>ENA-OPZD01000054-OPZD01000054.1-human-gut-metagenome-genome-assembly--contig:-NODE-54-length-50486-cov-9.195576_pt1 | contig 50486 bp, 47 predicted proteins | sample MGYA00242479_ERZ504495 | MGnify/ENA primary metagenome ERZ504495 (study PRJEB26092, sample SAMD00036286) | human gut metagenome | host: Homo sapiens | study: EMG produced TPA metagenomics assembly of... | reverse complement strand
GAATGGGTTTCACTGTGGTGGTATTACTAGTGTTCTCGCTCATTCGCCTGTTTCCGTATGTGACTTTTCAAGGGCATATTGTTGCCGCTGAACCTTGGAAAATCCATAGTTCCACTATTTTTCTTACCGTTTCCTAACTATTCACCCTAACGCAAAGGGTGCCTCGGGACATCCCCGAAGCACCCTGATATATAAGGAGCCTATCCCTGATAGCGAAGTGTTCTGTTCTCCCCTAGACAACGCCTCGCTATCTGACTTGATTATTCCCCTTATCGCTGTTGCGGATTGACGGCTACTGCCGCATTACTTCACGGCGGCGGCGAACTGGTCGACCAGTGCGCTCATCCAGTCGAGCAGGTTGGTGTACTGCTTCGGCATCTGCTCGGCGAGCTCCACGATCGGCACGTTGGCGTCCTTGGCGGCACCGGTGATCTGGTCAGTAGTGGAGTTTGCTTCCTGGCTGTTGAAGACGAACATCTTGATGAAGCCGGCCTTCAGGGTGTCCTGGAAGTCCTTGATGTCGGCCGGGGTCGGCTCGCTCTCGTTGGCGGAGGCCTGGGCGTAGCCCTTCGGAGTGGCGTCGGTCATCTTGAGGTCGTCGGCCAGGTACCAGCCACGGATTCGGTGGCGGCGTACGGCAGGCCCTCGGTCTTGGCGGAAGTCTCCTTGATCTTGGACTCAAGCTGGTCTTCCTTGGCGTGCCATTCTTTGTTGAGCTTGGCGTAGTCGTCCTTGTGGCTCGGGTCGGCCTTCTGGTAGGCGGCGGTGATGGCGTCGGCGGTGTTGGAACGCACCTTGGCGGAGAACCAGACGTGCGGGTTGTCGCCTTCCTTGATGCCGGCGGTTTCGGCGGCGGTGACCAGCGTGGCCTTGGTCGGCTGGGCGGCCTTGGTGGCCCACGGGTCGTAATCGGCGCCGTTGACTACGGCTACCTTGGCGGTGCCGAACTTGGCGACATCCTGGCTGGTGGGCTCGTAATCGTGCGCCTCGACGTTGGTCTTGGTCATGATGTTGGTGACTTCGACGTTGCTGCCGCCGAGGTCTTCGGCCACGGAACCCCACTGGTTGATGGAGGCGACGACCTCGATCTTGCCGGAAGACGCGGCGCCGCTGGAATCGGACTTGCCGCTGGCGGCGTTGCTGGAACCGCAGGCGGCCATCGAGAGCAGGGTCGCCGCGGCGGCCGCGATGGCGAGCGCGCGCTTGGCGTTGGACATGATGGACATGATTGGGTTTTCCTCTCTAATTAGCCGAACGGCTGGGCGATGCTGCTGTTGCTGCATCATCGCCCAGCCACCAACACGACAGAATAACATGTATTGAGAATTATTATCATTTGCATTTACATCGGCGTGTCATGCTGGCGTTCCACCCTGCCATCACCCTGGCGGCGTTCCTGCTGGCCTGGGCGAGCACCGTGGTACCGGCCTGGGTAGCGGCCAAACGCAAGCTGCGTGACAAGCCGGCTTCCCTACTTCGGGCATTTCATGTTCATGACTTCGGGTGGCTATAAGCACGTGTTCGGCGAGCAGCACCAGTCGAACGCCTATATGGTGCGGCTCAAGAACCACGAGACCTCCAATGTGGAGTCGCGCAGCGCCAAGCTCATGAAGCTGGACGGCGTGAAAGGCATCGTGCAGAACACGACCTCAAAGAAACAGCATGCTCGGCGCGCTGAAGTCAGTGGAATAGCAGCGGAATAACAAATGGGATCGGCTTTGAAGCCGATCCCATTTGTTATTCGCTCACTGCTTTCTGAGCCTTCTGCGCTTTCTGCTCCTTTTGGCAATCAGAGCACAGTCCGAAGACCTCCAAGGTGTGGGATTCAACGGTGAAGCCGTGGCCGTCGGCCACTTTGCGCAGCCAAGCCTCGCTGGGCGGGTCGATTTCCACGGTTTTGCCGCACCGCCTGCACACCAAGTGGTGGTGATGTCCGTCGTCGCCGCATAGGCGGAACAGCTGCTGGCCGTCCAGGCGGATCGTGTCGGCGGCACCGGCATCGGCCAAGGCGTTGAGCTGGCGGTATACGGTGGCCAAGCCGATTTTCGAGCCTTCGTCCTCCAGCCTGCGGTGCAGGTCCTGAGCGGAGATGAACTCCTCGCAGTCGGCCAAGGCGGCGCGAATCGCGTCCTTCTGCTTGGTCTGGCGTTCGATATGTTCAACCATCGGTAAGGTCACGCCTTCTTTTTCAGGTCGTCCCAGCAGCCGGTGGCCTCAAGGTCAGCGACCGTCTTGGCCGGGTCGTCAGTGAGCACGGTGATGTGGCCCATCTTGCGGTCGTGGCGCACTTCGGCCTTGCCGTAGTCGTGCACATTCCACTCCGGGTGGGTGGCGATCAGCGCGCGCGTCGGTTCCACATGCTGGCCAAGTACGTTGACCATCACGGCCGGCGAGAGCAGCTTGGGCTTGGGCAGGGGCCAGCCGGCGATGCCGCGGATGTGGGCGTCGAACTGGTCCATCGAGCAGGCCTCGATGGTGTAGTGGCCGGAGTTGTGCGGGCGCGGGGCGAGCTCGTTGACGATGACCTGATCGTCCTTGGTGATGAACAGTTCGATGGCCAGCGTGCCAGCCAGTTCGAAGCCCTTGGCCAGGCGAATCGCCAGTTCATGCGCTTCGCGAGCCACATGTTCGGACACCTCGGCGGGGGCGATGGTCATATGCAGGATGTTGTTGCGGTGCTCGTTACGCACAATCGGGAAGGTGACGAAGTCCTTGCCGTTGCCGGAGACCAGAATCGAAGCCTCGAATGCGAAGTCGACGAAGCTTCCAGGATGCTCGGCGGGAAGCCACCACCACGGTCGGAGCGGGAGCGGATCTTCTCCAAGTCGGCGTCGGAACGCAGCACGAGCTGACCGTGGCCGTCGTAGCCGCCGGACACGGTCTTCAGCACGGCCGGATAATGAATATCACCCAATGCGGCGTCAAGCTCATCGAAGTTGTTGACAGCGCGCCACGGTGCGGTGGCGGTGCCGTGGTCGTTGATGAACTGCTTCTCGCGCACGCGGTGCTGGGTCACGCGCAGCAAGTCGGTGCCCTGCGGGGTGGCGGTGATGCCACGCACCTCGTCGATGGCGCCGGCGTCCACGTTCTCGAACTCGTAGGTGAGCACGTCGGACTGCACGGCCAGATCATGGATGGCGGTTTTGTCATCATACTCGGCGGTGATCTGGAAGTCGGCCACCTGACCGGTCGGGCAGTTCGGCGTTGGGTCAAGCACGCCGACGCGGAAGCCCATGTAGCGGGCGGACAGAGCCATCATGCGGCCGAGCTGGCCGCCGCCGATGATGCCGATGGTCGAGCCCGGCATCAGCATGGAGACGCGGCCGCCCGTTTCTTCAGACAAGCTGGGCATTGGATTCGGCCACCTTTTCCTTCAGTTCGTTACGGTAATCCTCAAGCTTGTCGGCCAGTTCCGGCTCGAAGGCGGAGAGCATCTGCACGGCGAGCAGGCCGGCGTTGGTGGCACCGGAGTTGCCGACGGCGGTGGTGGCCACCGGGATGCCGCCAGGCATCTGCACGATGGACAGCAGCGAATCCCAGCCGGACAGGGCGTGGGAGCGCACGGGCACGCCGATTACGGGCAGCGTGGTCTGCGCGGCGATCATGCCCGGCAGGTGGGCGGCACCGCCGGCACCGGCGATAATGGCCTTCAGGCCATTGGCGCGGGCATTGTGCGCGAACTCGGCCATGAGCTCGGGCGTGCGGTGCGCGGAAATGACCTGCTTGTGGTAGACGACACCGAACTGGTCGAGAATATCGCAGGCACGCTTCATGGTCTCCCAGTCGCTGGAGGATCCCATGACCACCGCGACTTCGGGCTTGGATTCATTTGCCATTATCATTTACTCCCTAGTTATTGAGAATAAGGCCCACTGTACTCCTGATAGCGGAGTTAAGCCACGCAGCGAATCGTTCTCAATACATAATTCTGTGAGGCTTACAGCTCAATAACGATCTTGCCGAACACGTCACCGGCAATCATCTTGGCGAAGGCCTCGGGCGCGGCGTCCAGCCCGCTGACCACGGAGTCGATCGCCGGATGCAGATTGGCGTGCTCCACGAAGCGCAGCAGCCGGGCGAAATCCTCGCGCGAACCCATGGTGCAGCCCTGCACACGGATGTCCTGGAAGAACAGTCGCGTGAGCTCCGCACCAGGCTGGTCGCCGGTGGTGGCGCCGCAGATGGCGATGGTGCCGCCGGGGCGCACGGATTTCATCGAATGGCTCCAAGTAGCCGCGCCCACGGACTCGATCACCGCATCGACCTTGCGCGGCAACCGCGCACCGGTCTCCAGCGCGGCGTTCGCGCCAAGTTTCAGCGCTTTGGCGCGCTTGTCCGCGTCACGCGAGGTGACGAACACTTCCAGACCGGCGGCATGGGCGAGCTGGATGGCCGCAGTGGACACGCCGCCGCCCGCGCCTGAATGAGCACGGAGTCGCCCGGCTTGATGCCGGCGGCATCGAACAACAGCGAGTAGGCGGTCAGCCAGCTGGTGCCGAGTGCGGCCGCCTCAGCCGTGGTGAGGCTTGCGGGCTTGGCGAACACGTTGGCGGACGGCACGGAAGTCTTCTCGGCCATCGTGCCGGGGTATTTCTCGGAGAGGATCGTGCGGCGCTCGCCCGGGGCCACGCCCGCGCCATCGGTGCCGACGAACGTGTACAGCACCACTTCGCTGCCGGCCTTGAGCCCATGCTTGCCGGGGATGTCCTCGTCCAGAATGCCCACGGCATCGGTGCCCAGGATCATCGGCGTCTGTTCGGCGGCGAGAGCCACACCCTGTAGCGACCAGACGTCGTGATGGTTTACGGTCACCGCGCGCACCGAAACGGTCGACCAGAACGGGCGGGCCTGGGGTTCGGGCTGCTCGCCCACTGCCAACGCGGCAAGCGGATCGGCATGGTTGACGGTGGATGCGTATACGGCCTTCATTGCGCGCTCCTTGGTATCAAAAGGAATTACCGCATTCATTGTCCCACATCGCGCAGCGAACGAATCACCCATTTACGGAGATGTTGGGGGCATTGCTTCGTCATGTGGACCTCGGACAATGCCGGGCGTTAGCATTCAACTTCGGAAAGACTAGCGAAGGGAGATTCGAGGGTATGCGCAGCGCGTCAGGAAACGGATTTGATTCAAGCGATTCCTTCGCCGTCTCCGGCGCTGCCGAGAGGACCGCACGCCTTCACGACATACCCCCGAGCATTACCCCTTCCCATGGCGACGACTCCCATCTGCTGAGCCGCATTGCCAGCCCGGCCGATGTCAAGGCCCTTGCCCCCAACGAGCTCGCCGAACTCTGCCGTGAGATTCGCACCACGCTGCTGGCATATGGCCACCAACACGGCGGTCATATCGGCTCCAATCTGGGCATGGTGGAGGCCACGGTGGCCCTGCACCGCGTATTCGATTCGCCGCGTGACCGCATCGTGTTCGATGTATCCCACCAAAGCTACGTGCATAAAATGCTCACGGGCCGCGCCGCCGCCTATCTGGACCCGGACCGTTTCAGCGAGGTGACCGGCTTCACCAATCCGGACGAAAGCAAACACGACCAGTTCGTGCTCGGTCACACCGGTACCTCGATTTCATTGGCTTGCGGTTTGGCGAAAACCCGCGATATGGAAGGCCCGAACAGCGGCATCGGCAATGTGATCGCCGTGATCGGCGATGGTTCGCTGAGTTCGGGCGTGGCGTTTGAAGGACTGAACAACGCGGCTGAGCAGGGCGGCAATCTCATCATTGTGTTCAACGACAATGAGATGTCGATTGCCGGCGATTTCGGTGGCATGTACGGTCCGCTCGCCCGCCTGCGCGCGTCCGGTGGCACCGCCCAGCCGAATCTGTTCAACGCGTTTGGCTTGGATTATCGGTATGTGGAGGCCGGCAACGATGTTTCCGCGCTGGTCGCAGCTTTCGAGGAAGTGCGCGATATCGATCATCCGGTGGTGGTCCATATTCATACGCTGAAGGGCGCAGGATATGACGGTGAGGAGACTCACGCAGATCGGCAAACCGCCTCGGCCTCACCGGTTTCGTTCGACTCCCCACCGGCGTGCATCCCACCGATAACGTGAACCACAGCGAGCCGTGGCATTCGGATCACTGCAACCTGTCCGATCATGAACCGCATGAGGGCCAGTGCGAGGCCTCGCATTGGCAGAATCCGGATGCCGCAATCGGCAAGCCGGACGATCCGCGCAAGCATTACGGCAAAATGGCGATGGCCGCACTCGAACCGCGTTTCGCCGCCGAGCCGGGACTCGTGGTCATCTCCCCCGCCACGCCGGGCTCGAACGGCATCACCCATGAGTTCCGAGAGCGCGCGGGCGCACATTATGTAGACACGGGCATCACCGAATCGCATGCCGTGGCGTACGCTGCCGGCATCGCACGGGCGGGTGGCACGCCGGTGGTGGCCACCACGGCGTCCTTCTTCCAGCGCGCGTACGACCAGTTCTTCCAGGAGATGAGCCTGAACCGTTCGCGAGTCACGGTACTTGATTTTCTGGGCGGCCTGTCCGGTTCGGACAATACGCATTCCGGCGCGTATGACGTGACGATGTTCTCCAATATTCCAGGGGCTACGATGCTGGTGCCGACTTCGGCTCGCGACTATCTGGCTGATTTGGCATGGGCTACCGCGCCGGCCGGTTCGGCGGACGCCCCTGCTGGTCCGGCGGTGATTCGGGTGCCGGGCGAGGCGATTCTGGCGGCGGAGCGGGATGCGACGCTGCTGCCGGTGACGGGTGGACAGATTGCTGACCGCCCCCAGTCAGCTTCGCTGCCAGCCTCCGCCAGCTCCGCCAGCGGGGGCATATCTGCCGCAACAGTCCGCGGGACCGTTAGCGTAACGGCTCAGCATGCCGGTGCGCGTCACATGCTGGATTGGCGGGTCAATCAGACGGGCTCGCAAGTCGCGATCATCGGACTGGGCAATGCGTATCCGTTGGCGGAGCAGACGGCCGCCGCATTGTCTGACGATTATGGCATCACGGCAACGGTTATCGACCCGCGCCAGTGCACGTCGCTGGATTCAGACGTACTGGAGTCGTTGCGTGATGGCCACCAGCAGGTCATCACCCTTGAAGACGGGCAGCTTGAAGGCGGCTGGGGCGAGAAAGTGACCGCATACTATGCGAATCATCATGTCTCGGACGGCAGCCGTAATCCTCGTGTGCTGAACTTCGGCGCAGCCAAGGAATTTACCGACCGCGTGTCGCTGGGCGAACTGAACGAACGTTATGGACTAACGGTGGAGCAGGTGACAGAGGCGATCACTCGTTGTTTTTGATGGCGTCTAGGGCCGGGATTTTAACGGCTTTATTGGCCGGGCCGAAGCCGAATAGCAAGCCGATCAGCGTGGAAAACAGCACGGCGAACAGGAACAGCCACCACGGAATCACCGAATAACGGGTCACATTCTCGCCACCAACTATCGCCTGCCAGAGTATGGTCCAGATAGATGTTCCGCCACCGGTACCGTCGCCGGAGCCCCCGCCGGCACCGCTGACCATACCGCCAGACATGCCGCCGCTCATGCCGCCCGCATACAACGCGCCGACAACGTTGATGCCCAGCGATATCAGTCCGCTCAGCACGCAGCCGATCGATCCGCCGAAGAATCCGATCGCGCCGGCCTCCGCAAGAAACATGACGCGAATGTCACGAACGTAGCAGCCAAGCGCCTTCATAATGCCGATCTCGCGCGTGCGCTCGGTTACGGACATAACCATTGTGTTGGCGATGCCGATGGCCGCAACCAACAGCGAAACCGCACCGATACCGCCCAGAATCAGCTGAATCGCGCGCGACTGTTCTTCCAACGACTTACGCATGTCTTCATAGGAGGAGGTCTCGTAGCCCAACGCTTTGATCTGTGATTCGACTTCGGGCACGGACTTGAGGTCGGCGGCCTTGACCAGCACTTGATCATAGGCGGTGGCTTTTTTGGCGGCGGCTGGATCGACTTTGGCGGCCAGTTCCTTCAACGCCTGCAAATCCATGACCAGACCGTCGGAGGTGGCATAGCCTTTGTTGTAGTCGCCCGCCACAATGCCGGAAGCCCGCACATCAAAGGTGACGTTTTCCGACTGACCCGCGGTGTTGCCACCCGCACCGCCTGTGCCGCCACCGCCGCCGTACATGTTCATGGTGTACTGGTCGCCCTGATAATTGGTGCCGGTGGTCAGACTGATTTGCGTGGCGAGCGGGTCGAAGAACGGATCTTCGTCCTGATCTTCCTCGCACTGGCCGGTGGCCTGGTTAAACGTGCATGAGGAATACTGATCGCCACGTGTGCTGGTGCGTTGTTCGCCGTTCTTCAGGGTGTCCATGAACCCATAGGCGAACCATTCGCCGGCAAGCACCTGGTCTTTTTTGACCGGTTTCTCGCCACCGACGAGCTTGTAGCCCATCTGGTCGAACTGGGTCATGTCGATGCCCATGATCTGCACGTAATCATAGATGTAACGGCCGCCCGCGCCGGCTCTGGCCGTCACGTTATAAGGGAAGTTCATCATCGGCGTCACGCCGGATACGCCGCTCATCGCGCGGAAGGATTCCACGGCCTTGTCGTCGAGCTTGGTATCGCCCATCTTGGACGAGCCGCCATCGTCCATCGGACCGGCATAACCGTTGGTGTACACGGTGACGATGGACAGATCGCCCATCGATTTGAGCATCTTCTCGTTCTGCTCGTTAATGCCTTGGCCCAAAGAGACCATGAGCACAATCGAGCAGCAGCCGACGATAACGCCCAGCACGGTCAGAATCGTACGGGATTTACGCCGCCATAGGTTTTGTCTGCAGAGCCGCAGTATGTCGCCGAATCGCATGGTCGGGCCTTTCAGGCCTTGTGGGATGAGCCGGCTGGTGCGACTGATGAGGCTGGGGTGACTGGTGTGATAGGAGCGGTGTCTGCCGCAGCACCATCCGTCACGCCGGTATCGGTCTTATCATCCTTGCCTTCGGACCAATCATCCCAGTCCTCATCAATATCGTTCTTCTTGGCCTTCTGCTTGCGCCGGCGACGCACCAGCAGCACAATCACCACGATAATGACCACGGCGATCACGACGATGACCACATACACCAGCACCGGCAATCCCTGATTGGCGTTCTGTTCCATGTTCGGATCGGCCATGCCGGAATCATCCATCGGCTGCATATCGGTTACGGGTATGGCGAGCGGGAATTCCTTGGTCTTGGTCTGTCCGTCGGAATCCTCGTACGTGACTTTGAGCGTGGTCTTCAGCTCGCCTGACGCGTGCGGTGTGAAGGCGTAACCAATCGTGCCGGTGGCGCCGGAAGCCACATTGCCCACGTACTGGGTTTTCATCGTGGCATCGAAACCTTCGCCCTCCATCGTGGCCTCGACGTTGGCGATATCGCCTTTGCCCTTGTTCACATATTCCATCGTGACCGTGTTTTCCTGGCCGGCGATCACCTGGTCGGGCACTACGGGATCACTGATTTCGAACCGGTCAGGCTGACTGATCGGCACGGAAATCTTGACGTCAGACTGGCTTGAGGAGCGGGCGCTGGCGTCCACATACTCGTATCGGAAGTTCACGGTCACGGACTGGGCACCGCTTTTCGCGGAGGCGAGCGCCTGCATCGGCACGCTTTGCGTCATGGCGTAACCGGCCCACAGCGCGTCGACGTAGAACGTGTTCGTGCCTCCCGCGATGGCGAAGCTCTCACCGCCGTCCACGGTGACGACCATGTTCGTCACCGCCACCTGCCCCTTGTTCTGGAAGGTGAAGTCGAGATTGAATTTGGATCCGGCGGCCACGGAATCGCCGCCATAGGTGAAGTTGGTGACGATGATGTTCGGCACCGGGCCGGCGATTGGCGCGGAATCGCCGTCGCTTCCCTGAGACGTACTGTTCGTGCCGCTTGTGCCGTCTGTGCCGTCGACCGCGTACGCCTGATGCGGAAGGGAGATGACGGCAAGTGCCAGTGACAGCGTGGAGAGCAACGCGACGATGATGGCGATGGTGTGGTGGGAGAGGTGCTTCATCGGTCAGTTCCTTGGGTTCTATGGGCGGACGGCGTGGACGGAACAGTTGGGCGGGAAAGGTCGGTGTTGAGCCGATCGCTGGTGATGCGGCCATCGAGCAAGGTGACGATGCGGTCGGCGTATGAAGCCATCTGCGGATCGTGTGTGACCAGCACGATGGTCTGGTTGAAGTCATGGGCGAATGCACAGATCATCGTCATGACCTCGGTTTTGGTTTTAGAGTCAAGGTTGCCGGTCGGCTCATCGGCGAACACCACCTCGGGCTTGGTCACAAACGCCCGGGCGATGCCGACGCGCTGCTGTTGGCCTCCCGACATCTGGCGCGGGTAATGGCTGAGACGATGGCCGAGCCCGACTCGTTTGAGTACGCCACGCGCCGCACGTTCGCGCTGTTCCTTGGGCACGCCGCGGAACATCAGCGGCATTGCCACGTTTTCGAGCGCGGTCAGATTGGGCAGCAGGTTGTACGACTGGAATACGAAGCCAAGATGCTTCTGGCGGAAGGCCGCCAGCTCACGCTCGTCGAGTTTGCTGACGGGTACGCCGCCGATTCTCACGCCGCCGCGCGTCGGTTTTTCCATGCCGGCCAACTGGTTGAGCAGCGTGGATTTGCCGGAGCCGGATTCGCCGAAAATGCAGCAGATCTGGCCTTGCGGGATACTGAGATTGACACGGTCAAGCGCCACCACCGTCTCATCCTCGACGGGGTATTCCTTGCGTAGGTTTCTTACCTCGATGATTGCTCGTGGCACGGGCCTTCTTCCCTCGTTCGTCGCCATTGGCGGACGCGCGATAGCTGGTTATTATTCAGCACATCTCAAGTCAGAGTATAGCCGTTATGCAGGAGACGCACCCCTTAAGGGTGTTCCCGGATGGTGGTGATGAGCATGTGACTTCTAATCTCAAGGTCGACAGTTCAGGCTCCAGACGGACCCAGACCGGCATAATATTCAAAAGCCCCTGCCCCTCACAAACGATGAGGGACCAAGGGCTTATTACATCGTGACCCCGGACGGGCTCGAACCGTCGACCTTGAGATTAGAAGTCACATGCTCTATCCAGCTGAGCTACGGGGCCAAACTCGTGTAAGTCTAGCCGTAGGGGTGTAAAACACCTCGGCGTAACGTCGGCTTGCACCGGTACCATCGGCGATATGGGGACAACGGAGAGCAACGTAGATCACGCCGCATCGGGCCAGACCGTCGCAGGCGATAGCGGTGAGCTCACTTTCACATACGCACAGGGTCGTTTTGCCAGTGAAGGCAAGGATTGGGAAAGCCCGGTTGTGGCCAACATGGCTGCATCCGTCTCTGCCGATGCCGGTAATGTCCCCGCCGGCAGCATCACCAACACCGGCACCAACAACACCTTCACCAGCACCACCGAATCGTCGCTTGCCACCCTGCTGTCCAACCAATGCCCGTTCGTTATCAAGGCCACCATTTTCGAGGGCAATGGCAAAAACGCCATTCGCGAACGTCACACATTCACCGGCTCGGTGCTGCGCCAGCTCGACCAAGCCAGCGCCCTGCTGAACGGCATCAACGAATCCGGCCAATACCCGGCCATAGCCCTGCGCGAAGCTTGGTCAACGCACTGGAACATCGCGATTACACGTACTCCGGCCCCACACTGATCAATATCTTCGATTCCCGCTTGGAAATCGTGTCGCTCGGCGGCCTGACCGATGGTTTGGAAATCAACGATCTACTCAACGGCGTATGCCAGCCACGCACCCCGCGTTTGGCTGAATTGTTCGCCGATTTGGGCCTCTGCGAGAACTGCGGTACCGGCATTCAACGCATTATGGACGCCTACGCGCAGAGCGCGGTCAGTCCGCAACTGCGCGTGGGCCCCACTTCGGTGGCAATGGTACTGCCTATCCCTGTATCGGCCGAGGCCGCGTCCTCGCATCGGACCGATGCCGATGCTTCCGCCGCGCCCAGCACCACTGACGAAGCACAGCATGCCAAAATGTACTCATTCCCCACGATTCAGCGCATGACGGATAACGCCGCAGATGCTTTGGCCGGCGCACGCATCATCGGCTGCGCGCCACTGCAGACGCTGATTCTCGGCAGTGGATTCGGCGAACGCCCGGACGGTGACGATCAGGCCAGTACCCGCCCGCTTGATACGGCAACGCTGGAACCGTCGCCTCAAACGTGGAACAGTTCACGCTCAATTTCCTCGCGTTCCGCGGTGTGAAGCTCAGCCGTAAAACCATGCAGAAAGCGCTTGGCCTGAACAAGGATCAGATGACGCAGCTCTTGGACCAGCTGGAGTTGAGCGGCAAGATCGAACGTCATACGCACGCCAAGTCCACTACGTATTCGCTGGCACATGCCTCAGGACGGTAGCGACCAGGGCGACAACGACCAAATCGTCAACAACCCAAGCAGCAACGACCAGAGCAATACGGCCCAAGGCGCGATAAAGCAGCAGCTCAGTTCTCGAATACGCGGTCGCGAATCATGCGACCGGATTCGTCGAGCGCGGTGGAGAACCGGCCATAGCCGGACAGAATCACGCCCATGTACAGCATGTCCACGAGCGCGGTATCGGCCACGCGCGAGAAAATCGCATTGCCATAGATCGTGTGCGAATCACGACCCGTCAGCAACGTCACGTCGGCCCAGCTGGCCAGCGGCGCGCCGATGGCATTGGTTATGGCGATGGTTTTCGCGCCATGCGACTTCGCCAATCGCAACGCTTTGACCGTATCCGCCGAACTGCCCGAATGGGAGAAGGCGACGGCCACAGCGCCGTGGGGCAGGTGCCCGGCACCGATCTGCTGCAGGTAAGCGTCGGTATTGAGACGGCATGTCAGTCCCAGGTAGCCGAGCTTGGTGAACAGATCCATCGCCGGTGTCAACGAATTCTCCACGCCGAAAATGTCGATGAACTCCGATTCGGCGAGTAGGGCGACCGCCTTGCGATAGGCCTTGGGGTCCAACGCACTGTGCAGCTCGTCGATCAGCGCCTTCGCGCCATCGGCCGCTTTACCGGGAATCTCATCTTCGCCATCCCACGGATTCAGATCGAATCCGGCCAGCGGATTGAAGGTCACTTTGTGTTCGGCGGCCGGGTTGCGCAACACGTACCGCAGTTCACGGTAACCGCCGAAGCCGAGCTTGCGGGCGAACCGAATCACCGTCGGCTGGCTGACGTGGGCGATGTCGGCCATCTGACCGACGGTCAGGTCGGCCGCCTCCTCGATATGATTCCGAATATACTGGGCCACGGCGCGCTCCGCCGGACGCAGCGACGGATACACGTGGTCGATGCGCTCACGTATTCCCACCGAGGATTGCACAGCCGCGCTCCTAGTCGTCCGTATTTTCCATTCCTGTTTCGAGGTTACCGGCTGTATACCGGCGAACAGTCGACTTGGATTGACCGCAACATGAACGGTGAGCGAACTCTTCCGTTTACCTTTCCGCTCCATTCCCTCTACAATCGAAACCATGGTGCGGATTAGCGTGGGAAGCCCCACCCATCACACAAGCGGGCGACTGTACGGCGTGTTCTTCGAGGACATCAACCATGGTGCGGATGGCGGGCTGAACGCCAACATGGTGAACAACTACAGTTTTGACGGCGTTTATCTCGACCATCACACGTGGCGTATGGCCGGTGCCGAACGGTGGCGTACGCAGGCTGATTCCCTGCGTTTCTGGGATTTCATCAACTGTTCCGCCGCCAGCTTGGCAGTGAGATACGCGGGATTCACGGCCAGCGGGTGACCACCGACTGCCCGCCCGCCAATTCACGCACATAGCCGATACGCTCGCATCACGTCCGATGTTCCTTCCGAAACCGGCCCTGCATATCTGGAAAACCTCGGCTATAACGGAGGCGGCGACAACGGGGGCGAGCCCGCGTTCTCCATCGTCGCCGACCACACCTATTCCGTCAGTCTCGCGGTACGTCCGGTTCATGGGCGGGCCGAGCTGTCCGTCGGCGTGGTCGATAGGTACGGCCTGCCGCTCACCAGTATCACTCGATTGTCGTATATCGTGGACTCCGATCCGCTTGACGATACGGAAGAGACCGGTCTGAGGCAGGACGATGGTGCCAATGCGCAGGATTCCGGCGTTTCGATCAGTCCGGATTCGTCGGATGGTGCCATCGCCATCGGCCGTGACGGCTGGTACCGGTTCAACGCCGACGTAACCGGCCTGAACACCGATTACGGCAAGCTGCGTATCACCATTGACGCCGGCGAACGCACCACGTTCGATCTGGATCTGGTGCAGTTCATGGATGCGGACTATTGGGGCGCGGGCGACCCGAAATGGCGTTACGGCAAGCTGCGCCGCGATCTGGTGGAAACCATTCAGGCGTTGCATCCAGCGTTTCTGCGATTCCCCGGCGGCTGCATCGTCGAAGGTGTGACGCCCGGCAATGAATATCGCTGGAAGGATACCGTCGGCTCCCTGGCCGCGCGACGCCAACAGTATTCGATGTGGTCGTTCAAGATGCCGGATGGTTCCAGCTATTCGCAGAGCTATCAGATCGGCTTCTACGAGTATTTCTGCCTGTGCGAGGACCTCAAGGCCAAGCCGCTGCCTACTCTGTTCGCCGGCATCGCATGCCAGTCGCCCGGCCGCGATCCGCACCACATGGATATCAATTCGGCCACCTTCCGCAACAATGTGATTCAGGACTACCTGGACCTCATCGAATTCGCGAATGGCGATCCGGAGTCCAGCTCGTGGGCCGCGGTCCGGCGTGATATGGGCCATCCAGAACCGTTCGGCCTGGACATGATCGGCGTGGGCAACGAAAATTTCGGGGCTGACTACGTGGCCAAGTTTGACATGATCAGCGAGGCCATTCACGAACGATACCCGGATATGCTGTGTGTGATGAGCGCCGGACTGTTCCCCTTCCAGCCGACGATGAAACGCAGCTGGGACCATGCGCGAGCGTTGGCCGCAACCGATTCCGGGGCACATGATTCCGCCACCGGTGACGCGATTATCGTCGACGAACATTCTTACCACTCCCCCGAATGGTTTGCATACCAAGCGTCACGATTCGACGCTTACCCGCGTTGCGGCGCCGGCGTCTATTTCGGCGAATATTCAGCCAACGGCTATTTTGCCGGCCAACCGCAGACCGAACAGGGCGCGAACACGTGGAAGTCGGCACTCGGCGAGGCCGCGTTCCTGACCGGTTGCGAGCGCAATTCCGACGTGGTGCGCATGACCTCCTATGCACCGCTGCTCGCGCATATCCCGGCTAAGGGGTGGGCGCAGAATCTTATCGAACTCAATCCGGCGCATGTGAACCCCACGGTGAATTATGAGGTGGAGCGGCTGTTTTCCACGCATCTGGGCGACACGACATATGCCGTGTCCATCGAGCAGACCGCGTCACGCCCCGCCAAACATCTGTATGTCAGTGCCACCGGGCATGACGGGGATGACGCCTGCCGTTACATCAAAATCGTCAATACCTCCGATTCCCCGGTGGATGTGACGTTGGAAATCGCGCGCGGACTGGCCGGGCTGGGCGCCTCGCCATCGCGACCGGTGCGTTTGGAGGTGACGACGTTAAGCGCCAGTCCGACGGCGAAAACCACTATCGGATACCGCGGCGAGGCTTCGGGGGCGATTGTGCCGGAACGTCGGGCTTACACATTGCCGTCGCCGTCTTCATTGCTGGCGATGAAGATCAAGCCGTACAGCGTCACGCTGGTGGCTTCGCGCTGATCGACATCGGCCATTAGGCCGATTCCTTTGCCGTTAGAATCACCCTCAAGGATGAGGGGGAATCGTGCAGATTCAGGGAATAATAGGGGCTATCCCCCATAGCGAATACAAGCACGGGAGGGCAGGATGGAAACCACGGCGGCCAGAAGACCGCCGGCCAACGATGAAGGAGTATGCGGTATGTTTATCAATCTGTTCCGCAGGCAGCGCCCTGCGCTCGCCCGGCTGGCCCGCAACTCCAACGCCTATCGTCAGCCGATGGTTGCGGCCGTATCACGTCCGCAGTCGGCGTATCCAGCATCACCTCTGCAGCCAACACAGCCAACACAGACGGCGTATCCGGCGTATCCACGCTGGATGCCACCATCGGCCGCATCCACGACATCCCGCAGTCGGCCATGAGCCGACTGACCGGCTCCCCCACCGTATACGCGCGGTAGACCGGCCCAACCCACAACGGCGGCTCAGAGACTCGGCTCGATGATCCAGCTCAAGGTCAGCAATACGGCCAAAAACAGAACGTTGACGGCGGAGTAGACGGCCAGATACCGGCCTTTCTTGTGCGGGTATTGGCGCACGACGTTCTTGTAAGAAATAAGCGAGGCCATCGAGGCGATGAGCGTACCCATGCCGCCCAAATTGGTGCCAATGATCAGATCGCGCCATTGGTCGCAGAAGCCGGAAAGCAGAATCGTGGTGGGCACATTGCTGATGACCTGGCTGGAGCCGACCGCCACCTCCAGCGGATGGCCGCCGACCAGCGAGCGCGCCAGTTCGTAGAATTCGGGCACGCGCTTCATGTTGCCGATGAAGATGAAGAACATGCAGAAGGTGAGCGGCAGTCCCCAATCCACGTATTTGAATACGCGCCGATCGGTGAACAGGAACACGACGACCACGATCACGCACATCACCCACAGGGGAATCACGTCGGAGACGGCCAGTAGGCAGACGATGAACAGCAGCGAGTAGACGATGGTGCGCCAGCCGCCATAACCGGCGCCGTAGCCGGTGATACGAATCTCGTCGGGCTGGTGTTTGTTGCGCTCGGGAGCCAGCACGCCGGTTTCGAGGTCGCCCAGGTCGCCGACCGGTTTGCCGCCAAACACCACGGAAATCACGATGACCAGCAACACGGCCGCCGTGCCGGAATACGGTGCCATGATGCCGAGGAATTCCATGGTCGGCATGCCGGTCAGGGCTTTGAGATACAGGTTGTGCGCGTTGCCGATCGGGGTGAGCATACTGCCCACGTTCGCGCCAATGGTCATCAGCGTGACCACGAGGATGGTCTTATCCTCTTGCCCAGCCATGATGAGCACGGCCACCGCGAACGGCACAAACGTGACCAGCGCAACGTCATTGGTGATGAACATCGCGGAAAAGAACGTCAAAGCGACAAGCGTAATGACCAGTCCGCGCATGGTGCTGACCTTCTCCAGCAATCGCGAACCGATGATGCGGAACACGCCGATACGCTGGAATCCGCACACCACAATCATCAGGCAGATGAGCTGGCTGATGGTGCTGGCGTGAATGTAGCTTTTGTAATCGGCGTCCGGCGGCACAATGAAACACGAAATCAGGGCGAGTATTGCGGCGACGATGAGAATCGTCTCATTTTTGGCTACATTGATCAGCCAGCGTCGCATCCATTCCTCCGTGAATAACCCAATATCGCAACCATTCTATTTTACGCGCAGACCAGCATAAGGTACGTAGTCGCGTTGCGCTGGCGGACATGAGTTTTTGGACCGGTGCCGCACATCAGCCGCGCTCGTTTTTTTATTTGGACAAGGAAACATTGAGTTTGCATGTCTTCCATACAATGAACTGCCGCGCAATGCTGTGCCCGTATATACGGCTGCATCATTGTGTGGCAGGCCAGACACGAATACCGTACGTGGCTGGCTCATACCAATGGAACATAGTTTCATTCGAGGAAGAGGAGCGATGAAGTTGCGTATTACCCCAGTATTCCCGGTCAAACGTTTCGCCGCCGTGTCTGCACAGAACGTGAAGAACGTGCAGTTCGATTACACGAACATGCCCACGTACAACACGATCACCAAGTAGCGCGCACTGCCGCACTGATCGGCGGCACTTGCCGCATACATGAATGGCCGGTGTGCTGCGGATTCCTTACCAAGAATCCGCAGCACACCGGCCATTATGATATATGCCGCAATACAGGGGGCAATCAGCCCTGCACCTTACCTCCTTGCGCGCTACGGTATCCGAAGTTCATCATCTCGCTGTTGTAGGCGACCACGCCACGGCCGACCGCCGGCAGAACGATCATGCCGCCATCGCCATGATGCGCGGCGACTTCGTCCAAAGTGGCCGTCGCGGCATCCTCGACGTTCTCGCCGGAGAAACGCACACGATCCGACACCTGATGGGCGGCGACCACCTTGATGAACGCCTCGCCGATGCCGGTGCAGGACACCGCCACCGTGGACTGGTTGGCGAACGTGCCGCAACCAGGCAGCGGCGAATCACCCACACGACCGTGCATCTGGTTGGTGATGCCGCCAGTGGACGTGCCAGCGGCGATATTGCCCTCGGCATCGCGCGCCACGGCACCGATGGTGCCATGCTTCTCCCACTCATCGCCACCGGACTGAGCCTCGGCCAAGGACTGACGACGCTGTTCGGTGATGAAGTACTCGTTGCTTTCGGTCGCGACGCCCCAATCGGCGATCTCGGCATCGGTCGGGTCCGCGAACAGCACATGCTTGGTCTGCTCTTTGACGGCACGCGCCGCATCGATCGGGTTCTTCACGGTGCTTACGCCGGTGACCGCACCGACCTCGCCATCGCCGGTCATCAGGCAGGCGTCCATCTGGGCGATGCCATCGCTGGTCAGGGCGGCACCACGGCCGGCGTTGAATTCGGGAGCGTCTTCCATGACGTGGATGGCGGCGACCACAGCCTCATGCGCCGGTGCTCCGGATTCCAACAACTGGTATCCGGCATCGAGGGCGCGCTGCAGATCAAGTTCGACCTGGGCGATGCGTTCAGGCGTGCTGTGCTTGCCACGACTGCCCGCTCCGGCGTGAATGACAAGCGTGATGCCGGTTTCGCTGCCCGCCAGTTCAGTGGTCACCGGCGAAACGGAGGATGTGGTCATATCGTGTCCCTTTCTGGAGTCAGATGGATGTGCTGACGCCAACGTATCGTTGCTTCCGCATGTATGATAGCCGTTGATGGCCGCGACCGGTTCCGCATTTCGCATCATCGGCTCGCGATGGCGTGACTCGTTACTGCGCCACCTCGCCACTACGCCAGGGGCAATGCGATGCCGGCTCGATCGGCCAGGTCACGCAACGACCACGTGGTCTGCCCCGTTCGCCCGACAACGCTATGCGCATGCCACAGCGAACTGATGATGGCTTCCTCGCTTATTCATTCGTCGAATGCACCCATCGATGTGGGTATGCAGCCATCAAAAAAACTCGACAACCGCAATGAGCCAGTCACTTGGCTACATCTGTGCTATCGTCTCGCCAATGATTCGAATGCCGGTATCAATGTCAGCAGCATCCGGGCGCACAAAGTTGAGACGGATGTGGGAATCATCCATTTCGTCAACGTCGAACACGCTGCCCGGCATGAACGTGACGCCTTGGGAACGGCAGGATTCCAATACATCCAGAGAGCGCACGCCGTCCGGTAAGGAAACCCAAATATAGTAGCCGCCTGCAGGCACGGTCCAATACACTTCATCCGGCGCATACCGCTCCAATGCTGCGATTGCTGCATCTCGTCGAATGCGGTAAGCCTTAATCAAACCGCGCAAATGTTCGGCGACGCGGCCTTCTTTAAGCAGTTCCAGGCAGATGCGCTGCGATGACGTGCTCGTATGCTGGTCGACCATGCGCCGCAGAGCCGCCAGCCGGTTAATCACATGCGGGTCGGCCACAACCCATCCCGTGCGCAGGCCCGAAGTGACGGTTTTCGAGAACGTCGACAAATACATCACGTATCCCGCATTCTCCATGCCCTTAAGCGGTATGGGGCGATGTGCGTCGGACGATTCCCCGCCGTACCACAAATCGCCGTAAGCATCGTCTTCCACGATCAGACACTGATAGCGCCGCGCCACGTCGATGAGTTCGCTGCGTCGTTCGGGCGGCAGCGTGGTACCGGTGGGGTTTTGGAACGTCGGGACGGTGTAGATGAGCTTGGGCCGGAATCGCGCGCAATAGCCGTCCAACAGGTCTGTACGCATACCGTGCTCGTCCACTGGAACGCCGATGATGCGCGCATCCGCCGAGCGGAAGGTCTGCAATGCCGGGAAGAACGTGGATTGTTCGACCAGCACGCAGTCGCCAGGATTGACGAATGCACGCACGATAAGATCGATGCCTTGCTCGGAACCGGAAAGCACCATCACGTTTCGTACATCGCACTGCACGCCGCGTGTGCTCATATGCTCGGCAAGTAATGCGCGGAGTTCATCGAATCCTTCGATAGGCGATTCTGGCTGACCGTCGAATTCGCGCGACTCAAACGCTTCAATGCTCACTGAACGCAACAAATCGTCGGGAATATCCGCCGGATTAGGCGAGCCGGTGGCAAAGTCGATGATGGTATCGCCGCGTTGCGCCCGCTCGGCCGAGGCAATGTCGTGGTAGGTGAATCGGTTGGAATAGTCGGAGAACAACACCGACCACGGCGGCCGCACAACGCTCGGTTTCGGCTCCTCGTCAATCGGCTCATGTCTCACTACAGGAATCCGGGCAGTCTCAATATGCTGCAACGGCAGCACGAACGTGCCTTTGCCTACTTTGGAGGCGATGAGTCCCTCATCTTTGAGTTGCTGATAGGCCTGTAATACCGTGGTGCGATTGACCTCGAGGCGTGAGGCCAACTCGCGTTCAGGCGGCAGACGATAGCCCTCAGCCATTGCGCCGGAGACAATCTGTTCACGCAGCTCAGCAGCCAGCTGCCGGTACATCGGCACCGTGCTGCGCCGGTTCAGCGTGAACTGCATGGCAGATCGTCTCCTTGATTCGTCGGTCGAATACCAGTCTAACGGCAGACGAATCGGCTACAGCGACAGGAAGAGCTCGTGGATGCGGACGTCGTCCGTGAGTTCGGGATGGAAGGCGGTGGCGAGGATGTTGCCTTGGCGCAGGCCCACCACGTGACCATCGACTTCGGTTTCGACCGTAGCCTCGGGGCCGACCGACACCACGTAGGGTCCACGGATGAACACCAGCGGAAAGTCCGCGATGCGCTGTGGGTCGTCGGCTTGGCCGAAATCAGCGATGGCTTGGAAGCTGCCGAGCTGACGACCGTAAGCATTGCGGCGCACTACAGCGTCGAGCGCGCCGAAGTAGACGTTCTCATCATTGTCGAGCTTCTTGGCCAGCAGAATCATGCCAGCGCAGGTGCCAAGCACCGGTTTGCCGGCCTTGATGTGGGCGGCGATCGGCTCGAACAGGCCGGTGGAACGCAGGAGTTTGCCTTGCGTGGTGGATTCACCGCCAGGCAGGATGACCCGGTCGATGGATTCATCGAAATCCTCGGCCGCGCGCAACAGCTTCCACGGGGCGCCGAGTTTGTCGAGCACCGCCGCATGTTCGGCGAACGCGCCCTGCACGGCCAGAATACCGGTCACGCCGTGCGTGGCGGTTTCGGCGTCTGCGGATTCTTCTTTGGAAATGTATTCAACAGCTACAACCATGTTGTCCTCTCCGGCTTCGACTCCCGTCACTCTCCGCGAGCGGCCATGATGGTCTGAATCTCGTCCTCGTTGATACCGACCATGGCTTCGCCTAGGTTTTCGGACAGCTTGGCGAGCAGATCGGCGTCCTGCCAGTTGGCGGTGGCCTTGACGATGGCGGCGGCGCGCTTGGCCGGATCGCCGGACTTGAAGATACCGGAGCCCACGAACACGCCTTCGGCACCGAGTTCCATCATCAGGGCGGCGTCGGCCGGGGTGGCCACACCACCGGCGGCGAAGTTCACGACGGGCAGACGGCCGTTGTCGTGCACGTACTTGGCCAGATCGTAGGGCACGGCCAGCTGCTTGGCGGCCTCGTAGACCTCGTCGTCGCGCAGGCCGACAAGTTCGCGGATCTGCTTGTTCATGGTGCGCATGTGGCGCACGGCCTGAATCACGTCGCCGGTGCCGGGCTCGCCCTTGGTGCGAATCATGGCTGCACCCTCGGCGATGCGGCGCAGCGCCTCGCCCAGGTTCTTCGCACCGCACACAAACGGCACATCGAACTGGTTCTTGTCGATGTGGTACACGTCGTCGGCCGGGGAAAGCACCTCGGATTCGTCGATGTAATCGATTTCGATGGCCTGCAGAATGCGGGCCTCGGCGATGTGTCCGATACGCACCTTGGCCATAACCGGAATGGACACGGCTTCCTGGATGCCCTTGATCATGGCCGGGTCGCTCATGCGGGAAACGCCGCCGGCGGCACGGATGTCGGCGGGGATGCGCTCGAGCGCCATCACCGCGCAGGCACCAGCGTCCTGAGCGATCTTCGCCTGCTCGGGCGTGGTGACGTCCATGATCACGCCGCCCTTGAGCATCTGGGCCAAATTACGGTTGAGTTCCGCACGATTCTGCGTCATGAGTTTCCCTTCGTTCGACGCTGCTTGGTATCGCGCTTCATTATTGAACGGAGTGGATTGGCCCCACCCAAACCAGTCCAATTTGGATGGGGCCAATTCGCAACTTCTGCACCCATCCAATCCAACCTCCACATGTTTATCTCTCCCATTTGGCATGTAATCCCTGATTGTCAATCAATCACAGGCCAGGAGGAGAAGAGTTGGCATGCGTGCGATTACTTGCTATTCGCATCGTCCGCATCGCCCGAAATGCCATCCACATATTCAAGAATGTCGCCGGGCTGGCAATCCAATGCCGCACAGATGGCGGCGAGGGCGGAAAAGCGGATGGCGGAAACGCGATTGTTTTTGATTTTGGAAAGGTTCACGTTGGTGATGCCCACCTGATCGGCCAGCCAGTTGAGTGAGCGGCCTCGCTCGACCATGATGCGGTCGAGGCGCAGGACGATATGGCCTATGCCGGCCGGACCGGTGGAGTTTGAGTCAGCCGTATTCAGGCCGGTCTCGCTCGAATCAACGATGTTCAGGCTGTCCTCATTCGGGCCCTCGGTGTTCGGACCGGCCCTGTTCGGACCGGCGCCACGCGGGCCTACGGCGCTCTTCCCCCTCACAGCAGACCGTCGACTTCCCGTTGCAGACCCATGCCATAATCGAAGATGCGCGCAATCAGCAACAGGATAATGCCAATCATCACCATCATGCCGCTCATCCATAAGCCCCAGTTGCCGCCCGTGCCAGCCAGGAAACATACGATGAAGTTCACCAGACCCACAATCGGCGCGACAATCAGATACCAGCCAGCCCTGTTCAACCGGTCGGACACCATGCCTTGGAAAGGCGTGGCATCCCTGCCGTCTGCAAGCCACACCGTCAAATCCTTGCACAGTGCGGCCATTTCGGAGAACGCCAAGGCCAGTAGAGCGTAGACCACCATTCTCGCCAGACCGGTGGAGATGGTAGCTACCATGTTGACGGGACCGTCGTGGAAGTTCTGCAGATTATAGGAGTAGTCCAACAAGTCGCCCTTGATGCTGAGGGTGAACGCGCCGCCGACATTCAGGTCGACACTGCCGAAGTTCGCGGCGAACGAGCGCGGGGAAATGAGGAATACCACCCACACCACGGCCGCGAGCGCTGCGATGATCCATAGGAGCGCGGCACCGATGCGGGCCAGGATCAAGGCCGCGCCACCGGCCTTATCCAAACCGAAGGATAGTTTCTTTGTCGTTGCCATGATTGAGCCTCCGCTTCATTGCGCAAACCAAGCAACTCATACTTGCATTATACCATAATTTATCGTTTGTCATTAAAAAGTTAATATCAAACGAATAGTTGATGTGACATCGATGCTGCGCGATATATCTGACGTCGCTTCTCTCGCCCCGCCCGACTGCGGCCAGTAACCTCCCTCGTCAGAGGGAGAGATTACTAGCCAACGGTGTTGCCATAGATTTGGGCTTGGAGATCTTTGCGAGCAGTCTCCATACGGGTGATTTGGCCGAGGAGGGTGATTTTCTCCTCGCCATCCGGCAGTTGGGCCATGCGGCGTTTGGCCAAACCGATCTGGCGCATGAAGCCCATGTCCAACAATCGGGTGAGAAGCTCAGTGGCGTAGCGCTGCTCCTCCGGCGTGGCAGGACGCAGCTGTACTGCGGCGGCACCGCCATTCACGCCAACACCTCCTCCCGACACGTTGGCCTGCACCGGCTGCGCACCGCTACCGGTGTCGTCGCCAGGCAGTGGCAACGGCATGACGGCCAGCTCGTTGATCACCTGATTGAGCATCGGTCCGCCGGCCTTGGTGAGGTTGTGCATCCACAGCCCCTGCGGGGTATCGTCGGATGGCAGTCCGCCGGCGGCCGCGATCGCCTGGAACAGGGTGCGGAACACCGAAGTCATGAAATGGTCGATGGTCAGCTGCCCGAACATGGTGCGGTCGATGGCGCGCGGCACCTGAATCAGCACGGCCATGAACTGCTGCTCGGCGATGAATACGGCGTCGTCGATCTTGAAATATGCCTGTTCGGCGGCGTCACGGCGCTCCAAGGCCTTGCGCGTGGCCGGATTGGCGTATGGGTTGGTGCCGGGTTCCACACGCGGCTCGTCACGCTCGAATCGATGTTTGGGCGCGTAGGCGTCCTCATCGCGCACGTGCATCTGCCGGCGTGCGTTCATCACCTCGCGGCGCATCACCTCAAGGTCCACGCCGATACGGCCCGCGGACTTGCGCGCGTAAGCGTCCCATAGGGAGCGGTCGCGAATCTGCGCCACCAGCGGGGCCACGGCTTTCATCGCACCCACTTGGCCGGGCGTGTAGGTCAGATCGAACCGGCTGATGGCGGCGTCAATCACGAAGTCATACAACGGTTTGGCGCGGGCGATCAGCGAGCGCACTGCTTCGTCGCCTCGCTCGATGCGCAGGTCGCACGGGTCGAGATTGTCGTCGGCCACGGCCACGAAGGTTTGGGAGAGGAAGGCCGAATCGAGGCCGAAAGCGTGCAGCGCGGCTTTCTGGCCGGCGGCGTCACCATCGAACGTGAACACGATGCGCGAGCTCAACGGCTGGTCCTTGACCTTCAACGGCCCGACCAGCTGGACCGCACCCAGCGAATCGTCGGCGATCAGGCGGCGCACAATCTTGGCGTGCTCGGCGCCGAACGCCGTGCCGCACGTGGCGATGGCGGTGTCGATGCCGGCCAAGTGCATGGCCATCACGTCCGTATAGCCTTCGACGATCACCACCTGCCGCTTCTTGACGATGGCGGATTTGGCCAAATCGATGCCGTAAAGCACCTGGGTTTTGCGGTAGAGCTGCGTATCCGGCGTGTTGATGTATTTGGCGGCGATCTGGTCGTCCTCATACAGCTTGCGCGCGCCGAAGCCGAGCGTGCGGCCGGTCGAATCGCGGATGGGCCAGGTCACTCGGCCGCGGAAATAGTCATAGATGCCGCGCTGGCCTTGACGGGCCAAGCCCGCGTCGAGGATTTCCTTCTGCGTAAATCCCTTGGAGGCCAAGTGGCGCACGAGATTATCCCAGCCTTGCGGCGCGTAGCCGCAGCCGAAACGTTCGCAATCAGCTTGGGAGAAGTTGCGGCCGCCAAGCAGCTTGCGGGCGGGCAGTGCTTCCTTGGTCAAGATCTGGGAGACGAAGAAGCGCTGGGCTTCCTCGCAGGCTTCCAGCAGTCGCGTGCGCTTGGAGCCGGTGTTCTCGCGCGCCGGGCCGTTGCCGCTGTTCTCGTAGTGCAGCTCGATATGGTACTTGTCGGCGAGCAGTTCCACGGCTTCGCGGAAGTCGATGTTTTCGGATTGTTCGACGTATTTGAATACGTCGCCACCCAAGCCGCAGCCGAAGCAGTGCCACACGCCGAGCGAGGGACGCACGTTGAAGCTGCCGGTTTTCTCGTCGTGGAACGGGCACAGGCCCACGAAGGTGCCGGTGCCGGAGGGCTTAAGCGTTACGGTCGCAGATACAATGTCATACAGGTCCGCGGCGGCGCGCACCTTCTCGACATCTTCTTTCTTAATCATTCCGACCATAAGTCTCTAGAGTACCGCCTCACCTGAGACACGGTAAATTTTTACCGTCGGTTATCATTTCTTCCGCGAAACTCCCTTCAGTCGCCTACAGCGACAGCTCCCCTCACCCGAGGGGAGCTGGCTCGCGCAGCGAGACTGAGGGAAGCGCCCGCCCAACACGCCCTCAGCACAAGATGGAGTGCAGGGCCAGGGCGGAGTTGTCGGTCAGGCTCGCGACCTGATCGATGGCGACGCGCAGGCGTTCGTCGTCGTTGGTGGATTCGTTCCAATCGGCCAGGAACTGGCTTTCCAAAGCGTCGGATGGGAGCGGCGAATCAGCCATAAGCACATCGACCAAATCCGATACGATCTTGAGCTCCTCCTGATGGAATGGCTCGCGCTCGCGAGGCGCCATGACGAAGTACACGGCGATGCCCTTCAGCGCCACGATCTCGTAATTCGTGTTCTCGGGAATCACGATGTTCGCGGAATACCGGGTCAACGGCCCGGGCCCGTACGTGTCGCGCGTGGCGGTTTCCACCGACCAGCAGAAGCGGCCGATCAAATCGGACGTAATGTTCTTAAGCTGTGCCAACGATTCGCGCGAACCATTGAAATATGCAGGGAACAAATACTCTCGGCGCAATCGCATGAACGCGGCCAGCAGCTTGTCGGCATCCCACTTCGCCCCATACCATGCGCGCGTCTGCTCGATGATGTGGTCCAGCATCTTCGGATCGGCGAGCACAATCGGATCGAACGCGCCGGTGGCGATGGAATCCTCGACGTCATGCACGGAGTAGGCGATATCATCCGAAAGGTCCATGATCTGGCATTCCATGGGCTTGGTAGCCTGAGGCGCGCCGATCTTGAGCCATCGGAATACCGGCTCGTCATCCGGGTAGACGCAGAATTTCTTCGACCGCTCCCCCTTTGGGTGTTGGTCGGCTTCGGCCAAGGTCCACGGGTATTTGACGGCCGCGTCCAAGGCCGCACGGGTCAGGTTCACGCCGGCCGAACGCCCGTCCGGGTGAAAGATCTTGGGTTCGAGCCGGGTCAGGATACGCATGGTCTGTGCGTTGCCTTCGAAGCCGCCTATATTGCCGGCGATGTCGGCGAGCGCACGCTCCCCATTGTGCCCGAACGGCGGGTGACCAAGGTCGTGGGCCAGACAGGCGCAGTCGACCACGTCCGGATCACAGCCGAGCAATGCGCCGATTTGGCGACCGATCTGGGCGACTTCCAGCGTATGCGTCAGTCGAGTGCGAGCGAAATCGTCGGTACCGGCAATCAGAATCTGGCTTTTCGCGCCCAAACGCCGCAAAGCGGACGAATGAATCAGTCGCGCGCGATCGCGCTCGAACGCGGTGCGTGACTTGGATTTGGGCGGCTCGGGTGCCCATCGCTCCTCGTCGAAGGCGCTGTAGCCCTCGTCGCTCAGCACCTGTTCCCCATCCAAAGTCGTTTCCATATGCCAAGCATAGGCACACATATCGGCCGCAGTAATCCCGACTTCCCGAATATGTGCCACTGACGTCAACTCAACGGCACATATTCGGGAGATTGGGGCCGATTTCCCGAATATGTGACGCTCAGCACATATCAGTGGCACATATTCGGGAAGAAGGGATTACGGGGTGCCACCGTATGGCGTTAATGCACCTTATAGCAGCGTGGCGGGGTCGAGTTTGGCGAGGTCGGCGGCGGGCAGCACTTCGGCGGCATGCTCGTAAAGGCGCGGGATGCGGTTGCGCAGGCAGGTGAAGATCTCGTAGCTGATGGTGTCGGCGGCGCGGGCCCAATCGTCGGCGGTAGGCTCAACGTAATCCTCGCCGCGGCCCGGGCCGAACAGTTCGACCGTGTCGCCCTCGTGAACGCCGAGTTCGGCGGCGGATCCGTGCAGGTCCACGATGAACTGGTCCATGCACACGCGGCCGCACACGCGGTAGATCTTCGGGCCTTCGGTGGTCATGATGCGCACCGGGCCGCCCGGCTTCTCCACGTGCTTGGCACCTTCCATATCGAAACCGGAAGCGGAGCGGTGGATGCCATCGGCGTAGCCCAGCGGCACAATAGCGGTCGAGGTGTTGTCCGGGGTCAGGTAGGTGCGGCCGTAGGAGATGCCGTGGCCGGCCTCCACATCCTTGACCGTGCCGAGCTGCGCCTGCAGGCGCATGGCCGGGGCCAGATGCCAGTCGCGCGGGGTGCCCATCGCGGGATCGGGCTCGTAGCCGTACAGGCCGATGCCGGGGCGGGTGAGTTCGAAGTGAATCTCCGGGCGGTCCAAAGTGGCCGCTGTGTTGGCCAGGTGACGGATCTCCGGCGGAATGCCGGCCTGTTCCATGCGGCGCGTGAAGTCCTTGAATGTTTCGATCTGGCGGTCGGTGGAGGACACGAATTCGGACACATCGGGCGAATCGGCCACGGCGAGATGGCTCCACTGACCCACAATATGCAACACGCCCTCTTTGGCGAGCGGCACGAGTTTGGCGAGCGCGGCGTCGAATCCGGCCGGTGTGAAACCGTTGCGACCGAAGCCGGAATCGACCTTGACGTGTACGCGGGCGGGCTTGCCGAGCTTGCGTGCGGCGGCGGCCACCGCGTCGATGCCGGGCAGGGAGCCGACCGATACGTCGATGTCGGCGGCGATCAGCTCGTCGAACGGGACTTCGGTGCCGTTGTATACCCAAGTCAAAATATGGCAGCGGTCGGGGCCGATGCCGAGCTTGCGCAGCAGCAACGCTTCGTGCGACTGCGCGGTGCCGAGCCATGTGGCGCCGCCGGCGAGCGCGGCCAGGGCGGCGGGCAGCAGTCCGTGGCCGTAGGCGTCGGCCTTGACCACACCCATCACCGCCGTGCCGGAAGCGGGCCCGCCGACCACGGAGACCAGGTGGGCCATGTTGTCGCGCATGGTTTTGAGGTCCACGATGGCCTGTGCGGGGTATTGGCGGCGGGCGGCCGCATAGTTGGCCTTGCCCTGCTCGGACGAGAATGCGATTTCAGGTGCTGCGTTCATGCTCATAGACACCTATTGTTGCGCGAGAATGTGACGTGTAGTCGCAATCGTCTGTTTTCGCCCGGCAGTCGTACACTAATGACCGATATGCGGTTTCTCGGAAGCCGCCTTTGATTCCCGGCGTTGAGGCGTGCCGGGATCCCGGAAATCCGTCCGGTTCAGCCCCATAATCCTAGATTTCATGAGAGAAGAACATGGATCTGTTTCGTAAGAAAAGCGTGGATCAGCTTGTCGCCGAATCCACTCCCCTCAAGCGCACGATGCGCACCTTCGATCTGACGATGCTCGGCATCGGCGCGATCATCGGCACCGGTATCTTCGTGCTCACTGGCAAGGGCGCGCTGACCGCCGGCCCGGCCCTGTCCGTATCGTTCCTGCTGGCCGCCGTCTGCTGCGGTTTTGCCGGTCTGTGCTACGCCGAGTTCGCCGCCATGGCCCCGGTGTCCGGCTCGGCCTACTCCTATGCCTATCTGGCGTTCGGCGAGCTCATCGCCTTCGTGATCGGCTGGGATCTGATTCTGGAGTACGCCCTGCAGGCGGCCACAGTGTCCGCCGGCTGGTCGGGCTACTTCAACAAACTGCTGGAAGGCTTCGGCCTGCACCTGCCGGTCGAGCTGACCGCCGCCTACGGCACCAACCCGGACGTCACCACCTACTTCAACCTGCCCGGTTTCGTCATCGTGCTCATCATCACGTGGGTGCTCTCCATCGGCATCAACCAGACCAAGCGCACCAATGACGTGATGGTGCTCATCAAGCTCGCCATCATCGTGCTGTTCATCGTGTGCGCCGTGTGGTATGTCAAGCCGTCCAACTGGCAGCCGTTCTCCCCGTACGGCATCTACACTTTCCAGCCCGGCTCCACCCAGCCGTACGGCATCGTGCCGGCCGCTTCCATCGTGTTCTTCAGCTTCATCGGCTTCGATGCCGTGTCCTCTTCCGCTGAGGAGACCATCAACCCGAACAAGACGCTGCCGCGCGGCATTCTGCTGTCCCTGGCCGTTTCCACCGTGCTCTACGTCATCATGACCCTGATCATGACCGGCGTGGTGCCCTACAAGGAGTTCGCCAAGTACATCGACGCCCCGGTGGCCGGCGTGATTCTGGAGACCGGCATGAACTGGCTCGCGGTGATCGTGAACCTGGGCGCCCTCATCGGCATGACCACGGTGATGCTCGTGCAGCTGTACGGCCAATCCCGTATCTGCTACGCCATGAGCCGTGACGGCCTGTTCCCGAAGTTCTTCGGCCACGTGCACGAGAAGTACCGTACCCCGTTCAAGGGCACCTGGTTCTTCGGTCTGCTGACCGCGTTCGCCGGCGGCTTCATCAACATCAACGTGCTGTTCGAGCTGGTGAACATCGGTACGCTGTCCGCGTTCATCATCGTGTCGGCCGGTATTCTATGGATGCGCAAGACCCAGCCGAATGCGCCCCGCGGCTTCCGCGCGCCGGGCGTGCCGGTCACCCCGATTCTGGCCATCGTATTCTGCTTCGTGCTCATCGCCGGTCTCAACTGGGAGACCTGGGTGCGTTTCGCCGTCTGGTTCGGTCTGGGCCTGATCGTGTACTTCGGCTACAGCCGCAAGCGCTCCAAGCTCGGCCTTGAGCAGAAGGCCGGGGCTGACGCCAAGGTCGCTGCGACTGAGGACTGAGGACTGAGGTCTATCGGCTGACCGATAGCCGATGGCTGCTTTCGTGAAAACCGTACGCTGAGTTACTTTCAGCGTACGGTTTTTGCGATATGAGGCCATGTCGGAGACCACCCTGGACCGTATGGTCCGCAAGAGCGTCAAGGAGACCTTGAACGCGATGCCCGCTACCAGCGGTGCATGGTGCACTTCGAACGCAACGTCCTCGCCAGGGTCACCCCCGCAACCGCGAGGTCAGACGGCGCACGCGCATGGTCGGCAGCTTCCCCGACGAACGCAGCGCGTTGATGCTCGTCTGCGCACGCGTGCGCTATGTCACGTCGAACGAGTGGTCGACGCGCCGCTACCTCGACATGTCAAGACTCGGTGAGACTGTACGGGAAGCGAACCGATCATCGCCACAGGGACGGGCGAAGACCAAAGTGCGCAAGATATCGGGCACTACCCCAGCGCAAGCTCTCCCAAGGCATCACCGCCGGTGCCGTGAAATAACACCCCCCAGCAGCCCAGCCCGCCCCAGACAAAACGCCGTGGCGGGCCGGGCCTGCGACAGGAAAGGAAGTAAGCATCATGCTCGACGCATTCACCACAGCGAACCCCGCGCCGGGGCTCGGACAAAGCGCCTTGGATGCCGTGGCCATGAGGGCACCCGGCCGCACCCGCTGCATCAACGCCGAAAACCCGGACGGCGGCAAGGGCCGCGCGGCCATGGCGGCCAGCGCGTTGGGCCCCTCCCGCAAGGGAAGCCCCTGCATCAGCACGGTGAGGTCCGGGGAATCGGTGACTTTGATGGACGTCGAGGGCCCCGGCGTGATCCGTCACATCTGGATGACGGTAACCGACCGCACCTCCCCCACCGGCCCCGACGTGCTACGCAACCTGATCCTGGAATTCTACTGGGACGGCGAGGACTCCCCCTCGGTGCAATGCCCGATCGGCGACTTCTTCTGCTGCGGACACGCCCAGTCCTGCACCATCAACTCAATTCCCGTCATGGTCAACCCGAACCGGGGCTTCAACTGCTACTTCGCCATGCCGTTCGAACACGCGCGCATCGTGCTGCGCAACGACCACAACGAGGACGTGCCCGCGTTCTTCTACCAAATCGACTACACCGAATACGACCAGCTGCCGGCCGACACGATGCGCTTCCACGCGCAGTGCGCCGCCAACGCGTCACCGAACTCGCCCACGACTACGTGGTGCTCGATGGCGTCGAAGGACACGGCACCTACGTCGGCACCTACCTGGCGCTCACCGCGCTCGAAAGCCGCTGGTGGGGCGAAGGCGAATTCAAGTTCTACATCGACGGCGACGGCAAATACCCCACCTGGTGCAGCACCGGCGCCGAGGACTACTTCGGCGGCGCCTGGAGCTTCGCCGAATTCGACGAACACGGCCGCATGCACGAGCGCACCTTCACCGGCCCATACCTCGGCTTCCCGTTCTACTCGCAGAACCTCGCCGGACGCGAAAGCGCCTACTGGGACACTGCCACCCCCGTGACCCGCGGCCTATACCGTTGGCACATCCCCGACCCGATCTACTTCGAGCGAGACCTGCGCGTCGAGTGGCAGCAGATCGGCACCGAGGAAGCCGGCAACTTCGAACGACAGGACGACGTGGCCACGGTCGCCTACTGGTACCAAAGCGAACCACACAAGCCATTCGCCCCAATCGGCGACCGCGCGTTCCGCCGGCCACGGTGACTTCCTCGATGCCTGTCGGCCGATGGGGCTCCATCGGCCGACAGGCATCGCCATGTCTTCTCCATTCACCTGCGCGGTGAATGGATTGGCAACGGTGTGTTACCCGGGATTCGACTGGACGCCGCCGCACGACGACAGCATGACAGCCGCAAGCACCGTCACGACGCCCCCGACCCAACGTGTTCTTCTCACACACTGATTCTACCGTCAGAAACCGATGACGGTGCAGAAACGAGCACATCAGCCGGCAGCCACACTCACCACTCGTGGCGCTGATAGGCGATTCTGGTGGTGTCGACCGGCCGGTCGAGCAGCTGGATCAGGCCGCAACGGGCGAAGCCGGAGCTTTCGAGCACGTGCTGCATGGCCTTGTTATTGGGGTGGGTGTCGGCGCGCACGTTGCCGTAGTGCTTCAGGGCCCACCTGATACAGTCGCGGGCCGCGTGGCGCACCAGACCGGATGCGGCGATGCGGTGGATGGTCACATAGGCGTCGTTGTCCAGCCAGGCGCCGTCGATTTTGGCGTAGGTCGGATCCTCGCCCGGGCACAGGGCGAACTGGGCCAGAATGCGTTCGTGGCCATTGCAGGTGTCGACCAGCAGCATCGTACGCTGGTTGGCGATGTCGTCCTCAATCATCGATTCACGCGGAAATTCGTTGCCCCACTGGGTGGGGTTGCCGTTGGCGGCCATCAACGCGCGTGCGCGTGCGTAGATTTTCTGCATCTGCGGCAGATCGCGCATGGTGGCGTGGCGGAAACGGCGGCCTGTCGCCTTGTTTGCAGCGTTCGACTGAGTCACTTCCACCTCTCCAACATGCCAAGCTACCGATGTGCAGCGGCCAACGATTAACTGACGGCAAACCTACCATGCCATAGGCACAAACATAGGCACAAAGAAACCCCGTCCGCGTGGTATGCAGGGGCGGGGTTCTTCCATGCCGATTGGCTTGCGATCAGACGACCTTGCGCTCGAACGGGTCGGAGCTGATGCCTTCCTCAAGGATCTGCTTGGCCCATTCCTTGGCGGTGAACAGGCTGTGGTCGCGATAGTTGCCGCAGCTCTTCTCGGTGGTGGCGGGCACGTCATCCCACGTGGCCTTGTACGCGATGAACTCCAACGATTCCTTCAGGGCCTTGGCCACTTCCTCGGTGGGGTGGGTGCCCCAGGTCAGCAGGTGGAAGCCGGTGCGGCAGCCGAACGGCGAGCAGTCGATGTAGCCCGGGATACGTTCGCGCAGCAGCACGGCGATGGTGTGTTCGATGGTGTGCAGGCCGCCGGTGGGGATGGCCTGCTTGTTCGGCTGGGTCAGGCGCAGATCATAGTTGGAGATCACGTCGCCGTGAGGGCCCGTTTCGGTGTCGATGTAACGCACGTACGGCGCCTTGACCTTGGTGTGATCAAGCTGGAATGATTCGACGACGGGCTTTTCGGCCGTTTCTTCTGCCATGCTGTTGCCTTTCTACTTGCCGAGTGTTCGGTCATGAAGCATCGAACAGTCATCGTAGTCGAGCCAGCCCAAGAACGCCCGCAAATACTCCGCAGTTCGCTATAGGAGATTGTTATGACGCACTCCCGGCATTGAACGAGGCGATGGCTTGCATGAAGCGCTGGCCGTAGAGGTCGAGCTTGTGTTGACCGACGCCGTTGACCGCCAGAAATTGCGCGTTGGTAACCGGCTTGATGCGGGCCATGTCGCGCAAGGTCTTGTCGGAGAACACGATGTACGGCGGCTTGCCGATTTCCTGGGCGATGGTGCGTCGCAGTTCGCGTAGCTTCTGGAACAGCGATTCCTCGTCATCGTCCGGGATATACGAGCCAGCGCATCGCCGGGAACATTGGCGGAATCGGCAGTATCAGCCACTCCCCCGCTCCGACCGGAACCGGCCGCCTCCGACTTGCGTTCCACCCGTTTGATCTCATAGTGGAAGTCGGGAGCGGCGGTTTCGGCCGCCCGCGCACCGAACATGACGATTGGCATACGCCCTTCGGCGATTGACAGGTACCCGTCCGTGGCCATCTGGCTCAACACGTCGCGCACGCGAGCCTCGTTCACGTCCTTGAGCATGCCGAAGGTGGGCATCCGCTCCGGGTTCAGCCATGCCAGATCCTGTGCCCGCGAACCGCGCAGGATCTTGACGATCTTGCCGGAACCGACGCGCTGCCCCACGTCATGCACGCAACGGCTGATCGCCTGCGCCACGCGGGTCACGTCGATGGTCTCGAACGTGCTTTCGCAGTTCGAGCAGGCACCGCATTTGCCGGACTGCGAAGAGTCCGCCGCAATGTCTTCACCCGCCGTGGAACCAGCATTCGGCGACAATTCCTGACCGAAATACCGGGTCATATACCGGTGCAGGCAGTCGGTGGTGCGGCAGTAGCCGACCATACCGTCCAGCAGCCGGCGCTTGGACTGGCGAACGATTTCCTGCTCTTCGGGAGTCAATCGTTCGTTCTCATAATCGTTATCCAGCAACCGACGCCGGGTGACGATGTCTGACTCATTCCACAGCAGCGTGCATCGGCTGGGCTCGCCGTCACGGCCCGCGCGGCCGGCCTCCTGATAGTAGGCCTCAATGGATTCGGGCAGATTGTGGTGGATGACGTAACGCACGTTGGACTTATCGATGCCCATGCCGAAAGCGTTGGTGGCCACGACCACCGGCACCTTGTCGGTGATGAAGTCGCGCTGGGCCGCCTCACGCGCGTCCGGCGACATGCCGCCATGGTAGGCAACGGCCGGATGCCCCATCTGGTTCAGCGTGTCGGTGAGCGCTTCGGTGGTCTTGCGGGTGGCGCAGTAGACGATGCCGGATTCGTCCGGATGGTCGGCCACATACCGCGCCACCCATGCGGCCTTGTATTTGGTTTCCAGTTTGACCACATCAAAATACAGGTTCGGCCGGTCGAATCCGGTAACGGTGACGGCCGGATTCCGCAATCCCAGCAGTCCCACGATGTCCCGGCGCACCCGTTCGGTGGCGGTGGCGGTGAACGCACCCACCGGTGGACGCTGCGGCAGCCCGGCGATGAAATCGCCGATACCTAAGTACGACGAGCGGAAGTCCTGACCCCACTGGGAGACGCAGTGGGCTTCGTCCACGGCGATCAGCGAGATCGGCGTACGGGCGGCAAAGTCGCGGAATCGCCCGGTTTCCAAGCGTTCCGGGGCCACGTACAGCAGTTTGATCTGCCCGGCGGCGGCTTGGGCGAACACCATCGCCTGCTCGTCGGGAGTTTGAGTGGTATTGATGAACGCGGCCGGCAGACCGAGGTCGTTCAGCGCATCGACCTGGTCGCGCATCAGGGAAATCAAGGGAGATATGACCAAAGTCATACCCGGGCTGAGCGCGGCGGGAATCTGGTAGCACACGGACTTGCCTGCGCCGGTGGGCATCACGCCCAAGACATCGCGTCCGGCAAGCAAAGCCTCGACAATTCCTTGCTGTCCGGGCCTAAACGAGTCATAGCCGAAGTATCGTGTGAGCGCCTCCAGCGCCGCCTGATGTGCTGTCATAAACGACCAGTGTAGGCCGACCGCGGCTGGATTTCAGCGTATAACGGAATACCTCGCAACGATGTACGTAGCCCTTCCGTATTATTATGCGTCAAGGAACGTTATTCCCGGCATATCGCACGATATGCCGCTTTGAGAGAACTAAGACGGGGCATTTTGATGGCCAACGATACATTTTCCTTCTCCTCTCCTGACGATCAGGAGACGGCGGTGCTGCAGCCTGTGGCCACCGATGGGCTGTTCGCAGCCGCGGATTCAGGTACCGCCACACCACAGCAAAGTGACAATGGCACCAATAACCATGCCGATAATACAGCCTATGTGGGTGAACATGTTATGGCATCTACCACCGCTAAATCACATGGCAAGGCCGCATGGATTGCCATCATAACCATATTTGCAGTGTTGCTTGCCGCATTAATAGCCTATTTCTTCGTCGGACGTTGGTACTTCCAAGACAAGGCTGCGCCCGGTGTTCATTTGGGCAATGTCTCTGTCATGGGCCAGACCCGCGAAGAACTTGCGAATACTGTGAAGCAGCGGCTGAATAACACCACGGTGACGTTCACCGCCGAAGGCAACAGCGTCAAAGCCTCGCTGAAGGACCTTGGCGTCACCGTCGACACGGATAAACCGTGGATGCGCTGTTGAACGCGAAGACCGGCGACGTGGCCAAGCTCAATATTTTCGATCAGCCGCATATCGCTCTGACCGCCACCACGGACAAAGAGACTGCCGAACAATTCGTCACCGCCGGCCTGGTCGATGAGGCCGACCGAGCGCAGATTGCCACCGTTGTCTACAACAAGAGCACCAAACAGTTCGACTACACCGCGGGTCAGGACGGCAAGGGCCCGGATACCAATGTTGTCAATGCTGCAGTCAAGGAGGCCGTCGCGACCCCGGGCGAAAATGCGACGGTGCCGGTCAAGCTACAGACTGCAAAGAATCCGATTGATGACGCGAGCGCACAGCAAACACAGTTTGACGCCAATGCCAGGCTTGGCCTCAAACTGACCGTAGACAACGGCGTGAACAAGAGCGTCACCATCCCGGCCGATACCATTGCCTCATTCCTCAAGCCCACGGTGAATAAGGCGGAAGGCACCATGAGTCTGGTAGTCGACCGCGATGCCATCACCAAGTACGTCACCAGTGACAGCGTAACCAAAGAACTGACTGTTCCCAAGGTGACACGCGAGGTCTACATCACGCCGAAAGACGAAGGCGGCGTGGAAATTGGTGCCGATAAGACACTCGGCGTGGATGGTATTGAAGTGACTGGCGCCGGGGACGCCCCCGAACGTCTGGCTACCGCCATCGAGCAGAACCAGTCCACTGATTCCACTGTGGCTGTGAAAGACAGCCCGTATGATGTCAAGCAGGTCGAGGTGCCTCATAACTTCGATACGGCAAATGGCGATAAGTGGGTTCATGTTGATCTGACGAACCAGACTGCCACTGCATATCAGGGCACCACGGTGGTCAAGAAGTTCAACATCGCTTCTGGCAAGCCCACCGCCGATGGTTCCATGCTGTCCGATACCGGCACGTTCTACGTGTATCTCAAGTACGAATCGCAGACCATGGTTGGCGAAGGCTACAACCAGCCAGGCACGCCGTGGATTTCCTACTATAACGGCGGCGAGGCCCTGCACGGTGTTCCTGCATACATGTGGGGCGAGCACCCCATCTATGTGCAGCAGGGTATCCCAGCTCGCACGGCTGCATCAACATGCAGGTGGCCGACGCCAAGTGGATGTACGACTTTGCCACCATCGGCACTCGTGTGGTCGTTGATGGCACCACACCGACTTCCGGTCAGGCGTTGCGCCCGGCTGGTGCGGATGCCACCGGATGGCAGGGCGGCAACGCCAGCTGATTCGATCCATGTTTAATCGATAACGGAAAATCCCCGACCCTTGTGGGCCGGGGATTTTTTGTAGGTACCAATCGATAGCGAGTCCGCCGATAAGCGTGGTGGCACCGTCAATACGGTGCCACCAGTACCGTCAGTACGGTCAGATACGATCCAACGCCTGCTTGAGATCGGCGATAAGGTCGTCGGCGTTCTCGATACCGACCGAAATACGCACCAGATTGGCGGGCACCTGCAGGGTGGTGCCGGCCACGGAGGCGTGGGTCATGGCGGCGGGCACCTCGATGAGGCTTTCCACACCGCCGAGCGATTCGGCCAGTGTGAAGATCTGCGTGTGGTCCACGAAGTGCTTGGCCGCCTCGGCACCGGCCGCGAGCTGCACGGAGACGATGCCGCCGAAGCCGCCGTGCATCTGGCGGGCGGCGATTTCATGACCCGGGTGGGACTCGAGGCCCGGGTACCAGACGCGCTCAATCACATCAGAGGGCTGGGATTCGAGCCATTCGGCCACCTTCAGGGCGTTGGCACTGTGGCGCTTGACGCGCAGATCCAGGGTCTTCAGGCCGCGGATGTCCAGCCAGGAGTCGAACGGGGAGGGCACTGCGCCGGCGGCGTTCTGCAGGAAGGCGACCTTCTCGCGGGTCTCCTCATCGTTGACCACCACGGCACCGCCGACCACGTCGGAGTGGCCGCCGATGTACTTGGTGGTGGAGTAGACCACCACATCGGCGCCATCGGCCAGCGGGTGCTGAAGGGCGGGCGAGGCGAAGGTGTTGTCGACAGCGACCTTGGTGCCGTACTTGTGGGCGACTTCGGTGGTGGCCGCGATGTCGGTGATGTTGAGCAGCGGGTTGGACGGGGTCTCGACCCACACATACTGGTAGTGCTTGGAGGCCAATGCGGTTTCCACGGCTTTCAGATCGGTGATGTCCACCACGTCGAGGCCCACACCCCACGGCACGAACACCTTGGAGAGCAGGCGGTAGGTGCCGCCGTACACATCGTTGCCGAGCAGGATGTTGTCGCCGGGCTTGATGGTGGAGCGCAGCAGCACGTCGATGGCGGCCAAGCCCGAGGAGAAGCTCAGCGCGTACTTGCCGCCTTCCACGGCGGCGAGCTGCTCGTCGAAGCTGGTGCGAGTGGGGTTGATGGAGCGGGAGTAGTCGTGGCCTCCCCTGAGGCCCAACACGCCATCCTGCTTGAAAGTGGAGGTGGCGAAGATCGGCGTGACGACCGCACCGGTGGTCGGGTCGGGCTCCTGGCCGGCGTGGATGGCGCGAGTGGCGATGTCGGTGTTGGCGAACTTGGCGTTGTATTCAGCGGACATGATATTGGGTTCCTTTCGGGATTGTTCCGTATTCGAAGGTAAAACAGGTGCGGTTGGTTAGTGCGGATGTTGGTATTGATTCTTTTGATAGCTAGTTATGGAGTCCGTCCCCAGCTCCCTCATCAGAGGGAGTTCCGTTAAGGTACTGCTCGGCGAGGGAGGGCTTGCTGGTGCGTTCCACGATGTCACCGTAGCCGTTGGCACGCATCCAGTCGTCGTTGAAGATCTTCTCCAAGTAGCTGCGGCCGGAATCAGGGGCGAGCACCACCACGATCTGGTTCTCGTCCAAATCATTGGCAAGCGCGTACTTGATGGCGCTGGCCACGGCCATGCCGGACGAGCCGCCGACCAGCAGCGCCTCCTCGCCGGCCAGACGGCGGGTCATTTCAAAGGCTTCGGCGTCGGACACGCGCACGATGTCGTCGGTGATGTTCCGGTCGAAGGCCTTGGGATAGAAGTCCTCCCCTACGCCCTCGATATCGTACTGGTGGACTTCGTCGCGTGAGGAAGCGGAGTAGATGGAGCCTTCCGGGTCGGAGCCGATGACCTTGACCGCGCCGTTGGAGGCTTCCTTGAGGTACTTGCCGGTGCCGGAGATGGTGCCGCCGGTGCGATGCCGGCCACGAAGTGCGTGACCTTGTGGTCCGTGGCCTCCCAGATCTCAGGTCCGGTGGTGTAGTAGTGGCTCAGCGGGCCGTTCGGATTGTCGTACTGGTTCGGGCGGAAGCCGCCGGGAATCGTATTGGCCAGTCGTTCGGCGACCTGATAGTAGGAGCGCGGGTCGTCCGGGCCGGCGTCGGTTGGCGTGACGATGACTTCGGCACCGTAGGCGCGCAGCACCGCGCGCTTGGATTCGGAGACCTTGTCCGGCAGGGTGAAAATCGTGCGGTAGCCGCGCTGCTGGGCGACCAGGGCCAGGCCGACGCCGGTGTTGCCGGAGGTGGGTTCGACGATCACGCCGCCGGGCTTCAGTTGGCCGGACTGTTCGGCGGCGTCGATGATGCGTTCGGCAATGCGGTCCTTGGAAGATCCACCGGGGTTGAAGTATTCGACTTTGACGGCGATGGTGGCTTTGACGCCGGCCGCCTGCGGAATGTGGTTGAGCTTGACGAGCGGGGTGTTGCCGATGAGTTCTGCGAGGCTGTTGTGGATGGTCATGTGAAGTCCTTCGTTGCTGGGGTTGTGGGGTTTTGCTGCGTTGCGTTCGTGAACCGACGTTCCCAGACGAATGGACTGTGGCTTTAGTTTGAAATCGAGTATCCCCGCTCACTGTACGGTGAAGCCGGAAAGTGAATCGGTTTTTCATGTTAACCACGACTCGCGCGTTACACGGTTACGCTCGTGCCATCGATTTCATGAAAATTCATGCGACAGATTTGCCGCGATTCGAATGCTCTATCTCAAGTTATGCGTCACTGACCGCTCGCCCAGGGGCGTCGGTTAGCGACAACAACATGAGATAATCTGCATGTCTCACACCATAGCACAACCCGCGACAAGCGCGTGTCGCCGGCGGCCTCGGCTCCCCTCCCTGAGGGGAGCTGGCCGCGAAGCGGACTGAGGGGAATACGACGGCACCCGTAACTCCCCTCAGCCTCACTGCGTTCGACAGCTCCCCTCAGAGAGGGAGCCAAAAAAGGTCTATAACGAGGCTGCCTCGATGAGCTGACGGGTGTAATCGGATTGGGGGTTGCCGAGCACTTCAGCGGTGGAACCCGTCTCTTCGAGACGCCCGTCATGGAGCACGAGGATGCGGTCGGCGATGTGCTGTACCACGCCGAGATCGTGGGAGACCATGATGATGGCGGTGCTCGGCCGGGCCGCGCGGATGGCGGCGAAGGTGTCGAGGATCTGAATGCGCGCGGCCACGTCGATGGCGCTCATCGGCTCATCGGCGAGGATCACTTTGGGCTCGTTGATGATGGCGCGGGCGATGACCACGCGCTGCGCCTGGCCACCAGACAGGTCGATTGGGTACCGGTTCAGGAAGTCCGCCGGTTCAAGACCCGCCATGGTCAGAGCCGCGACCACCCGCTCGTCGATATCGGTGTTGTTCAGATCACGTCGCTGCAGACTCAGCGGTTCAGCCACCGATTTGGCGACTTGCCAACGCGGGTCGAGTGATGAGAACGGGTCCTGGAACACCAGTCCCGATTCGCGGCGCAGGGTCGCGAATCCCGGCGATTTTCGGCCGCCGACAATGGATTGGCTCTCGTATTCCACGCTGCCGGAGTCCGCGGATTCCAAGCCCAGCATAATGCGGGTCAGCGTGGATTTGCCGGATCCGGAGCCGCCAATCACGGCCAGACATTCGCCGGCGTGGACATCGGCGGAGACGTCGAAGAGGACTTGGTGGCGTGCGGTGCGCGGTCCGAAGGATTTGGTGATGGAGTGGGCGGAGAGGAGTGGCACACTGCTGTTACTCATGCGAATCCTCCTTGGGGGTGTGGAGGGTGAGGGTTTGGGCGGCGGCGACCAAGCGTTGGGCTTGCGGCGTGGTCGGTGCAGCAAGCAGGTCGGCGGTGGGTCCGGATTCGACGATGCGGCCGGCGTCCAGCACGTAGCAGCGGGTGGTGGCACGCGCGAGTACGGAGAAATCATGGGTGATGAACAGCATGGATGCGCCGGCGTCGTCCACCAACGAGGTCAGCAGGTCCACGATCTGACGTTGCGTGATGGAGTCGAGCGCGGTGGTGGGTTCGTCCGCGATGATGAATCGCGGTGAGGTGATCAGCGCCGTGGCGATGCCCACGCGCTGCTGTTGGCCGCCGGACAGTTCGTGCGGGTATGTGCCGGCCACGTCACGGTCCAGTCCGACCTTGTCCAGCATGGTATTCACTCGCTCAGCACGTTCGGCCTTGGTCAGATCGTAGTGCAGTCTCAATGGCAACGCAATCTGCTGCGCCACGGTCATCACCGGGTTCAGTGAGGCAGCCGGATTCTGGAACACCGCACCCACATACCGGCCGCGCAGGTCGGCAAGCGCACGTTCGGAAGCTCCGATAATTTCCGTGCCGCCCATATCAATCGACCCATTAGTCACAGCGGTCAGGGGCAGCAACCCCAGCATCGCCTTGGCAATCATAGATTTTCCGGAGCCTGAAGAACCGATCAAGCCGACTCGTTCACCGTCGGCAATGGTCATATCCGCATCAGAGACGATTGGTTTGCCGCCAATCGTGATTTTCAGCCCGCGAACATCGACGCTCATCGTTCGCCTCCTATTTCACGTAATGCGGGGTTGGTGACCGGATCGATGGCATCGCGCAGCACATCACCAAAAATATTCAGCGCCACAACCACAACCGTGACGATCAGGCCGGGCCACACCACGGTTAATGGGAACACGTTGATGAGTTTGACCGAAGTGGCCAGAGAATGCCCCCAGCTCGGCACACCGGACGGCACACCGATACCGAGATAAGTGAGCCCCGACTCAGCCAACACCGCCGTGCCCGCCGACAATGACAGTTGCACAGCCAATACCGGCAGAATATTCGGCATAACATGGCTTATGAGCACACGCCACCCGCTGGCACCATTGGCCAAGGCCGATTCCACATATGACGAGCGGGACGCCAGCAACGCTGCGGGGCGAGCCACACGAGCCAGATTCAACCCATATCCGAAGCCGCAGGCGATCACAATCACCGCGATTGACGCTCCCAACGGCACAGCCAGAATCAACGCAATCAACACGGTGGGAACGGAAATCAACGCATCAACTACCACTACCGAAGAACTGGCGAGCGCCGCATTGCGTGCCACCATGGCCGCGATGAGCAGCAGCCCCCAAGCCATAGATGCCACTACGGTCAGCAGCACGATCACAAGATTGGTATGTGAGCCGGCCAGCAGCCAGCTGAACACGTCCGCGCCGGTGCCGTCAGTGCCGAGCCAGTGCTCGGCGGACGGCTTGGCCCATACATGGTAGCCATCAGTGGCCCACAGCGATTGCGGGGTCCAGAACAGGGAAACGATGGCAATGAGCAACCACAGAGCGAGCACGATAAGTGCGAATTTGCCCTCGGCACGACGCCACATGGAGTGCAGGACGATGACGAAGGCAGCCCGTCGACCACCAGCGTCGCACGACGAACATTGCTCATGCGGTCACCTCCGTAATGGCGGTAGCGGTTTTCAGACGCGGGTCGAGCACGCGGTGGAGCAAATCGACCACGAGGCCGACAGTCAAAAAGAACGCGGCCAGCAGGAACAGCTCGCTTTGCACGGCAATCAGGTCGCGGTTGCCCACGTCGGTCACAAGACCGTTGCCGATGCCCGGTAACGCAAACAGGTTTTCGATGACCATCACGCCAGTGACCATCGAAGCGAAGGTCAGCCCGATAACAGACACCAGCTGCGGGGTTGCCAACCGCAATCCCACACGCAACACCGCCTGAGTGCGCGTCATGCCACACGAGCGTGCCATATCGATGTAGCCGGAACTGGCTAAATCCCCTAAGGCCGCGCGCGTGTATCGCATAAGCGATGCTCCCACGATGATGCCGACCGATACAGCCGGCAATACCAACGCTGATATCGCCGAACCGGGTGCGCCCCAGCCATCCAGCGGGAACCCTTGCGAGGGAAACACGTCAAGCAATCCTACGCCGCGCCCGAACAACAGAATCAGCAGCAGACCGCCCCACAACGCAGGTACGGCACCGCCGACAATAGCCAGTACATGAAACACCGCACGCACCGTTGCGCTGCGGGCCAGTACCGCCGCACAGCCCAGCGGCAAGCCGATGGCCAAGGCGATGAGCAGGCCAAGAATAATCAGGGGAAAGGTGATGGACGCACGTGCGCCTACCAAGGAGGTTACGGAGCGACCAGTCAGGATTGAAGTGCCGAAGTCACCACGGGCCAGCGCACTCATCCAATCGAAGTATTGTGCAATCAATGGCCGATTCAGACCGAGTTGTTCGCGTAGCTGGGTCACACGCTCAGGCGGCGAGTTGACGCCGGCCATCACGGAGGCCACATCGCCAGGCAGAATGCGCAATGCTGCGAAAACCACCACGGACAGGCCGAACAACGCCACCACGAATAACGCCAGCCGTTTCAACACGAATCGCATAATGCCTACTTTACTTGGATTAACAATGAGCCCCCTCACTGAGGGAGCTCATTGCTGTAACGAACTACTTCGTGTAGGTCACGTTGTAGAGGGGCAGAACGGTCTGGTTGAGGTCGAAGGGGAATCCTTCAACGCCCTTGGCCGTGGCGGTGGTGATGCGGTAGTTGAACAGCCAGTCGGCCGGCGCATCCTCGGAGACAAGCTTGGCGGCCGCGGCGAACTTGGCATCGCGCTCCTTGTCGGAGGTGGCGGCAACACCCTCGTTGTACAGCTTGGTCACATTCTTGTTGTCGTAACCGAAATAGTATGTCGGATCGGTCCACGATGCGAAGTCGTGGCTTTCGTTGTGGTCCACCAGCGAAATATCGAAGGTGTGGTTGGTGTACACATCCTGCAGCCACGTGGAGAACTCCACCACATTCACCTTCAGGTCGATGCCGAGGGCTTGAGCTGGGAGCGCAGCTGGTCTCCGAGCTCGGTGCCGTAGATGTTGGCGTAGGTCAGCGTAAGTTGAAGCGGCTTGTCGGTGGAATAGCCGGCTTCAGCCATGAGCGACTTGGCCTTGTTCTGATCATACGGGTACAGATTCGTCAGATCCTCGTAGCCGGGGTCGAGAGACGGGATCGGGCCGCCGAGCGCCTTGTCCGCACCGCCGCGAGAGGCGATGAGCTCCTTGTGGTTGATGGCGTAACGGATGGCCTGGCGAATGCGCTTGTCAGCCAGTTTGGAACCGGAAGCGTTGTTGAAGCCGAGCACGAACTTGTCGGTGCCGTTGCCGGCTTTGACCGTGTACTTGGCGGAATCGGACTTGAACGGTTCGGCGAGGTTCTCGGTAATCGGGGCGAGCACCTGCACGTCACCGGACTTCAGCGCATTGACCGCGGCGTTGTCGTCGGCCAGATACTTGACGACCACGGTGGGCGTCTTGGCCTTGTTCTTGCCCCAGTACTTCTCATTGGCCTTCAGCGTGATCGAGCTGTTTTCCACGAACTTGGCAACGGTGTAGGGGCCGGAGCCGACGGCCTGCGTCTTCAGGTCATACTTGGCGTCCTTGTCGAACACGAGCCCTGCGCGACCGGTCAGGGTCCACAACAGGTTGGAGTTCGGCGTCTTGAGCGTGATCACCGCGGTGTCGGCGTCCTTGGCCTCCACCTTGCTGACGGCGGCGAGCGCGTCGGCGTCGTGGTAGCCCTTAGCGATCAGCTCGTTGATGGACCAGGCCACGTCCTCGGCGTCAAGTTTGTCGCCATTGAAGAAGGTCATGTTCTTATTGAGGTGGAAGGTGTAGGTCAGGCCGTCCTTGGACGTCTCCCAGCTGGAGGCGATGGCGGGAGCGACCTGGTTCTTGGAGTCACGTGCACGATGCCTTCGTATACGTTGCCGATCAGGATCTGGTCAAGCGCGGAGCCGGCGGTGTTGCGGATGTCCAGATTGGTGGGGGCCAGTTTGAGGCCGATGGTCACGGTGTCGGCATATTGGTTGCTGGACGAAGCCGACTTGTCATCTTTCTTACCGCCGAAAGCGAGCGTGACGCCGATGACGACCGCCACTGCCACGATGACGGCAATCAGTGAGATCAGCCACCACTTCGGGCCGCTTTTTTCGGATTCTTTGCGCGCGAGGCAAGGCTCGCATCTGTGGTTGCGCCGTCTTCGACGTGCGCACCATTGTCTTGAGACATGGTTCTTCCTCTGTATATGTTGTGTTCTACGGTTGGCCGCCACGCTGGGTCGACCACCGCAGGCCATCATAGCCATGGGACTGTAGAATTGCGCATGAAATCCATCTTGAATCTGGAGGGTTATCATGCTGGTCGCCGTTGATATCGGCAATACGAACATCGTGCTGGGCTTTTTGGATGGCGATACCATCGCCGGCACCTACCGCATCACCACCAAAGCCAACCATACGTCTGATGAGTATGGGCTGTTTCTGACTGAATTCCTGAGAATGAGCGGTTTTCAGCCATCCGATGTGGACGATGTGATCATCTGTTCGGTGGTGCCGAAAGTGATGCACTCCTTCCGTTCGTCCATCGTCAAATTCCTCGACATTGATCCGATGGTGGTGGGACCGGGCATCAAGACCGGTATGAACGTGCGCGTTGACGATCCGAAATCGCTGGGTGCGGATATTCTGGCCGACTGCGCCGGTGCCTATTACGAGTATGGCGGCCCAGTGCTGGTGGCTGATTTCGGCACCGCCACCACGTTCACACACGTGAGCGACAAGGGCGTGGTCGATTCCGGCGTCATCACCACCGGCATCCGTGCCGGTGCGGCCGCTCTGTGGGGAGATACGGCCCAGCTGCCGGAAGTGGAAATTACGCGACCAGATACGATTCTGGGCACCAACACCAAGACCTGCATGCAGGCCGGTTTGTATTACACGTTCTTGGGCGGTGTGGAGCGCACGATTCGTCAGTTCCGCAAAGAGCTCGGAGGCGAGGATTTCAAGGTGATCACCACCGGTGGCCTCGGTCGAGTGTTTGAGAATGACACCGAGCTGATTGACGTGTATGACCCGGATTTGATTTTCAAGGGCATGGCGCACATCTACTCGCGCAATGTGAAGTGACGTAGTATGCAGGAATCGGCCGCGTATAGCGCGGTCGATTCCGACCCAACCCCGAATCCCTACTTAATCGTAAAGCCCTGATTGAAGCCGTATTCTCGGAGGTCTTTCTGCCATTGGGCCAGGCCGTCGGAGAGACTGACTTTCTTGCCGGGCTTCTCCAACGGTTCGAGCGGGTTGCCTTCCTCGTCCTTCATGCCCATCTCAATGGCTTCCTGTCGCTGCTGATAGGCGTGGAAACTGCCGGACCACTCGTATGCCTGGCCCACCGTCGATTTGAAGTCACTGCGCGCATACACTTCGAATGGCAGATACTGGTATCCGACCGACACATCCTCGGCGGCCTCCGACAGTACACGGTTGAACTTCTGCCCGCCGAAATACGGGATTTCAATGCCCCGGTCATTGGTAATCGTGGTTTTATCCAAAAAATCAGCGGAATTCAGGGTGGCATAATCGGCCGGGAAAGCACCGCCATCCACACGCGCGCTAATGCCTTGGGCGTCATGCGCCACAAAGTCCACGAAACGATAAGCCGCATCCGGCTTACGGGTCAATTGCAGTACGGTCAGTGCCGACCCGCCGCTTTCGGCGTTGGTGGGCTGGCCATCATAGGTGGGCATGGGAGCCACGCGCCACAGACCGGCCGCGCCCGGCACATTGGACAGCAGCAGCGACGGCATCCAAGCCCCAGAGAACACGGAGGCGATGGTGCCGGTGCCCACTCTGCTTTTCCACCGATCCGACCATGTGGCGGAGGTGGTGTCAACAAGCCCCTCATCGATCATTTTCTGCCAGAATTCGGTGAACCGTTGGGTGCCGGCATCCTCATCCAAATCGATGGTCACGGTTTTGCCGTCGGCCGACGTGTGGAACGGCTGACCACCGGCGAGCCAGACCATCGCGTCATAGAAACTGCCGTCGCCCGAGTCGGCGGCGATATACGCGCCGATCTCCTTGAGCTTTTCGGCGGCCTCGTAATAGTCATCCCAAGTCTTGATCTTGGTGGCGTCCACGCCGGCTTGGCGGAACACGTCTTCGTTGTAGAAGAAGCCCATCGGGCCCGAATCCATGGGCAGTCCATAGGTACGGCCGGCGAGCTGCACGGACGACCATGTGCCGAGGGTAAAGAAGTTGGAATAATCCGAGCCGATTTTGTCAGTCAGATCAAGCAATTGGCCGGAGACCGCGTACTGCAACAGTGCATAGTATTCGATTTGAGCCACGTCCGGCGTGCCGTAACCGTCTTGAATGGCGGTATTAAGATTGCCGTAGCCGGAGATATTGGTCCATTTCACGCGGATGTCCGGATTGGCTTTTTCGAAACGGCGGATGACCTCCCCCATGCTCGGTTCCCAGCTCCATACGCTGATCTCCGTACGGTTGTCGTCCGTGGCCTGCCCGCACGAGGCCAGGGATACGGAAAGGATGGCAGTCACTGCTATGGTTGCCATTCTTTTGATTCGCTGTCCGATCACTCGCATGGTGACGAGTGTACTAGGCGGGGCTTAAAACGGTAAAAGCCCCGTGACGGGATTCGTCACGGGGCTTTGTGTATCAGGTGAGATTAGCTAGGCAGTCTCAGCGAGGGTTCAAGGCTTACTTCACGGTGAAGCCTGATCCTTGCCGTAATCCTGCAGTGCCTTCTGCCAAGCGGCGATACCGTCAGTCAGCTTCTGGTCGCCGGTGTAGGACTTGCCAAGGTAGTCGCCGAAGATGGTGCGGGCCTTGACCTCGTAGGGCAGGAACTGGTAGTCGGAGGACACGTTCTCAGCAGCCTGAGCCAGAACCTCGTTGTACTTCTGACCACCGAAGTAGTCAACGTCCTCGCCATCGGCGTTCTTCACAGTGGTGGTGTTCTTGAAGGAGTCGGACTCCATGGAGGCCTTGTCAGCCGGGAATGCACCGCCGGCCACACGGGTGGCCACGCCGTCGCCGTGGTTGGCGTACTCGATGAACTGGTAAGCAGCGTCAGCCTTCTTGGTGGAGGCGAGCACAGCCAGCGAAGAACCACCGTTCTCGGAGTTGGTGGTGGAGCCGTCAGCGGTCGGCATCTGGGTCACCCGCCACTTGCCAGCGCCGTCAGCAGCGGAGTTGGCCAGGTTGGCAGGCATCCAAGCGCCAGTGAACAGGGAGGCGATGGTGCCGTCGACCATGCCCTTGAACCAGTCCTCAGACCAGCCAGCGGTCTTGGTGTCGAGCAGGCCCTCGTCCAACAGCTTCTGCCAGAAGTCGGTGAAGGTCTTGACGCCCTTGTCCTCGGTCAGGTTGACGGTGACTTCGGAACCATCGGAAGAGGTCTGGAACGGCTTTGCACCGGCCAGCCAGGTCATGGAGTCGAAGAAGCCGGCGTCACCGGTGTCGGAGGTGATGTAGTAGTTGTCGCCCAGAGCGTGAATCTTCTTGGCGGCGTCGTAGTACTGATCCCAGGTCTTGATCTGCTCGGCGTCAACACCGGCCTTGTCGAAGACCTCCTTGTTGTAGAAGAAGGCCATTGGGCCGGAATCCATCGGCAGGCCGTAGACCTTGCCGGCGAACTGCACGGAAGCCCACGGGCCAGGGGTGTAGAAGTCGGAGTAGCCGGAGGTCTTGTCGGTGATGTCCAGCAGGTTGCCCTTGATGGCGTACTGCGGGATGGCGTAGTACTCAACCTGAGCGACGTCCGGAGCACCGGAGCCGGCCTCGATGGCGTTATCAAGCTGGGTGTATTCCTTGGTGTTGGTGCCGACGTTCTTGAGATCGACCTTGATGCCGGTCTTCTTGGTGAAGTCCTTGGCAACCTGGGTCAGCGTGGGCTCCCAAGCCCACACGGTGATTTCGGTAACGTCCTTATCTTGAGCCGGCTTGCCACTGGCGGTGTCGGAACCGCAGGCGGCAACGGAACCCAGCATGGCAACCGCACCGGTAAGTGCAATGGCCTTCTTAGCAACGGTGAACTTCATCGTTCTGTTCTCCTTCCTTGGATCGCCTTTCGGCGGTCTGCAGTGATTGTCACCACAACAGCATGGCAACTCTCCTCGTCGTCATGCTATCGTGAACCATCACTCTATGGTTCAGTAGTCACAAAACGGCTTTGTTTCGCCACTTTGTAGCTATGGTTGCGATAACATCTTTTATTATACACATTCTTCGGCAACACGCCATCTTGGTATCGCAATCCGCGCGCCACTGCTCCCATGGCATAAGAAAATCGGGCGCTCCGAAGAGTGCCCGATCCTGTTATCGCAACCTCCCGCTACAGAAACCACAGGAGGAAGTCTGCTGCGATTGCCGTTACTTCACCTGGTAGCCCTGCTGCTTGGCGTAATCCTGCAGGTCCTTCTGCCAGGAAGCCACGGCATCGGAGAGCGTGGTCTTGCCGGTGTAGGCATCGCCGGCGTAGTCGCCGAACTTGCCGCGAGCGTAGACCTCGAAGGGCAGGAACTTGTAGCCGGTGGACACATTGGCTGCGGCCTTGGCCAGCTCCTCGTTGAACTTCTGACCGCCGAAGTACTCGTGGGCCTTGCCGTCGGAGTCGGTCAGGGAGGTCATGTTGAGGAAGTCGTTGGACTTGAGGGTGTCGTTGTCGGCCGGGAAGGCACCGCCGTCAACACGGGTCTTAATGCCCTCGGCGTCGTGGCAGGCGTATTCCATGAACTTGTAGGCGGCGGCGACCTTGGCCTTGTCGTCGGACTTCACGATGACCAGCGAGGAACCACCGTTCTCGGAGTTGGTCTCGGAGCCGTCTGCGGTCGGCATCTGGCGATGCGCCACTTGCCGTCACCGTTCGGAGCGCCGGAAGCAGGTTGTACGGCATCCAAGCGCCGGTCAGCAGGGATGCGATGGAGCCGTCATCCAGACCCTTGTTCCAATCGTCGGTCCAGCCGACGGTCTTGG
>ENA-OPZD01000053-OPZD01000053.1-human-gut-metagenome-genome-assembly--contig:-NODE-53-length-50777-cov-3.066654_pt1 | contig 50777 bp, 38 predicted proteins | sample MGYA00242479_ERZ504495 | MGnify/ENA primary metagenome ERZ504495 (study PRJEB26092, sample SAMD00036286) | human gut metagenome | host: Homo sapiens | study: EMG produced TPA metagenomics assembly of... | reverse complement strand
TGATACAGTTGCTAAACATGCTATTCATGGTTGTAACATTAGATGTGTCAAAATTAGATATATCTACACTTATTAGTGAATTACAAGAAGCAAACATGCTACTCATATTTGTTACATTAGATGTTATGATATTTTCTATTTTAGGTACATTAGTTAATTCATTACAATAAGTAAACATACCGGCCATATTCGTTGCTCGTATACCACTAGACAAGTATTCTAATGTTTGTTGTGGTATTTCGGTTATACTATAATAATTAGAAACATTATTAAGCATATAATAAGATAAATCTACAGAAGGATAACTAACAGCTTCTGTAGCATAAAATGATAAATCACTCGTTACATCTATAGGAAATACAGGTGCTATATTAGTTATTATGTTATTTGAATATTTTAAATTTCCTGCCTTGTATCCAATATCTGCCGTTACTATTCCACTAATAATTTTAGGATTAAAACTTAAAGTAAAACTATTAGATACTTCTTTTTCAGGCTCATAAGCATATTTTAATTTAATAGTTTGATGTGCTGATTGTGTAATAGTTATATTATATTGAATTGGAGATGTAGATATATCAGATAAAGAATTTATAGCTTCTGCCATTTCAGATGGTTTATATTGAATATTTTGCCCGTTTTATTTCTTATAGCATTAGCTATGTTTGTTAAGTATTTATCTGAAACTAAAACTTTACTCATATTTTAATAAGTCACCTCGTCTCCATTAACTATGTTATTAATAGCTATTTGAATAGCGTCATCCACATATTCTGTAGTGGCAACAGATTTTAAACTGTTATTTAACCCTATTTTAATTTGCATATCATTTTCATCATATAATATCTTATACGAAGGAGAAGTACCTCTATCTATTTCAATACCAGCTATATTAGAAGATACTTTATTAGATTGCTCGCCGCTATTAATAGTAATAATATTGTCTTTAATCTCTAAATTAGAAGAGTTAATTTGTGTACTTTCATTATTAATATTGATGTCTCCAAATATATTAGTTTCTCCTAAATTAGTAGAACCTACGTATGTTGTACTCAAAATATATTCACCTTCTTTGTTTTGTTTATGCCGTTCTTTTCCACATGTACACTACAAGATATGGTTGCATATTATTGTGAGGTTGACCACCACCAGCATTGTTAATAGTAACATTATGTGTGTGTGAACCTGCTGCTGATAATGTTTTTGTTTTATTAGCAGACCAAATGTCGCCGTCAGAGAATCTTGGTACGCCACCATTGCCTGATTTTCCATGAGAAGCTTGCATTGTTAAATCGTGTGTATGCGTACTACCAGAAGTATTAGCCGAACCAGTATGATTATGTGCAGGTATTTCATTAGTAGTTAAAGTATGATTTACTTCACCACCAGTGTTTCCATTATTATATGTAGTTCCCCAATCAGACGTCCTTGTCCTATCAAAACTCTGCCAGCAGGTAATGCTTGCCAAGTTCCTATACCAAATAGTGTAGCAGGATTTGTTGCAACAGTAGATAAATAAATAGAACCAACGGGATATATTTTCGATATATTCGTTACTTCTATTTTATTAGTAGAACTATTTCCTTTTGTAATAACTAAATTATTACCATCATATGTAATAGATTTTATGTAAGTAGAATTTATTATTTGTCCTGCACTATCTTGATTGGCTTTAGTAGCGTTAGCTGCATTAGAGACGTTGTTGATAACTAAAGTTGACTGTACATCATTTCCTTTAGTAATAGTAAGTTTATTAGTGTTATTGCCTGTAATGTTTTTTAATATAAGTATCAGCAATATTTTGACCTCTGCTATCTTGAGTTGCATTAGTAGCATTAGTAGTATTAGATATTGTTCCTGATAAAGATATAGTAATTTTATCTGATGTAGCATTAGGCGTAAGAGATATATTAGAACCCGCAACTAATTCAAACGTATCTTGTTTATTATCGGCGGAAATTATTTGAGAGCCGACTTTTATATTAGAAAAAGCATTTTGATTTATTTCTGCCCCTGTTTGGACTTTATCTAATTTGCTTTTATCTGCGGCAGACATTAATCCTGATGCAGAGACAGTAGCGTTTTTATATGTAGTATCTTGAGTTTTTATTGTTCCAGTGCTTCCATCACCTTTTGTGTAAGTAATGGTAGTACCATTAGCAGATAAGGATTTTATATATGTTTTACTGATATTATTACCCAACGAATCTGATATGGCTTTTTGAGCAGTACCATTTGCATCTAATTTATTGTCAGCACTAGGACTAGAAACATATGAAAGAGAATTCCATGTTGTTTCTCCATCACCAATTTTTATATAATTAGTATCAGACTCAATACCTAATTCGCCTTTTTCTAAGATAGGATTTTTATTTTGCCAACTACTAGAAGTGTCTACACGATTTTTAGGTGTATCATAATCAGCGAAACGTTTAACAGTCCATTCGACAGTTCCATCATAAAATGATTCATCTATGTTAATATTATCCGGCAACGTTAATAAATCCGTATCAGTAGTTGTACCAGCTTTGATACATAGCAAATATACATCAAGTGGACCATTTTTAAAGTTAACTTTGTCATTTATTTTATATCCAGTTGATTTTTGACGAGTAGTAAATGCTACTTCTTTTAAATATTTATTATTCATAACCTCGTCTAAATCTATAACGTTGCTAGATGAAGTATTTGGATAAAATATATCGTTTTGAACAATTAACTGACCATTGTTAGCCAAATAATTTACCTCCTCTGTTTTTTATTCTTCTGATTTTATTATTACGTTGATTTAAGTCATTATATTGTTTTTAAAGTATCTATTATATAAAAGAAAAATAAAAAAAGGACTTCGTTATGAGTCCTTTTTTAGTTATGTATGTGTTTTATTCAGTTTTTAGTTATGTATATTTTTTATTCAGTTGGTTTAGCCCATTTTGCTACTAACTGACCGCCATATTCAATAACAAAAGAATCATCGTCTGTTACATACATATGCCATTGTCCAGACTGAATCTGAGTAACACCGTTAGAAACAGTTTCAGCTACTTTAGTATCTACATATTCTTCTGTAGAAACAGCTTTTAATGTTCCTTCTTCGCCGATTTTGAGTTTATCATCAGCTTCATCGAAGACTACTTGATATTTTGTAGCTGAACCGCGATCAATTTCGATACCGCAAGTACCTTTAGCTACACCTTCACCAGATTCACCGGCATTTAAAGTAATAACATTATCTTTAATAGTAGTATTTTCCGAATTTACAGTAGTTGTTGTACCGCTTACCGTCAAATTACCATTAATAGTAAGATCTGTTATAGATACAGCGTCTTTAAGAGAAACTGTTACATTACCACTGCCATCAACAGCAGTATCGATATTTGCGCTACCAGCAACTTTAAATGCACCATTAGCGCCCATAATCTTATAAGGTTCACCACTATTAGCAGTAATAGAAATTTCTTTAGCTTCTACAGCAGCTTCTAATTCATCAATGCCAGTCTGTAAAGTAGTTTGAGCAGTATAGAGTTGACCACCATTAACAGCTTCTTTACTAGCAGCACTAGAAATATTACCATCAGCTACATTAGTGATTTTTTTGCTATTAGCATTAATACCGTCTGCTGTTACATAAGTTTCAACAGCAGTAACTCTACCGCCAAGAGCACTATCTGCTGCTTCTAAAGCTGTTTTTACAGTATAAAGTTGACCGCCAGTTACGACCTCTTTACTAGATTCAGCAATAGAACCGTCTTTTGCTTCAATTTTTTCTGTTACAGCGAGTTTACCTGTAATATTAGTATTACCAAAATTAGATGTTCCGACAAAAGTATCTGCCATTAATAATCACAATCCTTTTCTGTTATAGTTTTTTAATCTTGATTTTGTTCAATAGGAATCCATTTGCCCACTAAACCATCTTTACAAGTAATAACGAGTTCGTTATTCTTATTAGTAGTTATAATCCAGTCATCTCCAATAACAAGTTTATCGACTTGCATACCTTCCATATAGATAAGTTCGTCATCATATTGGATGTTTTCAGGCTGTCTTTTCTTATTAAAATAAAATTTTACTACATCCTGACCCATTAAATGCCCTCCTGAAATAGTCTAAATTACATTTAATTAATGATCTCCCTATTAATAGTTTAGTTAAACTTCTTCCGGTTTTTTGCAGATAGTACCGGCTAATTTATTATCATAAGAAGCTACTAAATCACCGTTTTCATCAACGTATATTTTCCATTTTTCATCTAATACAATAGATGAGGATAATTTATCGACGTTTTCTTTAATTGTTACGCCGCCATCTATTTGAGAAAGACTTGGTAATTTCAATTAAATTCCTCCTAAAAGCTTCTTATTACACTTAACAACTTCTTTTCCATTATAAAACAGTGCTAATTCATTATTACTGTTTAATGCTACATTCCAACTATCATCATTAGAAACAGTTTCTTCTGTTGGAAGAGAATTAGCAGATACGACATTTTGAGTGTTAGTAGTTAAATTTTTATTTCCTTCTAACAAAACATCGTATTCAAATACAACTTTACTGTTAGTAATTTCAAAACCGCCATTTTTTATATTCCAAGTAATAAGATTTTTATCTTTATTATAAGTAAAATCATCTGGGAAATAAGATATACCATTTATATTCATAGTGACTACACCGTTAAGTGGCGTCTTATTTAAAATAAATTTAGTTTTAGTTTGTTCAACAATAAATACATCTTGATAAGCAACAGTATCTACTTCAGCAAAACGTAAGTATCTAGTACCATTCCAATAATAGATTTTACGTTCATCTATAGCTAAATATATCTTATCAACTACGCCTACGCTTGGAAATTCGTTATAATTACCGATAAAGACATCAGATATCTTTTTAATAAAAGTATCATAGCCAGTTCCAACAAAAAAGTTCTCCAGTATCTGTGGTAAAGACTAATACGCCTTCATTTTCAGCATCAGTAATTTTCTTTTTTGTAGTATATTTCAACGTAGCAAGGTTCAAAGATGGCTTAGTATGGTCAACTTGTTTATTTACTGTAAATTCAGTATTTTTATCTGAATAGAAATGAGTAACTTCAGATTTTATAGCCATTTAATGACCTCCTTATTTTTAAATTCTATCCGTATATTACCGTCAATTTATATTTAATCTAGTTTATAAAGGAACTATTTCAAAAAAATAGATTTCAAATCGTTTTCTTTAAGTTTTAGTATTGTTAGATGTTTTAAAAGTAAAATCTAATGATATATAATGATTAGGATTATTTTCTTCCGTACCATCATTTTTAGTTCCGCTTAAAGTGATCATTTGAGGAAATTCCAATACACCTACTGAACCTGATTTTTTTATGTTAAGTATATCGGAATTATTCAAAACGACTGAACAATAATCAAAGAGAGAATTGTCTTCTATGTAATCAAAATATATATTTATTAGAAAGTTAGTTAAAGAATTTACATCTACTGTACCCCAGCGATTATTCCACATTTGAATATTAACTTTGATTTCATTGTCTGATGTATACGTACCAGCATATATTTCATTTGTTTGGTTAAATTCTACATCAGAAGATAATTTAGCGTACCATGTGATTTTAGGTTCATCCATACTTATCTATCACCAACTTTCAAAACTTGAACATATACATTAGCATCAGAAGCTATTAAACTACTATCTAAATCTACACGTATATCATTATTAACAACTGTTAAAGTATATTCTGTATCTTTTATTAAGACTCTGTTTAATCTTTCACTCACATAAGATACTATAACAAAATCAGTATCTTTAGTATTATTTAAAATGATTTGTTGAGTAGTAGGATAAAGTCCAGATAATTGACCAGAAATTATCTTACTTAATACTTCTTGTGGCATATTATCAGAAGTAAGAACACTATCTTTCTTTAAATAATCAGAAAGATTTCCTACGTCAGTTTTAAATTGTGTAATACTATCTTTAATAGCGTTTAATTGACTTACTGTATTGTCATTAAGAGAAGTTAAGTCTGTACGTAGTTGTTCGCATTGTTTTAAAGCGTTGTTGGCTTTATCTTCTATTTCATGAACCATCATATCTAAATGGTCATAAGACCAGACATGTTTACTTATTTTATGAGTAACAAGCTGACCGCTTTGAATATCAGATTTTATCTTAAACAGATTAGACATTTTCTTTCTATCTGTTTCTGTAGCTTCAGTATTGTCATCTATCATTTCAACAAAATCTATATTCTCTGTTAAACGAATACCATCAACAAAAATCTCTAACTGATCTTCACCTATAACATATTCAGTAACTGTTTTAAACAATTTAGCTGTATTATCAGAGCTATAGTATTCATAGTTTTCTGCGATAAAGATAGCTGCACGTTGAAAAGTTTCTCTAAGCGGTTTATTTTTAACATTATGATGAACAATACATTCTACATACGTAGCTCTATCTAATGGATCTTTTAATCTAAAACCACGACCGTCGCTTAGGTATTCTTTATCATTTGGTACAATAATTTCTTCAAACTGATCACTCATTAAAGGCGCATTATCTATAATTATCTCAAGCGAACTAGTATCTGGTACGTAAAATAAATTAGTTTCATCCTCATCAAACATAAATGTTTGGCTATCTTCAGGAAAGTTATCAGGAGCCCATATTTTATGTTCTCTGATAGCAGAAGTAGAAAAATCATTAACTGCTACCCAACCCCAGTCGCCATTATATTCACGCCAGATATATAAAGTATTAGTTTCAACATCATACCATAAGTGTTTTCTTCCGGATTTTCAGGTTCAACAAAATATATAAACTTAGGCTTTACATATAATTCACCGTTTAAATAAAGATGATTACCCTTATCTACATAAACAGGTCTATAGCTTCTATGATTAATGAAGAACTCTACAGAAATAGAAGTATCTATCTTCCAATAAACAACGCCAATACAGAAATGGTGAATATAATCTCCTAATTCTACATGAGAAGGTGAAGTAGATTCAATGCTTTTTCATACTTATAAGCACCATCTTTATAGAGCATAATAGCATCTACTCTATCATTAGTATGCTTATAAGTAACTTTGATTTTATGACCAGCCCACGAATTTTTGATTTATATAGACTTTATTATTGATTACCTGCATTACGGGAACTCTTAAAGCTGTATTTAAGTCTTGTAGCTTTAAATCAGTTTCTAAAGGAGCTACACCTTCATTTGGCGGAACATAGTTATATAGCCATATGTATTATCAGAATACGGTCTGTATTTTAAAACTAAAATACCATCTTCAGGGCAAATTATTTCTTCTTCTTCAGTTATATATTTTGGTGGTCCGACGCTAAATGTTTCACTTGGAATATAAACTTCTTCACCTTCATCATTTATAATGATTCCTTCACCTACGGTGATAGTAAAGTTGTTTAAATCGGCTGATAAATCAAATCCTTCTACTATGCCATATCCTGCAACTCTTAATCTTTCTCTGGTTATCCAACCATGAACTACATCAAAATTATGATTTATATCTGAAGCTTTAATGCCAGGTGCAAAATCTAATTTTAAAAGTTTATTATCCATTTAAATCTATAATCACCTTCTTACTCGTATACAATAATAGGATAATCACCAGAAGCTATATGCTTATTTACTTCGGTAGTGATTATATCATTATATTGTTGACATATCTTAGGAAGTCTAATAATCATAGTAGAACCTATTCTATACGGTCTACCATATACATTACCTATATCTATTAGATTATAATTATTAGGTTCTGAAATAGGCAAACCTCCGCCCATAATTCTAATATCGTATATTTTAGTATCTTTTTGTGCAGTCAATGTTACGTAAGCTAAAATATATCCATCGTTATTATAAGAATACTTATCCATCGGGACAAACGTAAAAGTGTTTTCTATTTCAGGAGAACTTGGTTTAACACATACATAATATTGGATATCTTTGTCTGTTAAAACAAAAGTCTGATCGTCTGTTGTATGTATCTTATAAGATGAACTGCAATACGGATGAACTGTTATATAAGCTGTAGAATTGTCTATTATAACAGCATCAATATTTAACTTGGTTTCAAGAAAATAGATGTTTTCTTGCTTATAGTTAATGATGGTCTGTTTAGTAGTTAAATATGATATTTCTCCGTCTTTTTTTAACAGGGTCTTTTATCCCTGTCTTATAGAAAAACATATTGCCATTAGGAGCTATATTTTTAAATTTAACATTCTCATTAGATATGTTAACAGAAAGCAAAGAGTATTGTCCGCCTATCTCATAATCATTATTACTAAGAAGTTTAGTTAAATTTATATCTTTATGATAGATATTTAACTTTTTATTAGAGTATGCCATATAATCTACAGGTTCGTTTGTTATCCAAGAGCTAGTTGTAACACTTAAATAATAAGCTTTTAAAAATACGTTCATTAAGACTTCGTAGATTAAACAGGCATTACTTTCTAAGTCATTAAGTAAAAAGCTTGGTGTTATAATAAGATACCCACAATTTCTCTTTTCTAATACAAGTACAGCTTCACTTAAAAAGTTGTAAATATAATCTACTTCTTTGTATTCTTTATGTGTAGATAGTGTATTAAATATATGTATTTTATCTGCTGTTTGTATGTATTCATTTCTATTAAAAAGAAGCGGACTATTATAAGTTATAGTTTTATTATCAGCACTACGTTCTATTAACATATCGCCAAAACTATCTACACTTAACCACACATTAATATGTTCATTTAGTAATTCTTCAATTTTGAGTTCCTGTATTACTTCACTATCTTCATTAACTATATTGATACCGTCTGGAGAATGGGCAAAAACAAAATCATTATTTAATAAAGATGAAGAAATAAGTGATTCAGGTCTTAAAGATTGGTTGTTAACTGTAATATTTGGCGGAGCTATTCCTCGCCTATACGCATCGCCGAACAGTTTTATCATATTAGTAGAATAAGTAAGTTCTATACTATCTTCAATAACAGAAACTTTAATATTATAGTTTTCATTACTTTTAAAAGTCATATTCTTTTTGATTAAAACATTACATTCAAAAGTCATAGGCGTGAACTCTGTCATATCTTTAGGTTCATAAACATGCTTGTTCCCATGTCTTTTTAACTGGACATCTTTGATAATTTCTTTATTACTGTTAAAGAATAAAACATCAGAATCAGCAATTTCGTCGTAAGCTCTTACAGGAACAGACGTTTCATTAAGAAAATCTTCTTCTATCTGCACATTAGCGCTAAGCCTAGTGTCGTCTACATTAATATAAGCCAATGGAATATCATTAATATTAGCATATGTAGTTTCCCAGATTTCATGTTTGGGCATTTGTATCTTCACTTTATTCCACCTCTTTTCTTAGTAAAACGTATTTATTACTATCTGGACGGATAGCCGTTGTCTTATATTCATAGATATTGCCGTTTTCTCTCATATTATAGTTTACATATACCATATCCAAAGATGTAGCTATATCTACTTCATATTGATTATACTCTTCTATATAATTAATAGCGTAACTATCATTTTTTAGATAATCTATAATAAAAGCTTTATAGTTATTTCTTACAGAATTTTCTATTTTGATTTCTTTATTATCATAATCTATTTCATAACTAGAGCCTTCAAGAATATCATATTTATCTGTATAATAGTCAATCGAGTTGATTAGTTGCATAGATGGAACTCTATATAAATATTTAGATTTGATATTAGCATCTTTCAGTACACCATATACTATTACATTATCAGAAGTTTCCAATATATCTTTTTCTAATAAAATAACAGACTGCGTATCATTAAAGACTTCTCTTTCATAATTAGTAAAGTAATATGTAAAATCTTCTATACTGGTATATTCAACAGCGACATATTTATATCTTTGAATAATATCATCATCTAAAGTAATAACATCATTACTATTAATAGAGTATTGTTTTGAAGTAAGCTCGACATAGCTAGAAGCATATTCATCTATAGAAGTAGCGTTGAAATTTATAGTAGCTTCCTTTGGGATAGCATATACTTTATAATTAGCTAGATTAGAAAAAGGTACATCTTGAAAGATACTGATAGTATATCTAGTAGGATACAAAGATATTTTAGTTTTACTAGAGACAACTTCTCGATATGCCGCTGATAAATCAAATGAGTCTTCTAGTTTTTCATCTGTTACAATGATAGGACTATTAATATCTGCTGGTACATATTTTTTATATGTTTTTTGATGAAGTATGTCTATTTGAGTACCGTCTTTCTTAGTAATGATTAATTCATAAATATAACCATTAAGATTACGAAACACATTGATTTGATTATTATCCTCTGTAGTCAGTTCTATCTTTAAATTCTTATGAAATTGGATGTAATCTGTATCTCCTATTAAAAACGTACTATCTTCCACTTTATATATATAACCATATTCCTTCTTTAAAGAAATATTAGCTTCTTCTAATGTTGTTTTATGGTTTACCGTTTCTATTACAGCATAAGGACAAGGTTTAGTTAAATCAATATATTGAGGTACAGTGTTAATAATACCTCGCCAACGAACTTCAGTTAAGTCATTTAAAAAGATAGTCATCCAGCTTCCAGGTATACTTACAATTTCACCTTCGGTTTCTATAAATTCGCTATCTGGGTCATCTTTTAATATGATATTCTTAATAATGCCGTTTGTGCCTTTAAATTTTATATTCACAGAAGGAATGTCTTCAGTAACAACAAGAGAGCCATCTTTTTGCAATAGATTTTTATTAGGGTCTTCAAAATTAGCTTCGATATATTCTGTATTAGTAGGGAATACAATACATTCTATGTCGAATTTATTATTAATGGTTTCAGTATCGTAACTTACATAATAAGTACCAGGCTCTAATACTATATCTTGCTGTTCTATTTCAGCATCATATTCACAGTTTTCTATTCTAAACCCATTTGTAAAAAATGCCATTCGACCGCCACGTACATTTTTTAATGCTCGTATGCCAATGTTCTGGTACACCTGATAAAAAGTAGTTTCTCTAATAATATTGCCAGCAGATGAATAAAAACCTATTTTATATCTATTAATACTATCAGTTAATTTCAACTTTCCTAAATTAAATATTTCTTCTGTACCACTTAAGGTAAGTGTAAACCAATCTAAAGAAGCTATGTTATCTTTAAAAGAAAATTTTAAATGTATATTCTTATTATTATAAGATGGTGAAAGAACACAAGAATTAGTAATTAAAGTATTTTGTTCAAGAAGATGTTTTCTTATTATACTAAAATCATTCGTTCCAATGCGAAATAGATAGACATCATCTGCTTCTCTAAAAGAATGACCATTATCTTTAGCTATAACTATACCGAAACCGGAAGCAATATAGTCTATTTTCATATCTATAATTAAATCGCTTTCAAACAGATATGAGCAACATAAGATATCTGACTCATAAAAACGAATACCTTCTTGTATTCTTTCAACTCTACTGTTAAAGTCAAATATAGTAGTAGCCAAATCAGTTTCACCACCTTTAAAACTATTTCTTTTAAGTTTACGATAGAGTCTTTATTATTTATTTCTATGCGAAATTAAAATATCTATAATTTGGAAAGATATGCGGATTATTTATTATCTCTAAGGTATTAGCGTCTATCTGACATTCATACCAATCAGTCCATACTTCGCTATCTTTATTAGATTTATATCCTCGCATAAATAAGTTTACATACTTAATGTTTTGTATGCTGCCAATAAGTTTAATGGCACAAAATTAGCTTCATATGTAGTATCGTAAATTTTGCTGATAAAAGAACCGGAATTGTTACGATTAATTCTAGGAGTAGCATATTCACTTTCTGAATATCTTGCATATACTTCTACATTATTTATTACTTTATTTGGCGGCATTTCTATTTCTATCTGAATATATGAATTGAGTATATTAACAGGAAGCTCTACAATATTAGTTTTTTCGTTATCATCAGATATAACATATAAAGGACTGTTTAAATCATCAGCAGTATATATCTTGATATTAAAACCTTTCATATCCGACATCACAACATCATTGATAGTAACATATAATTCGCGTATAGCGTTTTTATTATTAAGATATATTCTAGGTAACGTTATATATCCAGTTTCGTCATTTGAAGAATAAAATGCACCATTAGTTAAAGTTACGTTCTCCGCAACACATTCATACATATCTTCTTGAGATAAAGAGTATAACATAGTTACGCCCCAATCTACATTAGAACCTGTTAAAAGAGAACCTTTATAGTCAAATTCTAAATTATTAAGTTTCCCACCGTTTACATCAAATAAGAAATGATGTTCATAATTTTCTACAGCTTTTTCTTCTACTCCAAAATCAAATACAGATAATGTTTTTGTATGGATATCATTATTAGTTTCATCTGGGTTATAGTCTTTAATGATAATATCGTCTAATATACCAGAACCAGTAATTAAGATATAGTATCTACATGTATAGTCTATACTGTTATCAAAAACAAATTGACGATATTTGGTATCAGATGTGACAGTAAATGCTTCATATGGTTCAGCAAATATAGATTTAGCCATAGAATCGTCGCCAGCTTTAATTTCTTTCATTAAATAGATATTTAGCGTTTCAGAAGCATTTAAAGATATTAATGTATTTTCTCTAATGAGCTTTGATATATCTAAAATAGCGTAACTATTAATCTCTTGAGCTTCAAACTTAATTCCTAGTCCATTCAAACTTTCAATAAGAGACACATTCATTTTAAAACTAATCCATTTTTCAAAAGTTTCACAAGCAGTTAAAGAATTAAATCGACTTATACCGTCTATACCTTTTTGAGAAGCGAAGTTATATAACATAAATCTTCATATCTAGCAGCATTAGTCATAACTGTATCTAAAATATGATTAGTAGTTGCTTGCAAAAACTGAAGAAAATCTGCTGTTCTTTTTACATAATGAAATTCTACTGAATCAAACTTATTTATTGGGTCGCTATATATATGTTCAAAGAAATAATATTCATCACCAATATTATCGTAATAATATCCAACTTTGGTTAAAACAATATTTTCTGTATTTAATAGTTTAGCCGTAACATTGTTGCCATCAATAACAGCACCAAAATTAGCATTATCACAACGTACTATAATCCTATCGGGTATTTTCCCATCAAAATCTATAGTATGTGTTTCATTGTCTCTAACATTATTTAAAACAATAGGCTCTTTATTGATTATCTTATAAGCATCTACAGAATAGCCAATAATTTCATAAAGAGAATCTAAACTTTTATAAGATAAAGACACTGGCTTATTATATTCGTACATTACCTCTATTGTTTGTCCTACGTAGTCTGGACTATTCCAAACTAATATACCGGCTTCTTCTATTAATGAATAAGCGTTAGATGGAACAGTTATACCAGAGTTTCTGATAAGTAAGATATCTGTTACATTAGAATAATATAGCTTATTAAAACCGTCTTCTTCAACAATGATGGTTTCAGATACTTCTTCAGATTCATAGTTAATAATCATATCGTCTGGCGGCGTAACTATATATCTTGCCAGCTCTTCCTGCGTTCCATTTATCAGATATTTTTCGTTTAAATTAATAATAATTTGATATGACAAAAGACTCTTTTATCTGATTAACTTCTAAATCGTATTCGTGAACGTTGTTAAAATCAAAATCAACAAAGAACACGCATAGGTTTTTGTCCTAAAGACCAATCAGTATATTCAGTAACATCATCATATATTTTAATGAATTCAATCGTAGCATTAATAGAACGAGCTACGGCTTTATCTATTTGATAATACATTAAAGTAGAAATATCTAAAATTGGTGAAAAACGTGTTTACTATAGTTACGTCATTTATTTCCGGCTTAAATATAGTTTCAGAATTATAAGCTATATACTCAGTATTATCATTTAATACAACAAAGGTCTTTTCAAAAGTTCTATCAGAATTATTGTTATGGCTTGTTATATTATTGATACTATCCAATACAAAATATCCTATTAAGTTATCCGGCAAGTTTTCATAAGAATATGAGTCAGCTTGATAAGATAACATATCTTTAGAAATAACAGCTAAAGTTTCTCTTTTATTAGTTGATTTAACAATAAATCCGTTTGCGTTATTTGTAACATATACTATATCATCCCTATTAAGCTGTAAAAGTTCAAATATACTTTTTCGTTCTTTAACTAAATCACATGAGCCATTTATCGTAATAGAAGTTAAGCTTTCATCTGGTTTTAGTGTTATATATTGTACAACATTACCAGCATAAGTCGTACTACCAATAGGTTTAGACGAAGATACTATAGACGAAAAGTTGCTGGTATCAATAATAATAGAAATATCACTGTTAGTGTCATTACGATATTCAATTTGAGTATTGTAATTGTCTGAAACTAACTGTTCTTTACTGTCGATAACCTTATATAGTTTAACAATACAGTTAGATGAAATATCCAATAAACTATTAGCTTTTGTAGTTGTGATATTGTCTATTGTGTATGAAGCATATTTTAAAGATGAACCTATATGAACATACTTGATAACAGGAGCGTAGCTACTGAAAGCTTCTATTTTAATATGCAGATTATTAGGAGTATCGTCATTATATGGCGGTAACATTGTAGTAAAAGGAGTAACGATAAGTTCTCCTTCGTCAAGCCAACGAGTTATTCTATATCTTGATGCACATATATTTTTAATAGAAATCGGGTACATACCGGCTTTTTGAATATCTACATGTACATGACAGAGTTTGCCGAAATTCTTACTGTAAATTTTTCCAGTGGACCATAATCCAGATTGTTCATCTATTTTATCATCTACCGTTATTAAAACAGAACAACTGCCTTGTTCATTAGGATTAACAGCTTTTACAAACTCAAATGAAAGAGAGGAACAATCTAAATCTATAGAGATATAACTTGTAGAATCTGTTCCAGAAGCAGTTAATATATTATTATCTGTTAAAGTGAAACCTTCATAAGTTACAAATTCACTATCTGTCGTATAATTGACTTCTTGACAAAATTCTTCTATCTTTAAAGGTTTATTGCCCATTCCAGTTACATCAATAGTAAATTCCCCCAGTTGTTTTTTGAGAACCAATAGTTAAACCTTCTGTAGTAGCTATGATATTATCATAAGTTTTTATTCCTACTAAAGAATCTATATGAGCTGCTACGTTCTATATTCTTTAAAAACGCCATTATCAAAATTTAAAAAATACTGTTTTTCTTTTTAAAAGGCTTGTGGATTTATTATTAACTATTAAATCAGTTTTTTTGAATTTCCATAGAAGCATATTCACTTTTTAGGATAAAAATATAATTTGTATGTTGAATTGCTATCTAATTGACCATGTTGAATTTGAGTTACTGCTTCAGGATTAACAATGATATCTTCTAAATATACTTTCTGTTCTCCTTGAGATTTAACCATGCTTTTTAAATGAATCTTAGTTGGATCTATCTGCTCTATAGGAGAAGCTTTTATTCTATATTCAATATTCTTAGCTATAAGTTCGTTATTGTATTTTTTCTATTTTAAGAGGAATTTCTTTTTATAATGTTATGTTTATGAATATATTCATTGATTGTAACAGAAGAAGCTTCATATCCTGTTATTTGCATATTAGTTGTAGCATCTTCGTTATTAGAAATTATAGAAAGTAAATCATTATTTTGCCCTACACCTAACTGATAAGTGTTGAGTTGTTCGTCCCATTTATTAGGAATATAGCTTAATTCTTTAAACTTATGTTCCCATAATGAAATATCCCATTGTTTAGTTCTAAAAAAATCTTTATTAAATTGAGCTAGTCTTTCGTATAAAGAACCATACTCTTTGTCTTCAAGATAGATATTATCATAAGATGGCTTCTCTATGATTATATTGTCAGAAGATATAGGGACATAATTGATTAAGCATTAGTTATACTGTTTTTTATACCCTGTTCGGTGCTATTAGTAGGATTTCTAAAAGCAGCAAAACATCTTTGCAAAAGTTGAGCATTAGTTTCATCAGGAAAACGTTCTAAACTTGACATCATAGCAAAATTCGTCTATAACGTTCCAAATATGTTTTTTATACAAACGAGAAGCTATTTATAATCATGAAATGTATAGAACAACATATCTACATCTTCAGGTTTAACAGAAGCATCTATTATAATATAGCCATCTTGAAGAAGGCACATTGTTTTTCTATTATTTAAAAATTCTTTAGCATTATCTGTAACTGTTAAATTAAGTTCAATAGTAACTGTAGTATCTACATTTCCTACTTGAGCAATATAAGCGTAATCTATAAGCGTATCTTCTCTACCTACATAGCTGATAAGAAAGAAATCTTTCATATAAGCCATTAAAGTATCATTTATATTATCCTGTTCTTCTATAATAGATTGTAGATATTTACCTCCTACAGATGTTCTAGGACGCTTTCTAATATCCATCCATTTAGGAAAGTTTGTTATAGCTCTTAAAAAGGCTTGTTCAGAAGAAATCATATACTATTATCCTCCGCCCAAATTATTTCATCATACAGCATTTTACTATCAATAGTCTGAAGAACTCTAATATCACTTGTTACTACATTATCTATCAAAAGAGCAGTTACATTAAAATAGTCTACGTTATTTTCATTAATACCCATTCTATTAATTTCACCAACTTCAAGATAATCTCCAGGAGCAATTTTATTAATATATTCAGAAATCTTCGTTTCTAAATTATCTTTTATCGTATCTAAATCTCCATCAATAGAAGATATGTATACTTGAAGTTTAATTCCTTTCACAGTAGGAATGATGTATTCAACATATAAAGACGGTGAAGCAATCTCTTTTACAATAGTAGATATTTCTATAAAAGCGTTATTTATAGTTTCAGTATCGTAACTTTTAGGAATAATATAACAAGTTCCCGTGCCAGTTCCTTTTGTATAAGGATGATAATCTACATTAGATACATATTCAAAAGGAGCAAGTAGTGCGTTTTGAATAGCGGTAGTGTTACTTGCTTCGTTACTTAGTAACCAGCGTTGAAGTCTATATTTATAATTAGCATCATTTTCACCTGTTTTACGCGGGAGATTAAACATTGTACCAGTATCATCTAACTTCCAACCTTCAAGAGATGACCAGATATGAGGAGTTTTGTTATTTTCTATTTCCTGATAAACATCTTGAAGCGTTTCAGATATAGCTACATTATATAAATCTATAGTAGAACCAGCCGCTATTTGATTTTGAATACGTTCTTCAAATCTACTTGTAATATCTTTTTGTATTTCATTTGCCTGTTTAATAATATTCACCACCTTTATAAGATAAAATCAAACAATAATTCATTATTCAAATATATGTATATATTAACGTTCTGACAATAGAACGACCATCTGTCATTTTAGGAATGACTTCTACATCTAATGTGTTTGTTTCAGTATCGATGATATTACTTAATTCATTCAATACAGTTTGTTTTATACCTTGGAGAGTACTATCTGCTAATATATCTAAATGTTTATATGTATATACCTTAGAACCGAAATCTTCTTTATTTAATAATTCATTTTGTTCGGTACGTAATAAGATACGAATACGTTGCTTTAATTCTTCCTTGTCTATGACTGATTTATTTACAACATCATTACCATCATCTCTATTATTAGAAGCTTTAAACTTAACACATAAATTGTAATTATAATGATTACTAACAACTTCAGAGGCTTGTAAAAACTTCAAATTAAATATAGGAAATAATGACCGTCTAAATGATATCTTAAGTTTAGGGATATAATCTTTTCTTTCTAATGTAATATCTCCTTTGTTGTTAAGAGTAAAATCTATCATGTAGTTCACCACCTATAACTTTAATTTTAAATAATCAAGAGCTGTATTAATTATCTTAGTTTCTTGTTCTTCTATCCATTTTTGAGCTTTCTGCTCGTAAGATTTTATTAGATTTTGTACACTTTCTTCATATTCTTTAACAATTTTTTCATATCGTTTAACGACTTCATTTGCTTCTTGAATAATTTTGGTTTGTTCTTTAGCTATTGGTTCTAATTCGGTTTTTAACTTATCAGCAATATCAGTTTTTAGACCTTTAATTTCTGTCTTTAAGGTTTTTGATAAATTAACTTTTATGCCCACAGCTCCAGTTACGCTGTTAATAGCTTTATCTAAATCTTCAATACTACTATCTATATTTTTATCTATTTCTTTTAATAGATTCTTCTTTAAGTCTATTTTAGCTAATTGATTAAGAAAGTTTTTAGAATCCTTAATAGTATCTTTAGCATCTCCTAAGATAGGTGTAATTTGTTGAATAGTATCTTTACCAGTTAAGAGAATTTCTTGGTCTGCCATATTACCAAGTTGTTTAGTTAAAGTTACAACAACTTTAGACCTAATAGATTTTATTTCAGATTCCTGTTGAAATTCTGCATATTTAAAACCGCGAATAGTATCTTGTACAGCTTGTTTATATTCCGCTGATGTTGTACTACCATATGTTTGTGCTATAGTTTTAATACGCGCTTTCATTAAATTATCCAGCTCTTTATCAACTAATTTATCTGCCATTTGTTGTATTTGCTTCTTTAAGTCTTTTTCTTCTTTAGCGACTTTAACTTGTTCAATAACTTTTTCAACTTTAGCGTTTACTTGAGATACGGCATCTTTAGCTTGCTGTTCAACTGTTTTAATTGCATTATTAGTAGATGTAGAAGTAGTATTTGTATCTGCCATTAAGTTTCATCTGCCTTTGATGATGTTTCCGTAGTAGTATTATTAGATGTATCTGTACTATTTTGATTATTAGAAGAATTATTGTTAGTGTTTGTATTATTTGATGAAGCGTTATTTGTAGGAGCAGAGCTAGTTCTATCTATACCTTCTTTACCTATTAATGACTTAGCATCCGTAACAGCCCCATTAACTTGATAACCGGAACTGGATTGAGCAAGTATATTTTCCGTTGTTGTTAACGGGTCAGAAATTCCTAAACCTGTATTAATTTCAGGTACGTTTAATTGATTAGAAAACATAGGCATACGTACAGGTCTTCTGATAAGCATATATCTTTTAAGATTAGGCTCCCAAGCTTTAACGAGAACACTACCGCATACGCAAAAATTACCTACGATAGCTTCTTGATTTAAAGGAAGCTTCATTCTTTTAAAATCAGTAAGTTCGTACAAACTAGGATTTAACTTATGATTATTAATAGTAAGTTCATCTACATTAAAGTTTTTACGAACAGCTACGGTGTTACTTTCCATAGTCTGTTCTATAGAACTACCATTAGGATTTAATTTATATTGTGAATATAGAGATGAGGTTAAATTAATTTGACCTTCTTCTCTAATAGCTAAAGCCGCACCAGTTTTTTCATTTATTAGACCTTTTTCTTTCATGCGACTTAAATTTTGAGTTTTAACTTGAAGGTCTGCTAAGTGTGTAGTAAATCCTTTTGGCGGGTCTGCTTCAAGAGTGACGTTTATATCTTCTTCCATAATAGAAGATACAACCCCTTTTTTCTCTGCCACTATGTAATTCACCTACCTATCAAAACACAGATGCGCCTGGATTTGCTCCAGGGCTATCTGTAAATATATCTTGTTTTAATTGCATTTTAGAACGTACATCCATATTATAATTAGCAATATGTCTAGCTATAATAACGCAAACTTCTCGTTCTAATTGTACTTCTACAAAATCTCCTATATCTGGAAAATACCCAGAACCGTTATCATATAGTCTTACTACTACATTATCTCTATTACGTTTAATACCGTTTTTATCTATATAAACTATACTGCACTTATTGTTGATTTCATCAGAAGCGGTTACTTTTGCTACGGTAGTTATAGCAGTAACCTCTCGTGATGAAGGCTGTACTAGTCTATCCATTATTTTATTTTTAATACTGGACATTGTATATTCTTCCTTTCCTTTTATTAGGATTGTGCTTCTTTTTGTGCTTGAATTGCTTTTTCATCTTCTGATGTAGGAGTTTCTTTTTGCTCTTCTATAGTACCAGAATTAATTTCAGCAGGCATCCATATAGAATAACTTATTTCATTTGTATCTGTATATTCTTTGTACTCAAATAGATTAGGGTTATACAAACTATTGTTTTGCGCTTCGTCTTTAAGCTCCTGATAAAAAGCTTTAGTAGCATTTTTTAATGGTTCAATAGTGCTTCCTTGCCCTTCTAGTACAAATAAGAAACCAGTAGCAGCTCTAGTATCAGTGTCTCCTACTCTTAAAGCAGATTTTAAAATTACAAAACTTTTCTTTGTCGTTTCGTAATTCTCATATGGGTCAGATGAATTAGCTGACGGCATTAAGTTTTTAGTTCTACGCAAGATTTCAAATAGAATATTAATAGCATTAGGATTAAGCATAGCTATATCATAAATATATTTATTTTTCTTAGTAGCATAAATAATACTTTTTACATAACGTTCACGACCATTAATAATAAGCGTTTGAGTTTGAACTCGTTTACCTTTATTTAATGCAGGAACTTCATGTATTATTTGGAAGAACTGTTCATCTATGTATGGCTTAATACGATTATCTTCACTAATGAAATTATTATTTTTCAATTTAGGACTGTTTTGAAATTTATCCGTATCTAAAATAGCATATTTATTATAAGCTATTGTTTGAGCTTTTTGAGAAGTAGCGAGTTGAGTAAGCTGCATAATACGATAATCGGTAGGAAAATCCTGTTGAGTTTTTATAATACCCTTCATGAACCCAGCAAATTGTTTTTCACTACGACTATTAGCGTCATCAAAATCTGTAATAGCTAAATCTCTTTGATTTTTAGCAGCTATTTGTTGAATTTCTTCATCTATAAAAATACCTTTAACGAAACTACCTAATTCGCTATCAGACGGACCAAACAATGTACTACAAAGCTGTGTCATCATACCTTGTTTATAATAAGAAGGAGAACCATATACAAAACCTTGACTACCTTCAACACCAGCCGTCATAGGAATACCGTATCTTTTAAGAGGGAATATTTGCATAGCCTGCAAATTTTTCATATATCTTTTAAGAGTTAAAGTAGCATATGTTCCTAATAAGGCAAAGCCTAATCCAAAACCTGTACAGGATAACATTCCAAGAGCAGCTCTGCCAGCTAAAGCTAAGCCTGCCTGACCTAAAGAAGCTAATCCTTTAAGTCCTTTAATGCCTTGCATTGTTGTCGATATAGATTTAGCAGTTCTAGCCGCCGCAGTTGTTGCTTTTATTGCGGTAGGAGTTTTCATGTATTCTCTTATCTGTTTAGGAAGCATAATATTTTTTACATCATCTATAGTAATAGCTCTACCTATTAATTTACAGATAGTCAAATAAGAGATTACGCCTATACCGGCGCAAGCTATTTGACATGAACCACTAAAAGTGTTTTGAATAGCTATTTCATAAGGGTCATCTACAACTCCTATTAAATCTGGGCTTACTGTTGTGATAAATCCTTGATTAATAGAAAAAGAGTGAACTACTTCTTTAGCTAAACATTGCCCTGTTATCCCTGTGTAAGCATCATCTACATACATTCTATCGTGAGGTTTAATAGACGGGTCGCCTAATATAACTAAATCACCGCAATACATATCTTTCATACTGTCTTTTAAAGCAGAAGCCGTCATTCTCCATGCTATATTTTCATGATTTCTGGATTCAGTAGTAATGACATTATCCATTAAGTCGTTAGTTAATGTATTAGTAAAAGAAAACCAAACTATAGGAAGTCCTTTCCCCATATAATTGAGTATCTACAACCATACTTTTTTGAAATTCAGAAAGATATATCTGCATCAGCATAGATAGGACCTACTCTCTTTTGACACTTAATATTTAATGATTCAGCTATTTCATATAACCCTAAAGCAACTGTTTTCATATCTCTACTAGATGCTGTTATACCGTTAGATATAATATCGCAATGGCTTGTATAAAGATGATACTGTTGAAAACGGTTTTTCGTTTTTTCTTGAACTGTTCCGTTTTTCCATAGAATAAGAATAAGCATAATAATATCTAGGCGCACCTATAAATAAAGTAGATCTAAAGTCAAAAGGAGTTACAGCACAAATATAATCAGGAGTAGTAGAACGACAAATATTAGCTATATCCCATACAGTCTTATTTAATACTTCAAAAGTAATATATGGAACATCATCTGATTCATATTGATTAGTTATGCTATTTTCATCGCCCCATGCAGGTTTAGAACCGGCTTCAAATATATTCTGTGTTGGTTCACCGGATTTTATTATAGTAGTATAATCTTTATCTCCAAAATGAGCTATACCATAAGGGTTAGTGTTTATTAAATCTGCAAAATAACCTTCATCTGTAATACCCTCTTTAAAAAAGTCTGCTAACATGCCACCATGGGTAGTTAAGATAGAGTTCATTATACTTTTAGGAGTATCTTTATTATCCCAAGAATGAAGTATAGGAACAGAATCTTGTTTCTTAATATTGTGAGCTTCGTCATCTTCCATAATAGGGTTCATAAGCTCAACACCATCGCCTTGAGCTATTATTTGCACAGTATCTAAAGCATTAGCTTCTGCTATTACGCCGTTAAATACAACAGGTAACATATTGGCATTAGAACCGTAGCCCATTCTAATATGAATACGTGCTCCAGCTCTTAATCTTATAGTTGCTCCTACATTTTGATTTTTAAGTTTTTCTTCTTCTTTTCAAATTCCGCTCTAGGTGAAAAAATAGAAGTAACTACATCATCAAAATTTGCAGGCTCAAGATTATTAGTGTCTGTACCATTAGTTGTAAAAGATTGATAAAAATTACTCATGGTGATAGTAGCAGTATCTGCCGCCAATTTTCTGGATTTAACAATTTGCATATCTATAATGCTCATATTATTATAGAAATTATCATGTAATTTCCATTTACCAATTTGTCTACCTTCATCTATGAACATCATATAGAATGTCGGGAAAGCTCTAAGCATCCTACCTCTGGCATCATTAACAATCATATCATGACAAGAATGAGGAATGAATATAGTAGGGTCTTCTGCCGATTCTATATAGATTTGTTCCATTATTTTGCGTTTAAAATGAGAAGCTGGGTCATTTTGATTTACACCAATAGCATCAAAATCCGTTATTCTTTTTAACCCTATTAATGCCAATATTGTTTTTCTGATAGCAAGACTTTGTTTATCTTGTGTATCTATACTGCTACCAGTTTGAGCACAACCTTGAATATAGCCGTTTAAACCGTCATAATGACGAGCATTAATACGATTTAATATATCTTCAGAGCCATCTGTTAAAGCTAAAACAATGGCGGTCCATATTTTACCGGCATCTATAGCGTATACATTCTTATTAAAGAAATCTACATATTGGATTAAATTCATAGAACCAGTCGGAGTAACTCCATTTTGAGATTGTATTTGTTCAATGAGAATTTCATTTTTAGTAGACTTTCTTAATACATCCGTAACAATATTAGGAATAGCTTGTATATCTATTAAACGTTTTAACCAATATAAAACAATTCTAAAAAATGCCGCCGTTGCATATTCAGGATTAGTAATGCAACCTTTTTTATAAGTTTCAATAGTTTCAACTGTGTTATATCTATAATATGGGTCTATAAGATATCTACTTGTATTAACAGTATCATTAGTATTCCACGGATTAACTACGTTTTCTTTAGTAAGTTTAGCATATTCTTCTCTAGTATATTGTTTAATACCATACATACCAAACTGAATAGCATTTTGAACGCCATCATTTATAGATTCAATTTTTGCTTCAGATTTGCGTTTTTCTTCTTCAGCTTTAATAGCTTTTATTTCTTTTTCTGTTAATCCCTGGGTTGATCTAGTAAGTACGGATTTGGAAGTAATAACCTCTGTTCCAGAAATATCTTGTACTGTATTTACTTTAATACCTATAAATGAAGGATTAGGTCTCCAGTTTGTAGATTTCTCTTTATTAGAGTATTCTTTTTCTCCAGTACAACCACAAGCCGCTGCATAAAACATATCGCAGACTATAGAAATAAAATTATCAGATATGTCTATATTTAATAGATTAAAGATATTTTGAATAGGTTCATCAGATAAAAATTTTTAATACTACATTTGAAATTCTATTCTGGGTATCTTTTATCATTGAATTTTCGTACCAGACCTTTTTTAATTGTGTCTGTTCATTCTCGGGAAGAGTAGCAGTAGCGCCAGATATATTGGTTGCGCTAACTGCATCTACAGTAGAATCAACATTTTCTTTTAAATCTGTAACATCTTCACTGTCGGCATAAAGAGTATCATTAACTGTTTCGTTAATATATACGTTAGATAGATAATATTCTATTTCATTAGAAGCTTTTCGTGCATTTGCAAGTGAAGCATAAACATATTTGCCTTCTACAAAACTTACGTTTTTGTTGGTTGTGTCATTAGCATTATTTGTTTGATTATCGGTGTTGGCATTATTTGTATTACTAGCGTTATCTTTATTATCAGCATAAGTATTATTAGCTTGAGTTGAAGTAACGTTATTATTACTATTGCTATTTATATCGCTATTGGTCGATGAAGCATTATTTGTTTGATTAGTATTAATAGGATTTGTTATCGTATCTACGGGCAAAGTATCATTATCTACATAGAAATCTGGATTTACCTGTAACATTCTACATTTATCTATATAAGCATCATATTCTTTTTTATAGTTTTCTTCTAAAAAAGCAGCTTTAATCTCTTTACAGATAGTCCATTTATTCTGTAGACCGCCTACTTGTTCTTGAGCTGAAAAGCCGTTATTCTTTTTTATTAAGTTTTCTGGCGTATCTTTAGCTTGCTGTTTATATTTAGCGTCCAATTTTTCTTTAGCAAGCTTACTTTGATTTTGAGCTATTTCATTTTCACTAGTAACAATATAACCTTTTTTAGCTTCTTGCTTAACAGTAATTTCAGCTCCAGTAGAATCCTTAAATACAGTTTCCATATCTTTAGTAGCTTGACCACTATTAATAAGAGCTTCTCTGATAATTTGAGAAGATAACGTATTAGGATAAATGAAATAGAAATCTGGATCTACATATACACGTTCATCTTGAAATTTATATCTGATAAATTCATAACCTACTTTTTTCATTTCTTCTATAGTAGGCAATTCTAAATCTGGATATAGTTCAGCTTTAGCTAATATGCTTTGTATCTGAAAATAATTTCTAAGTTGCGTATTTTGATATTGTTCTGTATAAAGTTCACCAGAATTATCTAATGTGCTAAGTCTACGCAGAGCTTCTCTATTTCTATACGTTCTATCTACAGAACGTAAATCCATAACTAAAGTATGAACAGGCATAGACGATGAGTCGATAGTAGTACGTACATTTTCTATCATTACTTCAAATACGCCTAAAAATTTAGTTTATTTCGCTGTCTACTTTTAAAGTCCAACAAGGTAATACTGAATGATATTTACGAGCATACATTGCAGATAACTGAGGAAGCAAACTTAACGTTCTAATGGTTTCTTCATTAGTAGTTTCTATAACTAATGAAATCATAGTATCTTCTCCTCCTAAATATTGAGGAGCACTACCGCTTACATCTTTTAAGTTAATATTAGATATATGATTTGATAAAGATACACTATAGCTTTTTATGCGAACTAATCCTGTATTATACTTTCTAAATTTTAAATCTGATACATCTAAATAGTTAGCCACATTATAATCGGCATTTTCATGAGCATTATATTGAGATGCAAAAGCAAGCATTTGCATGTCAGGAATGTTGGTATCTAAAGTAAACGAACCTTTTTCAAACTCATAAGTACTGTCATCATTTTTATGTATATTAACAGAGATAGGAATAATAATAGTATCGTTTTGTAATATTTCATCTTCTGGAAGATTTAGATACTTAGCACTATCTTTAGCGACTTCTTCTAGCTCTTCAGCATCTAATACTACAGTAAGCCCATAATATGCTTTATAGTTACCATCATTTATTTTTTCTTTATAACTGCAAAATCTTACACTACTAACGATATTACTGCTGGTATTATTGTTAACTTTTTGTAATTCTGTTTTAACAACATCTAAAGCGTTATTCAGGTGAGTTAAAACATCTGCTTCTATACCCTGTTCTAAAATATGACCGCTATCTAATACAGGATATTTAACGCCCATATTAATAACAGTAGAACTTATATTCATAGAATTTAGAAGTTCCAGTTCAGATTGAAAAACATAATTAGAAGCTGCACTTTGGATAGCTTTATTAATAAATGATATATTTTTAAAGTTTTCTTTTTCTTTATTATCTATCTTAATTGTTCTGTTTAGCCATTTTAGTCATTTCGGTTTAGCGGCTAACATTTCATCTAAACATGACTCGTCAGCAATATAGAATTCTATACTAGGATCTAAAAATTCCATAGGTATTAATAAGGTTCTGTTTTTTAATACTTCTCTGTTAAACTCAAAAGAATTAAATTCATAGTTTTGCTTTTGTATTTCGTTCCCGTTTATTAGAGGACGCTGATAATAATATCTCATAGTAGCCCAATTAAAAGCTAATGAAAAGAAATTACAATATCTATCTTGAGCTACATCTGTATTAAATATTTCAGGAATATATGTAGAATAATCAAATTCTCTACAAGTAAATTCGGCTCTGATAGTTTTAGGGTAACCTGGCACATTTGATATAGATAAATTAGTTACTACTATAGCGTCTATACCTAAAGTTTCATTTATGTATTCATTTTCTATAGGCAAAAACGGTGTAAACTTAAATTGAGATATTAATGCTCTTAAACTATTAAGATGATACATTATCTTATCTCCATTAGGAGTTTTAGTTATATATTCATAACCATTAATGCCACGAGCTTCATTAAAAATATATACTAATGTTTAAAAGTCCTATTAGTACGATAACCGGATTTAGACATACTACCTTTAGCTCTTAAAAAGCGGTATACTTTTATTTTCAGTAGTAGACACTACAGTTATATTTGTAGGTGGAACAAATAAAGTAACATCTCCAATAGTTACAGTCCATTTACGTAGATTAGTAAAATCTAAACCGAATATTTCTTGCTGAATTTTCTTTCTATCATCTAATGATTCTGCGGTCTTAAAGAAAGCATCAGCATAATAATAATTAGTTGGATCATATCTATTAAGATTGAATATGTCAGAATGAGTGCCTACATATTCAGTATTAAATTTAGAGCCGGTTTCTTCATCACATAAAGCAGCTTTAGCTAAGTTAATCCAATTACCGTTTATTTTGACATAAGCAGAACCAGTCATTAAAGTAGTAGGCTCTACTTTGCATCTATAATAACCGCATGTATAAGGAACGTTATACGGCTTAGTTGTATTATCTATATAATTAAGTAGAAACTGTTCTAAATCAACTTGTTCTTGAAAATAAGAAGATGGATAATTGACTTTTGTGCTAATTTTATCTGCTGGTAAGTTATCTATTATTAAACGAACTTTGCCGCCAGCTTTATCTATTAAGTCTTTTATTTTATTAGCAGCCTTTTGTGCTTTTTCATATTCATCACAACCGCCAAATAAACACCAACGAAAAGATTTTGTATCATTAGGATTATCAATAATTTCACGCCAACTATTGCCAACTCTAATAAAAGTCAAAGTTTCGCTGTTGTATGCAATCCTTTTACATACACATAACTAGCATCATTTTTATTTCGCTAACTTGTTTAACAACAGTAGGTAAGGCACTTTTGTCTTATATTGGTTTCTAAACACCATTTTGGAGGTTGCAGAGCTTCTATCCCTAAAAAATTAAATTCAAAAATGTTCTACTTTAGCTTCTTCTGTTTCTAATTTTTTCTTTATATTATTAACAGTAGTGCCGTCTTTATCTCCTGTTAATGAATTAACATTAATACATATAGTATCACCTGTTGTTAAGCCAATATCTATATCATCTTGAGTAACAGATATTGTGGCATCAACACAATTAACTCCGTTAAAACTCCCAAGTTCTAAATATGGAGGTTCTTCTGTATAATAAGCAGCTTTTTTAGCATCTTCTTCAGTAAGTTTACTTTCATCCTTACCTTCTATTTGAGCATTTATCTTTTTTAAGTATGTATCGTCTATTGCTCCTAAGTAATAATCTCCCATAGTAGGTAAAAGAAAACTATTAGGATCAACAACCTGACTGCCAGCACTTGAATATATTAATTCTTTAGCTTTAGATTGTTGTTGTTCTTCATTGTTATTAGTATCTGCCATGTAAAGCTCCTTTCCGTTCAAATAAATCTAATATATATTTTATCTATATTCCAAGCAAAATACAAGTAAATTCAGAATATTTATTATATATTAAAAGACTATTATAGATTTTATTAGACTTTCTATAATAGTCTTTTTTATAATATCAACTTAAAATGCCAATAGAATTAGCAACCATTTTATCTATTTGAAGTTGAGATATTTTATCAGCAAAAGAAGTATTCATCTGTAAATTAATAGAAGCACTTAACGGTACTTGACTGGATATAGCATTATTAATAACGTTCATTGCATAATCTTGTCCTTGAGAAGAAGAGCCAGAAATATTAATCATATAGCTAGGTGTGCCATCAGTAGACATTAATAGGTTTGGGTCAGCTAATTGAGGAATGTTTTGCGGATAATTATCAGCATATTCTTCACTTGCTCCAGCAGCTTGAGTTTCTGGAGGAGTGGCTGGACTAGAGCCATAACCTGAAAGCAATATACCAGCTCCGATACCTGCAACTAAGCTACCTATACCGCCTTTTCTGCTAATCTTATTAATAACGTTATCTGTAACGCTTTCTTCAATATTAGTTTTAGCAGACTGAGGTATTTCAATATCATTTAATATACTTTTATCTAATGGCGGAGTTTGCATATCTAAGGCACTAGTTTTAGAAGGAATAGCTCCTTTAATAGGAGTGGCAATGCCACCATCATTATACAAAACTCTATCTATCTCATCGGCAGAACGAATATTTTCTTGAATTAAGTTATCACTATCTTGAGTATACATCAATGGAGAACCGCTGGCTAAACCTTTTTTGAGATGTTCCAGCTCGTTCTGATAACTCATTAAGCTGACGAACATTGACTCTTTCAGCAAAAGAAGCAAACGTTTCAAATGCTCTTTGTCTACGAGTAACATCATCTAATACTCTAGCATTACCTTCTGCATCTTTTAATATATTACCTTGATTATCTGTTTCGTAGATAGTATTTAAACGAGTTAATTCTTTACGACTACCGATAGTATTCTCAAGAAGATTAATCATATTTTGTTTAGCAGAAGTTATTTTATCTCCATTACCACTACGACTAGCATCATATATATCAGCCATAGCATCTTGAACTTGATTGATATATTCAAGATTACCTACGCCTTTTTCATTTTTAGGAGACAAAAAGGCTTCGTTTAAAGCTGTATGAACTTGCATTATATCTCTAAGTTCAGTTCCTGTAAAAGCGTTAGACTGTCTAGCTCTCATTAAAAATCTAAAAGCATTAAAATTCATAGAACCTGCGCCAGCTTTACGTGCGTCAGAAGCTATAAGTTGACTTGCCTTATCCATTGCGTTTAAACGATATTCAAGAGAACTTTCAAGAGTTTGAGTATCTATATTATTATTTAAGCCCCAATCTCTAATAGCAGTGCGCTGTTGCGCAGCAGAAGAATCTACATACGATTTAATTCCTTCATCATCTAATGTAGCTAAAAATTTATTTTCAATATCATAATATTGTTGACTTAATCTTTGAGCTTCTTGTAATGAATATTTTTTGCCAGAAGTTTTAGCCATATTTCCTTCTGTCGTTCCATCAATAGTTAATTCTGCTAAATGATCTGTTCTAAAAGGATTATCTGTTTCCAATAAGGTATGAACAGGACTCTCTCCTTCTTTTAAATGTGAATATCTATTATAACGATTATTAACAGTAGCAGCATCAGCAATCATAGAACGAGTTGCATCTTGAAACATTTTTTGAGTATCGTTATGTAACAATACATTAACGTTATCCATATTAGCTAATGCCTGATAAGTAGCATAATCTATTGCTTGAGTTACAGTTCTTTTATTACCATTACTATCTGTAAAAGTAATATCTGCGTCTCCTTTTAATAAAGCTACTGATATCTTATCGGAGTCATTATCATTTTTCATAGCTTCTTGAAGAGCTGCCGAAACTAATAACGTATCTCCATGTACGGTATCATTAAAATATAAAGCATTTAAGTTAGTAGAAGAAATATAACCTTGCGGGTCTCTTGAATTTAAAGATAAAGTACCGCCAGTTCTTAACTGTTCGTATAAACCTTCTCTAAACTGTTTAGTAGCAGATACATCCATACCGATAGAGCCTGCTATATCTTGAATATACTTTTCATTATATAAACGATGCATTGCTCTTTGGCTACCAATAACAAAACTTAAATCGAAACCTTTTTTACCTTGACTCTCACTAAGTTGAGTCGCCATTTCTACTAAATTCTTACCTTGAAAATTCATTTGAGTAAAAGAACGATTAGTTTCTCTACCGGTAAAATCAAGACCGTTAGTAGTAGCCATAATAGAGTCGCCTAATCGTATTTCACTAGCTTTAGCTAATATCCTTTTCTTTTTAGTAAATTCTGTAGAAATTGCGTTTTGTATATCAGATACTTTTTGAGCTACATTACTTCTATAAGCATCTAAATCATTATCAGAAATTTCACCAGCAGTATTTTGTTGTTGAAAATCCTGTACGGTACGATATAGCGACGCTACTTGTTTTTGATATTCTGACTTAACTATGTCGTCATTACTCATATATTGTTTAGATAAATAAGGAAGTGCTATATATCTGTTAGATTCATCAGTATATAGCTGTCTATCTCCTAATGAATCCATATGTAAATCTAAAAGCAGATTTTTACCATATATAGAATTATCTACGGCATCATATACATCTGTATCAGTAATAATATCTCCAATGCTAATCGCTTTAAAGTTACGTTTCGTTATCCAATCTAAATCTACAGCATTATTTTTATCGTTAAATTTCTTAGCCTGTGCAAATCTGGTTAATGTATATTGATTTCTGATATATGATTCGGTAACACCTTTAGCTCCTTCTTTTTGAGCTTGTTTTATAATAGCGTTAATATAACTATCTTCAATACCATCAGATTTTAATCTATTAATAGCCTGATTAGCTTTTTCTTGATAATGTTTATTTAAAGTAGCAGCATTAGATATTTGAATATCAGTAGCTCCATCTGGGACCGATTGAAAATCTACAGGATTACCTTCTGTATCAAATCTCTGAATTAAATCTTCACCAGATACCATATATTTCTTTTGTTTAATAGAATCAATAACTTGTCCAAAATAAGAAGCATTATCTTCGACATTTTCAAATCTTTGACTATATTTTTGAAGTCCGATATCTTGTCCATACGTTGAAATATAACGTTCTTGAATTTCATTTAGAATATTGCCGTCATATTTCATATTTTGCATTATCTCTAAGTTACGATGAGTAAACTTAGCTTCTTTGCTAAATGCATCATAAGCAGAATGAACTCTTTCCATATCATAGTTTTTGCATCTGTTGAAATTCGTCCATAGATACAAAAGAGGTAGTCTTCCTAAGACCGGCTTTTTCCTGTTCTGTTAAAGCGTCGTATTCTTCTTGGCTAAAATTACCTAATTTGCCTGTATATACAATACGTATAGAGCCAACATCTAAATTATGTTTTTTAATAACTTCTTGTAGTTTAGTAAAATTAGTTTGCTCATCCGTTCCTATTAAATTACCATTTTCATCAACATGAATATCTGATACTACACCAGATAATTCATTTGCAACTTCTCGAGCAGATAATCCTTTATCTAATAAAGCTGAAGCTACACGTCTAGGAACAACGCCAACTGTTTTATGTTTAACTTCTCCTTCCAAAGGATTAGAAATAACATTAATAAACTCATTGTCTTGAATTAGACCTGCTCTTTTAAATGTTTCTTGAGCTTGATTAGAAATAAAATATCTTTCATCTAAAATAGCCTTATAAAAATCTTCAACCGTATTAAATCCATTATCTTGTATTGTTTTTACTATCTGTTCAGACGTTAATGCTTTATTTTTTCTAAAGCCATTAATAGCAAGACCAAAATAACTGTTAGCTATATCTTCGTCTAACATAGAATCTAATACAAATTTCTTAGGAATAGTATCTAAAAATTCATTTGCGCCAAAAACGTTTTATAACTTTATCTCGTTCTTTGCCAGAACTACCTAATTCTACATCAGCTTCGCCTATTAAGTCAGTAAAAGTTTTACGCAATCTAGTATCTATAGAACCGATAAGAGGAGCTATTACTCTAGCCATGCCTTTTTCAGCACTATTTTGACCCAGTTTAATATTAGACTGCATTTCTAAAGAATCTACATATAAATAAGAAGATAAACCGTTTTTAGATAAGATGTTATTAAAATATGCCCATGCCTGAGCTTGAAATAAATTAACATGTCCTCTTGAAACATTTTTAGATTTAGTTAGTAAATCAGATAAAGTAGAAAACTCGTCTTGCGTCATAAAACCTTGTTTATTTAATAGGTTTTGTAACTGTTCATCGCTTACTAAATTATTAGTTGCATCATAGATACCGTAACGTAAAAATCCGTTATATTTAGATACAACTTCTTCTTGAGCTTCTTTATATCCTTTTATATAGGTTAGGTTTTCACCTTCCTGAACAAACAAACCGTTAGAATAATTAAATGTAATTTTACCATCTTGAATTGAAAGTGTAGGAGTAACTCTACGTCGTTCATTTAATCTGGTTAAAACTTCTCCATCTACTTCAGATAACTTTAGTATATTTTGTTTTTGTGTAGAACTTCTGTTTGTAAAGACAGCATCTGCTAATTGAGCAGAAATAGCTTGAGAGTTTTCATGAGTATCTAATGTTTCAAGAAAATCTCGTGCTTTATCATCTAGCTCTTTATCGTTAGCGAATAATTCTCTTAAATCATCTGTAGTTATAGAAAGATTTCTAGCTCTAACTATTCTGTTGGTTTCATTAGCCGTGTCTTGATAAGAACGTTGAGCCGTTTGTATGCTACTACCTATAGAAATATCTTGAACCTGTTTGCTATCTACAGCTTGCTGAACTTCATTTACATTAAATCTAAATGAACGAGCCATAGCATCAGCTTCATGACGTTGACGACCACCTTGTCTATCTCCATAGTCATCATTATCCAATATGGTATATGTGCTTTCATGAGCTTTTTTATATTCAGCAGATACATTTTCTATCATATCTTTAGGAGCTGCGTATACTATATGTCCATATGTATTTGCGCTCTGATATAATTATTGATTTTCGCCTTTTGTATTTTTGCGGATAAATCAAATTCAAAGCAGTTATAACGTTATAAGGTAGACGCTCTACATCTATATCTTGCCGAAACTTTTACCGCCTTGTTTATATTCAGACAGAAAATTATATAAAATAGTAGACGGTGCGTTTGTATCTATTGTATTTGTACCTTTTATATATGCAGGTTTTACGTCATCAAATACGCCATCATTAACCATGTCTGCTAAGGATTCTCTAATACCTATAGTCTCAAAGTTAGACATAGTCTTCATATCTTGAGCGTCGCCTTTATCAGTAGATGCCGCTTGTCTTAATACTTGATTAAACTGTTTATTACGGATTGAAATTCACCTGCAATATCTCCGGTTTCAGTACCTCTATCAACAATAGCTTTCTTAGCCCAATTTACTTCATTAGCAGCTTTAGCTATTCTACTGCCAAAACTTAAATATGTCTTATCTTGATAACCTAAACGATAATAACCAACAGCATTAGCAGTTTTAGTTCTACCAATTTCAGTATGCATGATACCGCCAGACATAACGTCATGCATTACATCATTTATTTCGTGAACAGAACCATCTTTATTTATGATAAATAAACTATTATCAGTATAAGCAATATCTCCGCCAGCTTCAGTAACATAGCCAAATATTTTACCAAAGAAATTTTGCGCATCACGTCGTCTAATTTGACGCATATTATATAAAGTTTCAGCATCTTTTTTAGAATAACCAGTTTGCTGAACTATATTTGTAATTTCTTCTTCTTTGGTATTGCCTAATTTTTGAAATACAACATCATTAACGAAGTTTTTAGCAAACTGTTCAGTAGAAATGTTCCCGTCACCTAATTTAACTTTTTTAGCTATTTTAGAATAATTAGGAACAGACAAATTAGCTTCTGCTAAAGTTTTATTTATTTCAAGTTCTGATAAACCAAAATTGTCTACATCTATATTGATAACATCATGATGAAGAGTATCTTTTAATATGCCTGCATTAGGATTTATCTCTCTTGTTTGGTTTAATCTATATAATATTTTACGAGAAGCAGTATCTACAGTATCTTTATTAACATCTATAAGCTGAGAACCTTCTTGAGGTACGCCTTTACTTCTAAAGATACGATTATCATACAGAAAGTCTTGAAATCTTTTTAGTTCAGTTAATTTAGTGGCATCAGATACTTTACTCAAATCGATATTTTTATCTTGATGTTTTAGTAAAGAACCAACAAGGGCATATGGTGAATTTAAATTGACACGAAAAATATCAGGTTCTGGAATACGTTGATTTTTATATCCGTTTAAATCTACTTCAAAACATTTTATATTCATAAGCATGATATGGAATAATCTTTTTGCCTACTGCTTTATTGCCGTTATTGAATATAGCTTTTTCTTGAAGCGCTTCCATAGCATATTTATAATATCTATCTTGTATAGCTGTATCTGTTGATTCATGTTCTTGAGCAAATTTTATAGATGATTCTATAACAGCTTTATTCCTACGACCATACACTTCTCTTGCTAAAGACAGGTCTATCGTATTACGAAAAATATTATATTGTCCTGGCGCTCCTTTAGGTTGCCAGCCGAATATTTTATGAATATGTCCATATTCATCAGACGATATAGTTTCTCCTGCTAACTTTCTACGCTCTATAGTTTCAGCTTTTTCAAGTTCTAACTTACGAAACTCTTTACGTTTTTCATCTAATTGCTGTTCGGTAGCATTTTCTCCAGCTTCTCTTTTGGCATATTCATCCATAGTGTTTATCCACTTAATAAGCTGACCATCTTTCCTTAAATCTACTTCACGAGTTTTACGAGCAGCAGGTTCATTTAATAGGATTTCTGTAGTAGCTTTTAAATATGTATTAGGGTCTTTAGATGCCGGAGTACGTATAATTTTACCATCTTGAACTGTAATTTGAGATAAGTCTTCAAATGTTTCATCAGATATACCAGCAGAAGTCCATTTACCAGAAGCCCCTTTATTAGCTACTACATACATATTATTAACTAAATGTTTGATATTATCTTCAGTGCCTATATATGTATAAGTAGATTTAAATTGTAGATTCAATAAATCTCTATCTGTTTCAGGTCTGAACGTTATAGAGAATAATTTATTAGAATCTAAACTAGGATAGAGTTCTTTAAATCTTTTTTTAATTGGTCTGTAACTTCTATCTCTGTAATACTATCAATAGAATAAGAAGCTCCTCTTTTTAAGCCTATTTGTCCAAAGATAACTTTTTCTTGATTATCTTTACTAATAATAAAGCTATCAGCAGTATGATAACTATCTGTAATTTCAGAAGAAAACCAAATAAGCCGTAAGAGTTAGGTTGCAAACTTTTAGGCGCATATAATAATTGTTTATTTCCTCCTGATAAAATAATATCTTTAGTTGGTTCTTTATCAGGAATAATACTATTTTCATGACCAGGAGTATATCTACCAGATTCAAACAAAAGTTTAGCACCGGCTTGAACGTCTATTTCGGAAGTATGTGCCTGTGCTCCTGCTTTATCATAAAAATCAGGAAAATAATTACGAACCAAAGCTTCTTGAGTATGCGCTGTTAAATTATATTCTTTAGCTATATCTCTTTGTTTATCAGATATAGCCATATGAGGAGCATATAATCTTTCAGCGACCATTGCATCCATTATATATTTAGGCTTAATACCGCCAAAATATTTTTGTTTAGCATAATTAATAGCTCCAGCAGATTGTAAATTAGAAGACAAGAAACGATTAATCATCGGTATGTCGAAACGTTTAATATTATAACCTGCTAAAGTATAATCGTTGTTTTGAACTAAATCCAGTGCTTGAAATAAAGATTTTTCCCATGCTCTCATTTGCTGACCATTATACTCAACAAGAGGAGCTTTTTCTTGATAAATGCCGATATCTCTTAATTGTTTTAAACCTTTACGTGCAAGCTCAATATTCATTCCAGAAACTTCACCAGAGAAAGTCTTATAATGAACTATTCCGTCTTTAGCATTGTCCCAGTCAACAGTAGATGCGCCCATTCGTTTTAAACGGTCAAAAATAACTTTATCTTCATCTGATAAGTTTCCTTGACCTTTCGCTATTCTATCTATTGTTTCTGAGTATCTTAAATTTTGTTCATATGTAGAACCTATAATAGACGAAAAAGATGTATTAATATCTTTTCCTGTAGAATCAAATGTTTTAAAAGTAAATTCTGTTATCTGTTCTAATACCGTTTGACCTTGAGCATTTTTACCGCCTAATGTTTCAAGGTCAAAAAACACAGCACGATCCTTATCTTTAATGTTTTTAAGAGCTTCATGTATCTCTGCGCCTGTTTGCATTACTCCATATGGCGTAGTATGATGACTAACATAAGTAGGTTTAGCTTCTACAAAGTAATCTGGTAAAGATAAATTGTTTTTTCCTGTAAACGAATCAAATAAACCTATTCCGTATTTCTTATAGAAAGAAGTACGTTTTTCCAATAAGCTATCAACATTTTTAATTTCTTTGTGTTTTTTACTTATAGCATATTGAACTTCATCATAATATAGTAAAGCGTTCCCAATTTTATTAGCCATAATAGGAGCAACTGCTTCGCTATGCCAATGTATATAATCATTTATAACCGGAGAATATTCTTTTCTCCATGCTCTATAATTAGTTCTGTATAAATCCTGCTCTTCTTGTGTTTGCGTTCTAAGTATTTCTAATTCAGCAGTTTTTCTTAGTTTATTTTCAAAGTCTTGTAAATATGTTAATGTTTGATTTTTATGTTTAAAAGGATTTGTTATTGTCATTATCGTTATCCATTCTATAATTCTCCCGTTCTGTCATATAATATTCTATTAAGACATTACCTAATATATACGAATAAAAAAAGACATAAGATAAACATTGAAGTTTATTGCTTATGTCTAATTTTTAGTATTCTAACTTAAAAATAGTATTCTAACTTTATTTAAGTTAGAATACTAAAAAAAGAGTTAGAAATCGATACAATCGTTAATTCACAGCATATTTTAATGATTCATCCGTCATACTTTGTAAATCTTTTAATCCTGTAAACAAGCCTATATTAGCAATTATTTGGTGACCTGTTCCTGCTGATGCAGAAGATATACTTATATCAACATCTTCAAGTCCTTGACCTTCCAATATGCGTTTTAAGTTGCTAGTAAGTTCAGCTGTGCTACCATGCAAGTGAACTTCTGGAGCATTTATCACCTCTGGCTGTCTTAATTGAGATTCGTAGAAACCAAAGTCTGATAAATTCATACCTTCATTAGCAATAGTTTTAACTTCAATATCTTTTAAATCTATATCCGGTCGCCAGCCTATCCATGCTCCTGAAGGTAATACATGAGAAGAAAAGAAGTTTTCATTTTCTTCGTCTATATCAGGTTCTTCTGTTGTTCTTCCCCATGCTAAATTTAAAGCTTTTCTAAGTTGAGGAGAAACAGTACGCATAATTTCCTGTCGCTTTTCAGAATTACGTTCTTTAACAAATTCCATAAAATATTCTCTATCATTAGTAGGGAGAGCTGTTACTATTTGGCTCCAAGAAGAACCAGGTTTTAATGCCGTCATGGTGTTTTGAGCAGCTTGTCTATATATTAAAGCTGTATGCGTCCATTCTCCACCAGCAACAATAGAAGTTTGGGTAGCAAGAGCGTTTATCTTGTTATTCAAGATATCCATTAAGTATTGTCTTTCTGAAGAATCAGGCGTTTTTCTTAAGGCTTCTTTAATAGATTTCATTCTGCCAAGTTGAGCTTGACGTTTTTCTTCTTGTTTAGCATTACGTTCTAACAAATCTTCAATATCTACATCTTCTTCATCTTTAGCTCTTTCAGCAGCCATATGATATAGACCCATATATTTTAAATATGTAAGACGATCAAAATATTCTTGTACTTCCCACTTCTCTTTAGTTCTATCTGGTATCCAGTTTTTATCATCACCAGTTAGAAATCTATATGAAGCTCCTATTAAAGCACCAATAGTTGCATATTTAGCAGGAAGTTCTTTTTCTAAAAAACTTACCTATATCATATCCAATCATAGCACCAGAATACATTTCACCTGTATAACTTGTGCCTCCAGATAAGAAATAACCTATATTAACCAAGTTAGCTCCTAAACGTGCATTACGTGTCATAGTAGAACCGCTATCTTTAGTACCATAAGGACGATATAAATTACTTAACGCTGCTCCTATAAAAGCACCTCTATTTGTTAGCATAAATGTAGCATCTAGTGCTTTTCTTGTATATGGACCAATGCCTTCTGTGTTTCTTAAATATGTCCATACTTTTTGGCGGAACAAAACTACCTTCATGAATAGCTCTTTCTATAGCTGGCATTAAAAATGTATTAATAGGATGTTCCCATGATTGATACGGTGTACCGTATACCTGTTCAGCTTCATAAGATTCAAGTGGTGTTCTTACTCTTAAAAACTGGTCACTAAGCCAAGGTACATCTGCATGCGCAATTACTTCTGAAGCATATGCTATTATTTTTTGCGTACCGGAATAATTAACAAGTGTTGCTGGAGCAGAAGTATCACCTTTCTTTTTAGAAGCATCTCCGTTTTGTAACATTAATTGAGCTACGTTTTGCCCATCTTGATTAAATACAGCGGCATTAATTGTACTATCTGCATCATTATTAGTTCCTGCTGACATATCAGAATCTATAGCAATAGTTATTTCATCACCAGGGTGAATGTATCTTCCTAATACATCCGTCATAGTTTCATCAGCATTACTTTTAACTTTTGCACCAGCTAATTTATATATAGTATCTCCAGAACGGAATTTACCATAACCTAATACTTCAGATACTACTATGTTTTGAAATTCTAAACCTCTACCGACAACTTTGTAATCATAGAAATCATGTTTTTACCTTGTTGATTAACTCTATCTGTAATTTCATCCATTTCAGCTATTAAATTTGGATCAGTAACGGTTTGTTTAGCAATTTGTCTCCACAATCTAAATTCAGGACTAAATGGAGATATGTCTGCAAGTATTTTAAATCTATCGAACGCACCATAATCTCCGTACATATCAGGGTGTAATTCATTTAAACTTTCGTATCCTTTACCAGGAAGTCTCATCTCTCCTTTAGGAATTGAACTAAATGGATCGCCAAAACGAAAGCGTTCAGGAAGCCAATCAGGCATTTCATTCATTAATGGATTTAATCCAGACTTATAAGAAGGAATAAAACGACGAACTATTTCCATTACATCTCCGCCAGCACCACCGATATTACTATCCCAAAACGTTCTGGAGAAAGATGTCATATTAGAAGATTGAGCTATCTTATCTCCTTTAGTATCGCCAAATCCTGTTAAACTGCCGAGCATGTAACCATAGATACCGGAAATTAGCCTTGATGAAGTTTCTATATCTTTAACAAAGTCTGCACCTTTGCTTGCATTTATTAATTCTGTTACTGTAGTTGGATCATTTAACAAATCCATTCCTTGTGATGGAGTAAAATAGCGTAATTTTTCCGGACTTACAAAACCTTCTTCATCATTTAAAGCATTAATATTAGCAGAAGCTTTTTGCTTAATAGATGTATTTTGTCTAAAGATAATTTCCTTAGGGTCGATACCTTTAACTAAATCTCTTAAATTGCGTTTAATATTATTATCGTCACCATTGATGATGGCATCTAACGTTAATGAATCTGCTAAACCTAATCTAGTATCGACTAAGTTATTATTAGCAGTGTTAAAAGATAATGTTCCAACTTCTCCATCTTCATTTGTGATTATAGCTCCATTTTGAATAGGATAATTAGTTCCTGCAATAGCATTATACACATATCCTGTTGTAGATATATCTTCTGCGTCTTCTAATAAATCACTAGGAGTAAGTTTATTGAATCCTGCATTATTAGAAATAGTGTTGCTAGTTTTACCGTATATTCCACCTCTACTAGAAATATCTACATTGCCTTTGCCGTCATTACTGATTTGAACAGAATATATATGACTATCTTCAGTAGGAGCATTATAATCTGTATATGATACTGGGGTTATAGAACTACCAGAAATAGCAAAAGCGTTTGTTTCTGTAATATCTGTAGCTTTAGTTTTAATATAATTATTAATCTGATGAATTAGAGCAAAAGCATCTATACCGTTATTAAGTCGCCACGGATGAAGTTCTTTTTCAGGTTTTATTAGTTCACCGATAGTAGGATTTAAAATAGCTCCCCAAGGAGTACCTTCTGCAAACATTGGACCAGAAATTGGATAAGGTCTATCATCTTTATGTTTTTCTTCCAACCAATATGGGTCTAATAATGCAAACAAAGGAGATAATGGATTAGTAGGAGTAGGTAAAAGCGAGTGCGACCATTTATCAAAATAACCATCATATAAAGATTTATCCAGATAATCTGAATTAATACGTCTTGCAAAAGATGGTTGCCAATAAGTTATTTCACTACCTCTAGCTTCAGATACGCCGCCAAATGTCCACCATGCACCTTTTCGTACTGGTTCATAACCTGATTCATACCATTTCTTACGTTCTTCATAACTCATAAACTCATTATGGTCGCCCCAATACTGCATAATTGGGTTTATCTGTTTTTCTTCTTTTTAACCAGTCTGTTAAGCCTATAGTATCTGAAAAACGTCTAAACGCTAAATCTACATTGGCAATACCATTAGCAGCTGCACCTGCAATAGAAGTACCAGTTAATTCTTGTGAAGTATCGTCCGTCCATTCTAAATATGTAGCACCAAAAGCTACAGGCATAATACGTTTAAAAGCAAAAGAACCTAACAGTTCTAATGAGCTACCCATTGAGTCTCTTGAAAAACCTAATCCAAAAGTGTTTAATGCATCTGATAATCTGGACATAAAGAAATAAGGTGTTTCTGTATATGTTGTTATATCTGCTAAATTATCCCTGCCAGCATTAAACTGAGTAAACATTTTTTTAATATTTGACTTAACTTTCTGAGAGTCATTTAAAGATTTAATAAGTTCTATAGGACCGACACCTGTACCTATGTGTACCCATTCAGGATAAGATTGAGGATTTTCAATATTATTTAATCCTATATTAGAAATACTTTCAAATGAAGATATCTGTTCATTTGCTAAATTCTGTACAGTATTACGAATTTCTTTATCTATAACATTATCTGAACTATGTAGTACAGAATCAATACGAGTAACTTCTTTCCAGATATTTTCAGTAGTACGATTTCGTCTGATATTATTTATACCTGTTTTCTCTTGAAAAGAGGTAAGCAGTGCTAATCTACGTGTGTCTATTTCTTCTTTTCTATCTAAACCAGAAGCTTTTAATAGGTCTAAAATGGAATCATGATTTAAAACAAAAGTGCCGTTTATTTTTTTATCAGAATTACTTAACGCATGTTGAAGAAATACTTCTTTACTTATTTCTGTTCTAAGTTGTTGATAAAAACCTGCTGATTCATTACCAAAGTCAATATCAGATAAGGCTGATAAATTAGAGCTAAGAGCGACATTTGCTCTATCTGTCCTTAATGATATAGAAGATTGTGCTCTAGTTTGATTTCTAATAAGTCTATTGATTAAACGATTTAAATCGTTATTTAAGATAGAGTCTCTATCTTTTTCAACTATAGACATTAAATCATGAACCATATCTTCATCATTGTTATTTAATAAAACGTTTAAGATAATTTTGTGCTTCTTTAGAAGCATTAGGCATTATTTTGTCTATAGTAGAACGAGATAATTCATATGTGTTTTCTTTTAAGAAGTTCTCTATGTATTCAGCTTTCTGAAGATAATCTACAGCATAACTAAATGATTGTTGTTTAATAGAAGCATCAGTAGAATTTCTTAACTGATACATTCCTAATAATTCGTTTGTTTGTTCTCTCGTTGGATGAAGTATTCTATTAAATATATTGCCGCGCCAATCTTCATTGTCTTTTTTGTTAAAACGACTGCGTAGTCGACTAAAAAGGTTTCCACTAAAGTCTTCTCTATCTTGGCCAATATCTAACAGCCTAAATATTTTATTAGAAGATTCCTGATAACGAGTATTCCCTGTAAGCTGGCTTAGTAGTCTTTGAGTTGCTCCATATCTACCAGAAATTAAGCGAAGGTCGTCAACATTATCCATTTTCTCTAATGTATCATCGTTTAATTTATAAAGCTCTTTCCCTATTTGGTAGTATGAAGCATCTAATATTTGATTGTTTCTATTAGTTTCTTGATTTAATTTACCCGCCAATACAGGATTTAAACTTCCTTTAGCGAAATAATAAAAAGAAGGTGTGTTAATATTATTGCGGATTTCACCTAACTTTAAAATTTTGCCAGGAAGCGTGCTTGCTCCAAAAGTAATTAAATCATTCTTTATATTTTGTACACTGTCAACTGAATACAATCTACCTTTAGCATCTACACGAACAGAATTATCAGGAGTTAAATCTAAAAAACGCTGTTCTGCTTCTTCGCCTTGTTCTTTACGAATTTTAGCGCGCATAGCTTCAAGTTCATTTAATGCAGTATCAATTAGCTGTTCTTGTTTATCTTTATTAGAAGAATAAGCGAAACTGGAACGTATCTTATCTTTACTTTCTAAGATATCACGAGTAGTGGCGGCTCTATCTTTTAAAGTTGTTTCTACAAGTTTATCTATAAAAGTTTTACTACGGGATGAACCAAATTCCTGTTCTAGCTTATCTATATTAAATCCTTGTTTTACAGCTTCTTCAAATTGTTTATTAACTTGTTTACGAATACTATTTTCTTCATCACCGGATAAACTGTTTTGAATTTTGGTAAAAGCTCTATCTAAAGCATTTACTATAGGTAAGTCTTCTTGAGCAAATTTAAAAGAATTTTTGATACGAACCATATCTTCAGCATCGCCAATAGAACGAGACATTTGATTAATATAATTATTAAATCTCAAAACGTCTATTGTAATCCATATTTTGAACATCATATTTAGAATTAAAGAAATCTTTAACAGGTTGTTCGAAATACTTATTGCGATACTCTTGTCGTGCTATATACTCATGTTGATAATAAGCAGAATTTAATGAATGAGCATACTTAAAGAAGTTATTGCCTTCTATATTTAAATTAACAGAATTGTTTTGTGTTTGTTGCCTTACTTTCTGCCAAGCTGATTTAGCATCATTAAAGAAGTTACGATAATTAGATATAGTAACGTTTTCACCTGATAAACGCCTATCAGCTATTCCACGTAATTCTTTAGAGTATTTATATCCGGCGTCTAAAGCACGAGCAAACTTACTAGCTCCACCAGAGCGAAAAAAAAAGAGCCGTCGCAGCAGCACTTGCTACGGCAGCTCCTACGATTCCTTCTGTAGAGAAGCCAGAGTCTTCACGTTCATTTATTATTTGTTGTTGTCGCCGTTGATTTTCGGCTTCTTTACTAGCCAAAAGAAATCACAATCCTTTCATTCTATCTATTAAGAACCTGCAACTCTAAGAGCAGGTGGAGTAGTATCTACAGCTTCTTGTTCTAAACCGGCAATGCCTTGATAACCCATATCGTTATCCCAGTCAATTTCAGGGAATTTGCGTTTTAGTTCAGCGAGTTCAGTTATCTTTTCTGGCGTAAGCTTATTCTTTCGTTCACCGCCCCGAATAGTTTTTCCACTGTCCATGTTGGTATTCGTTTTTGTTTTTGCTGTTGCTGATTTTGTTGTTTATTATTTTGTTTTGGATTTTTCTTGAGCATTATAAAAATCTCCTTGAGATTGAGATGCAAACGGAACTCCTCTTAAATTATGTAACACCCATTCAGCACGAGACATATATTTCATAGTTTTTTCAACGTCCCATTGTTCTATTTCTTCAATATCAAGATTAGGAAAAGCCTCAGATATTACGGCTGTAATTTGATTATCTAAATCGTACATATCAGCACGATAATAATCTAATACCTGTGTTCTGGAACTTACCGAGTCAAGATAAGAGTTCTTTAAAATGTTTTTAACAAGTTCAGTAGGAATACCTGCATCACAGTTTTCAAAATCAAAATCTTGAGGATAAAGTAGACACTGGTCGCAAATGATATCTTCTTTTTCAATATCGTTAAAACGAGTATCTGTACATATGTCTTTATACTCTTTTCTACCTAATGCTCTATAGATAAAATCCTGTTCTCCTAAACGGTAGATAAAAACATTACGCCATTTAGTTTTGAACTGAAAATATAAATCTGTAATATCTACTTTTTGTTGGTTATTTTCTTCTTCTATTCTCATAATAACTCACCTAGTCTATTAAAGCTGAGTTGTAGAAAGAAGGTCAAAACCGGATTTACCTAATACTTCATTACTAATGACAGTAGAAAGTGCTCCGTTTTCTTCAATGAGTTGGTCGATGTTGTTAGGATACAAAGTAGTCATTTTCGTAATCATGTCTTGACGTAAAAAGACTTTCATCGGGTCTTCACTATCTATATCAGTCATAGCCTGCATATATTCATTACGTTTAATTTTTCTAAAAATGACAACTTCATCACCTACGATAGATTTATATATCTTACCGTATTGTTTTTTCCAATCGTTAATCTGTGCTTCTGTTAAAGCAGTAGTCTCTGTTTTCATTATGTATAATTCCCTCCATAAGAAATTTTAAAGTTGGTTTGTTATTCTAAAATATATATTACGCATGATGTTATCTTTATTATTAGAAAGGAAATTCTTTTATGCTATTAATTGAAAATCTATCAAAAACAAATGAAAATTCTATTGAAGAATTAATTTATACTGCTATAACGCGAGCACGAAAAAATTTAATTATTATAGACATATCATCAAATAAACAATTCAAACAGTTTTTTATGATAATAATTTTCAAATAAGCATAGAAGAATCATTTTTGGATTATATGACAAAACACATAGTCGAAAGCCCAGATTTTTAATTTGGACAGTTTGTCCAAATTAGTATCATTATTGCATATCTCAACTATATTGAATTAAAAACTGCACTTATAAAAGAAGATAAAAACTAATTTTTGTAAGTGCAGTTATATTTTATAAAACCTTATCGTTATTGAGTTTTATAGCTTTACCAGTCTATATAGTAGTTTAGATTACTAACTAAACATCTTTTTAATTTGGACAAAATGTCCAAATTAGTGTCATTACTGAGTTTATCCTCCTATGGTCTCTATATCTTTAGCTATGAATGTATATTGTTCTTGAACGACTGGAGGAGTACCTGCTGCATATCCTGATAAAACAGTCGAACATGATTGAATAGCTACACCGTTTAATATGATATGAACTGGATCTCCTATTCCTGTTTTTTCACCAAATATAACATCTATATCAAATGTTTTATTCCAAATAGGAGCTGTAGCGGCATTAGTTCTTACGCCTTCAAGAGAAGTGTCTATTTGACCTACTACCTCACCAGCTTTAACAGAGGGAGCATGAACTAAATATGATGATAAGTTAGTAATCATGCTTTCATCTAACCTGTTTAATAAGTCAAATAGATAATTAGGTGATATAAAATTTATATTGAAAGTACCTCTAATAAGCCTAGAACCTCTTGCTACTTCATCATAAATATATGAGTTATAACCAAAAAGCGGCATTACGTTTTGAGTTATTCCCCAGTTTATATCAGCAATATCTTCAACATATTCGTTTTCAAAATATATTTCTGCGTCGATAACTGAATAGTATCTTTTTAAAACAGTAGAAGTAATCTCTGTGCCATTTTCTGTTTTTTTACGATTAAAAGAAGTTATATATGGAGTATGTATAGGTCTTTTGTCTAAGTCTTTAATCGCTCTAGCCATTAGTTACATCACCTCAACTTTTAGATTATAATTACTGATATATTCTTCGCCACGAATTGTATTTATATATGTTATTCCTGAACGTTTATATGTTTCACTATCTATAGCATATATAATATAATGACCTTTTTCTTTAACAGATAAGTCTAATGCACCTATACCAGAAGGATAATATTCAACAGTAAAGTCATTACTTCCTCTGTCGGTAGTAAATACGGCTAAAGCATAAGATGGATTTCTGGCTGGAAATACCATTACATCCGTAGAACGATAATATATAATAGGTTCGTTATAAAAACTTATTGTCATTGGAAAACTATTATTGTAGTCTTCTAGTATAAAAGATATGAGTTTATTCTTATTAATATCTTCACTATATTTTAAAACCATTTCTATTAAAGTTAACCATGTATCTTCATATATTATAGTAGAAGTATCTTGTGTAATAGTTTGAAAACATGAATTAATAAAAGTAGCAGCTTCTGGCATTTTATATTCTATTAAAGGAAGGAGTCTTTTACTATATATCATAAGCTGCATTTTGCGTACTTTCTGATAGTAATCAGAAAAATCTTCATCAAAAGAATAACGTATCACATTACTTAGCACATTTTGTTCATTATCTTCAACAAAAAATAGCATTTGCCCACTTAAATAATTTTTATTACAATTAAATTCAATCGTATCAGAATCAACTAAAGTATAGTTATCAAAATAGTTTGTAAACAATAAATCAGATTCTTTAACGCCTATATAGAAATCTTTATTTAATGCTTTTAATAGAGGATAATCTTTTATTTGAACAGATATAATACTATCTCCCATATCAGATAATTGTGGACGCTGCACTATATAATTAACAGGATTTTTCTTTATTTCTTGACTTAAATATGCTTCTTCTCCATCAGTAAAGCCTATATCGTTATAAGCAATATTATCATATTTAAAATCTATTAAAGTATCATTTATATTTGTTTGTTCTATCTTTTCATTCCATGAATATATACGAGTTTCTTCATTAAATTGTATAAAAGATAAACTATTGATAAGCTCATTATCTTCATAAAGATTAATAGTATATGCTCCCGATACGTTTAAGCCTAAATCAATATAATCCTGACCTTCGGTATAGATTTTCTTATAAAAGTTATTGTTACTATCTAAGATAACAATATATGATATAGTTCCATCTGTTGTTATATATCCAGTTCCGTAATAATCTAAATTAAAAATTTCTAAAGAAGATAAGTTCTTATTCCAAACTATACTTTGAGCATTTTCATAACGTTGTGCAGTCATAATTACCTGATAAAAAGTTTCCAGCTCATCTGGTTGTATATCATCCGTATCTTTAAGGTATTTATAAACTAAGAATGATATCTTTTGCGTAATGTCTTTGGTTAAATTACTAGATAAATTTTTCTTTATCAAATTAATCGTACTATCACTTGGTAGATTTTTAGGCGCACATTCAAATATCTTTTCTATCTTATCAGATACAGACTCTTGTAAAAAGTAAATTTCTCTTTTATCAGAAGTATTATTTTTATCATCTTTAGTATAGAATACATAATAACCTTCTTGATTAAATCCTTGAACTTTTAAATAAGAAGATTTAATTTCTATTTCGTTAAGTTTATCTTCATCTCCCTTTCTATACCAACAAAGTTTAGTATGCCCATATTTATACGTATTAGCATATAAAACTATAAAGCTAGTATATTGTTGTAAAAAGCATATATTACTTAATTCCAATTATATATCCCTCCAATTATTTAAGCGTATTATCTTCTATTAATTTTAATAATCTCTTATATTCTGTACTAATAGAAGCTAATCTATCATCTTTTTGCTGCTTAGTAATTTTCTTTCCTTTAAAATCGTTATTGACATTATCCGTAGCTGTTTTCTTTAACTGACATAATTTATTTCTAAAAGTAGAAGCTCGTATTTCTGGTATTTCATTTTTATAGGTTTTCATCATATCTTGGACTTCTTTTTCAAATTCTTGAAATCTAGTAGTAAGATTATAACTTTTCTTCTGTAATATCGCTCGTATTATTTTTTTCACCAACATTAACATCTCTGGATGGTGCAGAAACTTGATTTTGTGTAGAAGAAGTTGCATCTCCTGATAAAGTAGGAAGTGAACTATTTGTTTTATTACTACTATCACTTACTTTAGAGCTAACAACATCATCTAAATAATCAACATCTGTAGCAAAAAACTGAAAAGTGTTTTCCGTATAGTTATCGTTAATGGACATTACTTGCCCTTCATTAACAAATGTTACTCCATGTAAAGCAAGTCTAGCTTTATTACCATATTCATTTGTACAAGATACTGTTATATTAATAGGAGGAAACTCATCTACTAAAAAATGAGCATTAACATTATAAGTATTTAGATACTTATCCATTAAATCATGCGCCCAATGTTTATTAAATACGGTAAATATTAGTGTACCTGCAATAGTTCTAGGACCAAACACATATCCTTTAGCGTTCATATTACCTACGTTTCTAACAGGAAACTTTTCCTGATGAACTGAATATGTAACTGTTTGCAGACTACCTACTACTTCTGACAAATAACCGCCGGTTACAGGTATTTCAAAAACGCAGACCATATCATAACCAGAAAAAGTGGTATACGTTCTGGAATAATTAGAAGCAACACTTCTATGTTTATTAGAAGATGATGTTCCTGTTGTAGAGTTATTTTTATTATTAGAATTTATAGCATTATTAACAGAACTACTATTAGACAATATTCCATTTACTGTTCTAGGTTGTTTTTTAATGATGTATCATACTTATTTTCAGAATATTGTTTAAGCCACGGTTCACTATAATTTTTAATATAATCTTTCTCATGTTCAGTTAAAGTTTTATCTTCATTTAAATATGTAGAAAGTCGTCCGTTAATATAATTTTGAAACTGTTCTTTAGTAGGAGTATTACCCGTTTTTTCTGATTGTTCAAGTAAAGACTTAATATCAGTCTGTAATTTATCTTGTATAGATTTCATTTTAGATGTCGTAGCATCTATCCATTCATCAGTAACAGTTAAAGTATTCTGAGAAGACGAAACTGTTCTAGGATGTTCTTGTAAAGATTTATCATATAATCCCGATAATGTGGCAGAAATATAATTATTAAGAGTTGTGATTGTATTTGTATCAGTAGTTAATTCTTTAGCTAAAGATTGAAGCTGTTTTGTATATGCTTCTTTAGTAGGAGTATAAGAATTACGTTCTGAAAGCTCTAATATGGTGTTAGCCCAACTTGAAAGTTGTTGTTTATATTGATTTAATTCCGTATTATTAGGCATTGTATCCCTCACTTTAAATAAAAAAATAGAAAGTTGAACTTTTTATTAGTTTCAACTTTCTATTACTTATTTTGAGCTATTTAATTATATCTAAGCTACACCAGATGTAGAGATACCGTTAGAATATGTTCTACCTGCACTAGTTGTAGTATTAGACGTAGAAGAAGTGCCTGCACCTGTTGTAGACATAATAACGTCAGCACCAATATCTTCTGGAGAACCATTAGCACCTACAGGAGCAAGATAACGAACACGTCTTGCTACAAACGTACAAGCTTTTTCACTTGTAACATTATCAATACTGAAGCCAGAGCCTTCATTTAAAATTTCAACGCCGTAAATAACCAAAGATGCCTTTTGTCCATATTCGTTTGCAAAGCTAATAGTTATATCAAACGGAGGGATTTCGTCATCATATACAGGACGTTGAGCCGGTGCAATATTATTAGTAATTGTTTCGCTATTTAAAGAAGCTGGCTGATTACCAGATACAGCTTGCTGAGTCATTTGAGTATCCCATTCATCTATAGTAATAGCTTGGAATGGTAATTCTCCACCAACACGATGGAAAGATTCTTCTTCTAATACTTCATCTGCAAGAGCATCAAGCAACGTATCTCTATCGAATACGGTAAATACTAGAGTCCCTGCAATACCACGTTTACCTCTACTAAAAGACCGAGGCTCGGCACTACCCATTGTATACACGGGTGCTTTTTCCTTAATCTTTAATATGATTCGTTAATTCATATTCGATATAAAATATCGCTCTATTTTTTCAATAGAGAGGAGACTATTTCTTCACCTTCGCCTATATAATCAAAACTATATATCGTTAAGGGCAACCCATTTCAAGAGCACTTGCTCTCTAATGCTATTTCAAGCAATAGTCGTTTGACCTTCCTATTTCTAGGCTTGGCGACCAAACATCCATTATTAATAATACTTAGAATTTCTTCATATATCATCTCTACTGTTGTTTCTGAATTTCTTCACATTCATAAAAGTTTCTTTCTATCTTTTATTGTAGTAGTAGAGCTTTAGGAATTACTGGTTTTAAGGTTGTGCTCTATAT
>ENA-OPZD01000052-OPZD01000052.1-human-gut-metagenome-genome-assembly--contig:-NODE-52-length-50905-cov-4.533656_pt1 | contig 50905 bp, 48 predicted proteins | sample MGYA00242479_ERZ504495 | MGnify/ENA primary metagenome ERZ504495 (study PRJEB26092, sample SAMD00036286) | human gut metagenome | host: Homo sapiens | study: EMG produced TPA metagenomics assembly of... | reverse complement strand
GGACGCCGCACCCGGCGCCTGTTCCCGTCGCAGCCCCCGCACCTGCACCTGCACCGGCTCCCGCGCCCGAGCCCGCTCCTGCAGCCCCCGCCCCCGCTCCGGCCGGCGCCTTCTCTCAGACCGCGCCCATGCCTGGCACCATCCTCGACATCCACGTGCACGTTGGCGATACCGTCGCCGCCAACCAGCCCATCATGGTCCTCGAAGCCATGAAGATGGAGAACGAGGTCGTCGCCGAGCAGGGCGGCACCATCGCCTCCATCAACGTCGAAAAGGGCGCCATGGTGAACCCGGGCGACACGCTCTTCACCATCGCCTAAGTACACCCCGACGCGCCGCCGCCAAGGCGGCGCTTTCTTCCAGAAAGAGGCATTATGGAATCCTACTCGACGGCGTGCAGGCGCTCATCGCCGAGCCGGGGCGCATCGCGATGATCCTCATCGGCTGCGTCCTCATGTACTTGGGCATCAAGAAGGAGTACGAGCCCACGCTGCTCGTGCCCATGGGACTCGGCACCATCCTGGTGAACATCCCGCGTCCGGCGTCCTCATGACCGGCACCAGCCCGGACCGTTCCAGATCCTGTTCGACGCCGGCATCGAGACCGAGCTGTTCCCGCTGCTGCTGTTCATCGGCATCGGCGCCATGATCGACTTCGGCCCGCTGCTCGCCAACCCGTTCCTGCTGCTATTCGGCGCCGCCGCGCAGTTCGGCATCTTCTTCGTGACCATCGTGGCCACGGGCGTCTTTGGCTTCGACATCGCCGACGCCGCCTCCGCGGGCATCATCGCCGCCGCGGACGGCCCCACCTCGATCTTCGTGGCCAACTCACTCGGTTCGAAGTACATGGGCGCAATCATGGTCGCGGCGTACTCCTACATGGCGCTCGTCCCCATCATCCAACCCATCGCCATCAAGGCCTGCACCACCAAGAAGGAGCGCGCCATCCGCATGACCTACCGCCCCGGTCAGGTCTCCCAGACGGCAAAGATCCTCTTCCCCGTCACCATCTGCGTGGTCGCCGGCCTCATCGCCCCGGTGTCCCTGCCGCTCGTCGGCTTCCTGATGTTCGGCAACCTGCTGCGCGAGTGCGGCGTGCTCAACTCGCTGTCCGCCTCCGCCCAAAACGAGCTCGTGAACCTCATCTCGATCCTATTGGGGCTGTGCGTCTCCGTGAAGATGGAATACAGCGAGTTCCTCCAGTTCGACACGCTCATCATCATGGGCCTCGGCCTCATCGGCTTCATCATGGACTCCGTGGGCGGCGTCATGTTCGCCAAGCTCCTGAACCTGTTCCGCAAGGAGAAGATCAACCCCATGGTGGGCGCCGCGGGCATCTCCGCGTTCCCCATGGCTTCGCGCGTGGTCCAGAAGCTCGCCACCGAGGAGGATCCCGGCAACTTCATCCTCATGCAGGCCGCTGCCGCCAACGTCGCCGGTCAGATCGCCTCGGTCGTCGCCGGCGGTCTCGTCCTCGGCCTTCTGCTCTAGAAAGGGGTGCTGGCAATGACCGATCTCATCGCATCGCTCGGCCTCTCCGCCGACCTGTCCCTCGCCATCCAGATCCTCATCTTGGGCTGGGGCGGCATCTTCATCGTCATGTTCGTCATCTACGTGATCTCGCTCGCCCTCGCCCGACTCTTCCCGCCGTCGAAGGAGGCCTAGCATGACCCGCAAGATCCGCTTCATGGAGACCGTCCTGCGCGACGGCCAACAAAGCCAAATCGCCACACGCATGCCCATCGAGGATATGCTCCCCATTCTGAAGACCCTCGATGAATGCGGCTTCGAGTCGCTCGAGGTCTGGGGCGGCGCCACGTTCGACAGCTGCCTGCGCTACCTGAACGAGGACCCATGGGAGCGCCTGCGCACCATTCGCGCGCACGTCAAGAACACCAAGCTGCAGATGCTGCTGCGCGGCCAGAACCTGCTCGGCTACCGCAACTACGCCGACGACGTGGTCGAGGCCCTGGTAAAGAAGTCCGTGGAGAACGGTATCGACGTCATCCGCATCTTCGACGCGCTGAACGACACCCGTAACCTCCAGACCTCCATCCGCGCCGCCAAGGAGGCGGGCGGCGAGGTCCAGGCCGCCATCTCCTACACCACCAGCGACGTGCACACCGTGCGCTACTTCGTGAGCCTCGCCAACGAGATGGCCCGCGCCGGCGCCGACTCCATTTGCATCAAGGACATGGCCGGCGTCCTCACGCCCGACGTCGCCTTCGAGCTCGTGAGCGAGATCAAGGCTCCTGCGACCTACCCCTGCAGGTGCACACGCACGGCACGGCGGGTATCGCGCAGATGACCTACCTCAAGGCGGTTGAGGCGGGCGCTGACATCATCGACACCTGCTCCTCGCCCTTCGCGGAAGGCACCAGCCAGCCCGCAACCGAGTCCATGGCGATTGCGCTCGAGGCCCTCGGCTACAAGACCGGCCTGGACATCGAGAAGCTCGAGGCCGTGGCAGCGCACTTCCTGCCCATCCGCAACCGCTTCTTGGACGAGGGTGGCCTGAACCCCAAGGTCATGGCCGTCGAGCCCAAGGCGCTGCTGTACAAGGTCCCCGGCGGCATGCTCTCCAATCTGCTTGCCAACCTGAAGGACATGCATGTGGAGGACAAGTACGCCGAGGTGCTCGCCGAGGTCCCGCGCGTCCGCGCCGACCTGGGCTACCCGCCGCTCGTGACCCCGCTGTCCCAGATGGTGGGCTCCCAGGCGCTCATGAACGTCATCTCCGGCGAGCGCTACAAAGTCGTTCCCGCCGAGATCAAGGACTACGTGCGCGGTCAATACGGCCGTCCGCCCGTGACCATCTCAGAGAAGATCCGCCGCCAGATCATCGGCGACGACGAGGTCATCACCTGCCGCCCGGCCGACCTGATCGAACCCGCGATGCCGCGCCTGCGCGAGGAGATCTCGCAGTACGCCCGCTCGGAGGAGGATGTGTTGTCCTACGCCCTGTTCCCCGAGCAGGCACGCGACTTCCTCGGCCGCCGCGAGGACCCGTTCTACGACGTCCCCGTGCAGGAGGTCAACGTTTCCATCGACGTGGCATAGGGGGCTCCGGACAGTCAGGCCGGCTCCCGGCCCGACGTCAAGCTCCCGGCCCGATATCCTGCTCGGCCGCCACCATGAACGCACAGCGCCCGCGGCACGCAACGCCGCGGGCGCTTTTTGCGGGCCGAGATCGGTTCGGCAAGGACGGCGTGAGCCCGAGGATAGACGGACTGGAAGCGACGTCTCTGACCCCGCAAACTCCCTCATGGAGACCACGCTTGGACACGTGCCTCGTCGCCGTAAACCGCCGAGACGGAGCTGGCCCCTCTCTTCGACCTTAAGGCACTCGGGCTACTCGCCCATGAGCGAGAGCGGACGAATCGAGACATCCGCCGCATCATAGCCGGCAACCGAACCGTCCCGCTGCGCGACGAGCGCGCGGCCATACCCGTCGACTCCCAAAAACGTCCCCTGCGCTCGCTCCTCACCGTCGATGGCATATACGCGCACCCGCTGTCCCACAAAGGCAAGGCAAGCGTTATAAGGTGCCAGAAGGGGTGCCAGAGGACCTTCGGCGCCGCCGCGAACGGGGTCTTCCGCCCATCGGGCAATGTCATATCCCGGACGCGCGCAACAGGCCTCCCCGACCCGCGGTACGCCGCGGTTTTCCCGTAAGCGGCCTCCCAATCCGAGGCGGCATCCAAGATGCGCTTTCGAACGAGCTCTGCCAGGTCCTCGAGCGACGGAGGCGTCATGCCCGGTGCGAGCTCGTCCAACAAGCCCGTCGGATGCAGCGCGGCAATGCTCCCCGATCGCGTCGATACGACGGGGGCTTCCATGTTCACCCCAATACCGCACACCGCGAAAACGTCCTCGCCCGTTGCGACAAGTTCGGTCAGGATACCAGCGAGCTTGTGATTACCTACCACGATGTCGTTTGGCCATTTGAGTCGAGCACGGGGACATCCCACCTCGCGAAGTGCCCCCAGGGCGCCCAAGGCGCAGGCAACGGGCAGGGCGGGCAGGGCCTCGCCCGGGACTTCGGGACGGATGAGGACGGATAGGTACAAGCCACCCTCGGGCGACGCCCAGTCGTGCGAGCGCTGCCCGCGTCCCGCAGTTTGGACGAGTGCCCTGAGCGCGGCACCATGGGCGGCACCCACGCGGCCGCGCCTCTTCATCTCGGCGTTCGTCGAGGGCACTTCAGAGCGCAGTTCGATCGGTTCTAGACTGTCCATAAGGCCCCCGCCATCTTCCTCCCCGCTGACGGCCGGTAGACCTCCCACGGATGCCCGGCCAACTGGTAGCACAACTCGACAAAACTTCGCGAAATCGGGGGGTTTTCCTAGTTATGCTACCATCCGCACGCCAGCCGGTGTCATCTCCCCAACATGCGGAAGAAACGCTCTTCCCACTGCGCGGCCTCGACGCCGGACTCGGCACATACGCCACGACGGGCAAGCGTGGTGGTCTTGGTGCCGGGCTTCTGCACGCCGCGCATGGTCATGCACAGGTGCTCGGCCTCGATGAGCACGATGACCCCGGCACAGTCGAGATTGTCCATGAGGGCGTCGGCAATCTGGCCGGTGAGCTGCTCTTGCAGCTGAAGTCGGCGGGCGAACACTTCGACCGTGCGTGCAAGCTTGGAAAGCCCCGCCACGCGCCCATTCGGAATATACCCGATGGTCACCGTGCCGTAAAAGGGCAGCAGATGATGTTCGCACAGGGAGTAGAACGGGATATCGCGCTCTATGACGAGGCCGCTCTCGGTAACGGAAAAGGTCTTAGATAGATGCGCGGCCGCGCTTTGATCCATGCCGCCCGCGAGCTCGGCGTACATGCGTGCAACTCGATCGGGCGTCTCGAGGAGCCCTTCACGCGTCGGGTCCTCGCCAATGCCCTCGAGCAGCAGGCGAACCGCCTCGCACACCTTATCTTGATCGACCATGTTTCACTCACTTTCCGCAGATAATATCGACAATCGTACCACGCGCCGGAAGACACGAGCCGCACCATGCGGCCTCTACACCCAATGCTGTGGGTAGCGCTCCCAATAGCCCGAGTAGGTTGACGCATCGGGCGCGAAGTCGATTTGACAGAGTTTGAATACCACGTCAATGCCCTTGCGCTGCCAGTGCTCTCGATACGAATAGCGATATGTCATGCCACAGTGCTCCATCACGCGACCAGATGCCGGGTTGAGCTCATCGTGCGTCGCCGTGACGAATGGATAGCCCGCTCGGCGAGCCTCACCGAGCATCGCTCGCACCGCCTCGGTCGCGAAGCCTTGGCCCTGCGCATCGCGAGCCAGGGCGTACCCCATATCATATGCGTCGCCCTCAGCGTCGATGCTCACGAAGCCGAGCAACTCGCCCGCCTCTACGCGGCCGCGCTTGCGGCAAATCGCGCAATGCATGTCGAGCGGCAGCCCATCCGAGCGGCGTTCGTCCGCGTCGGCCGCGCGATACCATCGCAGGTAATTCTCCTCAAGATAGCTCGCCGTATCTGCCACACTCCCGTGCACGGCGTACGGCAAGAAACGATTCACCTGCGCATCGCTCATCATGGGGAACAGCGCCGACGCGTCCGCCTCGGTAAAGCGACGCAGCACGAGCCTATCTGTCTCCAACGTTCGCATCGTCTCCCCTTTCCCGTGCGCCACATGCCGTGGTGACACACATCAAACGCCACCGACTGCCGCGATGCCGTGACCACCGCGCGGCCCATCCCGTCCTCGCCGACCGCGCCTACATCGAATGCGCTGCGTACACCTCGGCGTCCCTCCACAGACGCACAGCGTCCGCGGGGGCCTCCCCCGCAGCGAGCGCGGCGAGCGTGGCGGGCATGTCGATGATGCGCTGGTTGGACGAACCGCGAAAACGCAGCGTGATGTCGTGCAGGTCTTGGACGAAGGGGCCATCCACCAGCACGTCGATGCAGGCAAGCAAGCGGTCGGTGAACTCCGTATGGTGTCGCCCACCCGCCACGAGCTCGCGGTCCCATGTGTCGCCTGTAAAGCACCAGATGGTCTTGCCGCAGCTGCGCGGGAACTCCTTGCGAACGCGCTCCACGAACTCGACCAGGCCCTCTTGGTTCTCGGGCTCCATGGGCTCGCCGCCCAACAGCGTCAGCCCGTCCACGTAATCGGGGCGCAGGCTCCCGATGATCTCGTCGGCCACCTCGGCCGTGAAGGGCTTGCCCGCGGCGAAGTTCCACGCCACCTCGTTAAAGCAATTCTTACACCCACGGCGGCACCCGCTCACAAACAGCGTCGTGCGCACTCCCTCGCCATTGGCGATATCAAAGTGCTTGATCTCCGCGTAGTTCATCCGATTCCCCTACAGATGCAGCACGCGATCGCGGATCTCCTCCGTGCGGCCCTGGTTCCAGAACTGCGTGCCGATGTAGCCGCAGGTGCGGCGGGCGACATTCAGCGTCTCCTGGTTGCGATTGCCGCAATGCGGGCACTCCCACACCAGCTTGCCGTCGTCCTCGACGATCTTGATCTCGCCGTCGTAGCCGCACTCCTGGCAGTAGTCGCTCTTGGTGTTGAGCTCCGCGTACATGATGTTGTCGTAGATGTACTGCATGACGCGGATGACCGCCTTGAGGTTGTCCTGCATGTTGGGCACCTCGACGTAGGAGATGGCGCCGCCCGGGGACAGGCGCTGGAACTGGCTCTCGAACTTGAGCTTGTCGAAGGCGTCGATCTCCTCCGAGACATGGACGTGGTAGCTGTTGGTGATGTAGCCCTTGTCCGTCACGCCGGGGATGATGCCGAAGCGGCGCTGCAGGCACTTGGAGAACTTGTAGGTGGTCGACTCCAGCGGGGTGCCGTAGATGGAGTAGTCGATGTCCTCCGCGGCCTTCCACTCGTTGCACTTGTCGTTCATGCGCTGCATGACCGCCATGGCGAACGGCGTGCCCTTCTCATCGGTGTGGCTGGCGCCCGTCATGAACTTCACGCACTCGTACAGGCCGGCATAGCCGAGGCTGATGGTCGAGTAGCCGCCAAAAAGCAGCTTGTCGATCTTCTCGCCCTTGTCCAGGCGCGCCAGAGCACCGTACTGCCACAAAATGGGCGCGGCGTCGGACAGGGTGCCCAGAAGGCGCTCATGGCGGCAGCGCAGGGCGCGATGACACAGCTCCAGACGCTCATCGAAGATTTCCCAGAACTTGTCCATGTCGCCCTGCGAGGAGAGCGCGACGTCGGGCAGGTTGATGGTCACGACGCCCTGGTTGAAGCGACCATAGTACTTGGGCTTGCCGGGCTCGTAGTTCTTGGCGCGGGCCACGTTGTCATACCCGTTGCCGGAGCGATCGGGCGTGAGGAAGCTGCGGCAGCCCATGCAGGTGTAGCAATCGCCGTTGCCCTCGGTCTCACCCTTTGAGAGCTTGAACTCGCGCATCTTCTTCTCGGAGATGTAATCGGGCACCATGCGCTTGGCGGTGCACTTGGCCGCGAGCTGGGTCAGGTAGAAGTACTCGGAGCCCTCGCGGACGTTATCCTCCTCGAGGACGTAGATGAGCTTGGGGAACGCGGGGGTGACCCACACGCCCGCCTCGTTCTTCACGCCCTCGTAGCGCTGGCGCAGGGTCTCCTCGATGATCATGGCAAGATCGCGCTTCTCGGCCTCGCTGCGGGCCTCATTGAGGTACATGAACACCGTCACAAAGGGCGCCTGGCCGTTGGTGGTCATGAGGGTGACGACCTGATACTGGATGGTCTGCACGCCACGGCGGATCTCATCGCGCAGGCGGGTCTCCACGACCTCGGACACCTTCTCCTCGGGGGCATCCACGCCAAGCTCGACGAGCTCCGCCTCGACCTGACGACGGATCTTCTGACGGCTGACCTCGACGAACGGTGCGAGGTGCGTGAGCGAGATGGACTGGCCGCCATACTGACAGGAGGCGACCTGGGCGATGATCTGCGTGGCGATATTGCAGGCGGTGGAGAAGCTGTGGGGGCGCTCAATGAGCGTGCCGGAAATGACCGTGCCGTTCTGCAGCATGTCCTCAAGGTTCACGAGGTCGCAGTTATGCATATGCTGGGCGAAGTAATCGGAGTCGTGGAAGTGGATGATGCCCTCGTTGTGGGCCTCAACGACCTCGGCGGGAAGCAGGACGCGCTGCGTGAGGTCCTTGGAAACCTCACCGGCCATGTAATCGCGCTGCACCGAATTGACGGTCGGGTTCTTGTTGGAGTTCTCCTGCTTGACTTCCTCGTTGTTGCACTCGATGAGTGACAGGATCTTGTCGTCGGTGGTGTTCTTCTGGCGCTTGAGGCCCTGCACGTAACGGTAGATGATGTAACGACGGGCGACTTCGAAGCGGTCAAGGGCCATAAGCTCATCCTCGACCATGTCCTGGATCTCCTCGACGGAGACCGTGTGGCCGGCCTCTTCGCAGCGGTCGGCGACGTTTTCCGCGGCGTAGCGAACCTGACGATCGGTGAGGCGCTCACTGCTCTTGACCTCACTGTTGGCGCCGTTGATGGCGTTGATGATCTTCTGGAGGTCAAACGTGACCTCGGAACCGCTGCGCTTGATGATCTTCATGTGACTCCTCCGCGACCCAAGTTTGCTCGTGACTTCGTTACGGGATAGGAAAGCCCCGGCCCCACGCATTTGCATATGGCAGCGGGGTCGAGGCTCATCATTGCCTTTCACAAGTATGATACGGCATTTTGTCATCAATATCTGGTGACATCCGTAAGCGGAATCACTATATGTTGTGTTTTAGCAGGTCAACAGCAATGTGCTTTTTTTACCTCTCATTCACAGTTGCAAAAATCGCACGCTTAGTAGAAGAGGGCTCACCCTCCCCCACCTGCATTGATGCCAAAATGCGCGCGGGAGCCGCAACCGAGGTGTCCACAAGTTCTCCGCCAGTCGCCGACAAGTGGAACAAGAGACCCTCACCATAACCGCAGGAAGCCTATATGTTGTGATTGGGCTTCGCGCACTCGGAACGCGGAGGAACGAAAGAAAAAATGGACACCCCGTGGGGTGCCCAGCATGATCATATGGAGGCGAAGCCGGATTCGAACCGGGGGTAAAGGCTTTGCAGGCCTCTGCCTTACCACTTGGCCACTTCGCCTTATATGCAAAGGGCCGATTGAAATCGGCCCTGGCGCATATAATGGAGCGGACAACGGGGCTCGAACCCGCGACCCCAACCTTGGCAAGGTTGTGCTCTACCAACTGAGCCATGTCCGCTTATGGTGGGCGATACAAGATTTGAACTTGTGACCCCTACCGTGTCAAGGTAGTGCTCTCCCCCTGAGCTAATCGCCCAACTCAGGTGCGCATCAGCGCGGGGATTAATATAGCCCAGATACGAGCGTTCGGTCAACAACTTTTTCCATCTTTTTTAAAATTGTTTGAAACAGCAGTCTAATCTCGGGTTTTACGCAGATTACCGCGCACCGATCTCGAGGAGGATGCCTGCGACTCACGCAAGCCAACGAGCCCTGCGGCAAGAACTCGTCGCCGCGGCACCGGTGCGGACTTGTCGCGGCGTGCCCGTGAGGACAGGCGGTCGCTGTCTGGACGACCCCAAGGATCACCCCAGCAGCGTAAACAATCATGAAAAATGACTTGCACATTATCGTCTGATTGCGTATAGTACTTTCTCGCAAGCGGACATGGCTCAGTTGGTAGAGCACAACCTTGCCAAGGTTGGGGTCGCGGGTTCGAGCCCCGTTGTCCGCTCCATCGTTTGTAAAGAGCCGATTGAAGAATCGGCTCTATTCATTCGGCGGCTTGGCCAAGTGGTAAGGCAGAGGCCTGCAAAGCCTTTACCCCCGGTTCGAATCCGGAGCCGCCTCCATATGATTTGATTGAGGGCATCCTTTGGGGTGCCCTTTTCCGTACCAGACCATGCTCGTCAAGAGGGGTCATTGCCCAGGCGCCAAAACAAAACCAGTGGCAACGAATGCGATCCCCGCCCCGCCGCAGGAGCATCAAGCGATCATCTTGATAAGGCGCACCTGCGTGCCAGGCGCGTCGACGCGACGGCGCACGTCGACGCTATCGACCAACATGCGCATGAGTCGGATGCCGCGACCGCGCTCTCGACTCTCTGGAGGTTCCTCGCCGTCCGCGATCTCGAATCCGCACCCGCAATCACGCACCTCGATCACCACGCGGTCGGTGTAGGCGATCACCGTCATGGTGCTCCCCTTGCCGCCGCAGGCATGATCGTAGGCATTCGACAGCGCTTCGCCCGCCGCCAAAGCGGTGTCGAAGCAGTCATCGCGCGACAGCGGCAGGCCACCCAGCAACTCAGCGATGCGGTGCCGGTACATGCCCAGGTTCTCGACGCCGGGTCGAATGGCGAGCGTTTTGCTCCACAGGGGCGGCGCATCGGGCGCAAGCACCGGAATAGGCGGCTTTTCTGCGGCCGAAACATGCAGGGCGTCCAGCAGGCGGGCGATCTGGAGAAAGCGAACCACCTGGGGAGAGGTGTTCACCAGCGAGAGCAGCCCTTCGCGATCGAATAGCGTCCGCGCGCGCACGAGCAGGAACGCCAGCCCCGTCGAGTCGATGAAACTCACATTCTGGCAGTTCACCAGAATGCGCCGTACCCCGTTTTCGATGAGGGCATCGACCTGCTCACGCAGGCGCGGTACCGAAGCGATATCGATATCGCCCGCCGGGGCGATTACGGCTATGTCATTCCACTCGTTCATGTTGCTATGGTTCCCCGTTCACCGTCCACCGATACCCTCGCACGCAAACGCATCAGACGCCGCGCCGGTCGAACCTCAACGCCACGAGGGCGATATCGTCATCGAGTGCCGAACCCGTAAATGCATCGAGCTCATCCAGAACCTGTGCGCACAGGCCTTCAACGCCCTCAGCAGCGGCACGAAGCAGCACCTCACGCAAACGAGCCTCGCCAAAGAACTCGCCTGCAGCATCGCGGGCCTCGATGGCACCGTCGGTGTACATAAAGAGAATGTCCCCGGGGTTAAACGAGAAGGTACCGTTCTCGTACACCATACTCGAGAAGGCGCCCACCACACCCGACTGGACGCTCAGCAACTCCGCCTCCACGCCATCGGCCTCGTTGGCCTTCACGAGCATGGTGGGGGGATGGCCGGCCGAACAATACGTCGCGCGCCCATGGCGCAGATCGAGCTTTGCGATGAACATGGTCACGAAGGTCTCCACGCGCGAGAAACTCATGAGCATGCGGTTGAGCGACCGCGCCATACGCGCCGGGCTCGCCCCCTCCCAGGCATATGCGGTGAGTGCCGTCTTGACGAGCGCGGACATCGACGCAGCCTCCACGCCCTTTCCCGACACATCGCCCAAAATCATCACGGCGCGATCGTCGGGCAGGCGGATGAGGGTGTAGAAGTCGCCCCCCACGAGCGCTTGGCGCGTGGCGGAAGAATACAGCGAATCCGAGGTGATGCCCGGAACAACCCCAAGGTCGTTGCGCATGCCAGCCTGCAAGGTCTGGGCAATGCGACGCTCGCTCTTCTGCTGCACGGCCCGTCCATGATGAGCTCGAAGTCATGCGCGAGATGCGTCAGGTAATCGAACTCCATATCGTCCACGGGTTCTTGGGAATCATCACGTAGCAACAAGAATCGACGGGGCGGGAGGACGGCGGCGAACGGGCCGTCGTCTTCGACAAATGCGCCCTCGTCTTGCTCGCGACCCATATCCACGAAAACGCCCTGGCACGGAAGGCCGTGACGCTCAAGCCACTCACCGACCCAGGTGATGCGGTCCACACGCGCCAAGCGAATCTGCTTGGGAGGCTCGGGCGCCGCGAGGGCACCCGCCTCGTCACCAAGCAGGTCGGCCGATGCGGGAGCGCCCACTCGGGCAGCGGGAGTCGTCACCGAGAAAAACATTTCCTCAACGTCGCAGGGAAGGTCCATGCGGCTTCCGCCATCAAAGTCAATCACGTAGGCACCGCGCTCCACATCATGTAACACGGGCAAAAGGTGGCAAGACAACTGCTCAGTGACTTCGCTTGTCATCTCGGTCCATGCCGCAATGGGGTCCTTTCCGTTCGCGTACAAAAGCTCGCGAATTCGACTAAGCGAGCGCGTGAGGGACGAGGTGCGCGCGGCACGCAGACTGCTCACCACCCCCATCAACTCAATGGACAGATAATCGCATATGACCTCGAGAACACGGACGTCGTAGATGCGCGGATTGCACGGGCGCGTCCAGCCGAGCTCAACAACGCCCAAAACCTGCGTTCCAAAGTACACGGGGACCGCAATCATGGTCTTGAATGGAGGCATGTCCTGCAGGCGCACGTTGTGCCGCACACGGGCATCGAGGTCATAAAAGGCGCCGGGTGCCGTAGGGTCTGCGGGATCGACGGGCACCAGCGACAGTCGGCAGGCTCGTTGCTCGCGTAGGACGTGGGTGGGCACACCCGCGCCATAGGGAATGAAATCGGGTACATACCTGGCCGCAATGCCTCGGCTCACACCGCGCAGCTTGAAGCCGCCACCCTCGGCAAAGTAGATGGTCGTTCCCGCCGCATCGAGCGTGTCGGCCATGCGGTTGAGCACCGTGTCCAGCAACGTCGACATATCGCTGGAGCCCACCGTGGACATGATGACCGACAGCGTGCCCGAGAGGCGTTTATTGGCGGCTTGGAGCTCAGAAAGCAGGCGCTGCGTCTTGCGATCGTGGGCGTACTGCTCCTCGAGGCTGCGGATGGCGACCACATATCGATGCGCATGGCAGTCGCCCTTCTCCGTCTCGATGAGCTCAAGCGCACGTACGCGTACGGGGATGAAGGAGCCGTCGGGCAATTTGAGCATCAGCGTGTTCTCTTCGCCATCGGACGAAAAAGGCATCTTGTGACCGGCGGCTCGCTCAAATCCCGAACTGTAGAGCAGGTCTTTGATGTCGGCGCCGACGACTTGGGAGCGGCTCATCTTCTGGAGGACGAGAAACTGGCGGTTGACATGGCGTACCGCGCCGTCGGCATCACAGATAGCGACGGCGTCACTCGTCACCTCGACCAAACGGGCGACGTCGCTCAATTCCTCGTTGTGCATATGTTCCATGCGCCACCTCCGCCGTACCAACATAACGCGGACGCGCGAGGGGGCTGCCGGCGAATCGCACGGCCGCGTGCGATATATAGCAAAAACGCGAACCCAAACCGGGCTCGCGTTTCACATGCGTGGTGTCGGAGGCGGGACTTGAACCCGCATGACCGAAATGTGGTCACTAGCACCTCAAGCTAGCGCGTCTGCCAATTCCGCCACTCCGACGTTTGCTTTCGCGTTACCGCGTCTGCAACGAGGAAGATAGTACCCCGAGTCCCATCATTCGCGCAAGCCCCTTTTTCAAAAAAGTTTTGCGAAAGGGCCTGCAGAAGACTTCCTTGCAAGAAGTACCTGCAAAGATCCCTCTGAACGCAGGTGAGAGGCGGGGCCTGGCAGTAAGAAAGATCCGCCCTTCCCCGCTGGGGATTTAGGGCTAGACGAGCTCTACGGAACCAAGATCGACGAGCCCGTTCGGCAAGACATTCGCCATCTGCACGCGATCAGATGCGACCTTGGCATACGCCGGATGCACCAGGGGGATCATCGGCATCGCCTCGGACGCAAGGACAAGGGCCTCCCTTGCGCGCTCGGTACGCTCCGTCGCGTCGCGCTGCTCGGCCATGGTGGTGAGGGCGGCGGTGAGCGCATCATCTTCGTATCCCGCCCATGAGCCTCGCTCAGACGTGGTGCCAAGCAACTGGGACACCACCGTGTCGATTGTGGCAGCCGCCGGGTCGAACGTGACGAGGCAGCACGCACAATCGCCCTTATCAAGCTTTCGGCGAGGTCTTCCGCTGCCAGCGCAGCGGTCTTCACCGTCAGCCCCAAGTCGGACAAATCGCTCGCGATTTGGTCGGCGATGCGCCCCTGCACGCCCCCCTCGCGATACGTTAGGGTGAAATCGAGATTCAGCGGCTCCGCCGTCATCTCTGGAGCGTCTTTTGACTCTTCGGCAGAACCCATGGTCTGCTGGGCCTCGTCCTCCCGCTCCTGCGCGCTCAGCCCCTCTATGAGCTCCAGAGCCCGGTCAGCATCAAACGCGCACGCCTCCCACGACACCGCCTCGCCCACGCATGGGGCAACCGGGCTCATGGCGGAAGCGGCGCTGTAATTGAGCACCTTCTTGCAAAGGGCTTCGCGGTCGATACCGCAGGAAATCGCACGGCGAAAGACGGCGTTGTCGAACGGGGCCACACGCGTGTTGCACACCATGTACGTCAACCCGGCTTCAGGCCCCTGAACGAACCGCTCGCCCGGTTTCATGATCCCCACGCTCGACGAAATGCCGCGCGCATCTTCGGCATCCTTCAACTGGTCAACGGGCACATCGCAGATATCGAGGACACCCGCCTGGAAATGGTTGTATGCGGCAACGGTGTCGTCATGAATGGCGAGTAGGACGCCATCCACCAAGCTCGCACCATATGCGCACTCGTCAAAGCGCGTGAGCCGAATGTCGCCCTTTCCCTTCCACGGGCGGTCTAACATGAACGGTCCATTGCCCATGGGCTGTTCCGAAAACATAACGGGATTGTCCTCCGCACTCGCGGGAACAGGACCGAGAGCTGGATGCGAGACAATCGAGGCGAAGGCTGCATGCGGCTCGGTAAGCGACACGGTAAGCGTGAGGTCGTCAGGACAGCGCAAACCGACCAATTCCGAGGCCCGGCCGCCAGACAGGGCATCATACCCATCGATGGCGGAAAGCAAGGATCCCCAGCGGCTACGAGGGCCCTCGCCACCATTCTCCTTGTGTGTCCGATCCTCATCCGTATCGTCGGACATCGGCTTGACCAAACGCTCCCACGCCCGCTTGAAGCAAGAGGCCGTGACGGATTCACCATTGTGGAACGTCGCACCTTCGACAAGGCTGAAGGTGAACGTGCGCGCGTCATCGGAAGCGGTAATGCTGCGGGCTGCAGCGGGTGTCGCCACGCCGTCCACAATGCGCGTGAGGGGCAAAAAGCGCATGAAGCACCTGGAGGCCAAACCGATCGGAGACGAGCAGGGGGTCGATTGCCGAGGGCTTGCCGATACGACACGTCACCCATGAGGGCGGGACGTCATCACTTGAGCCCGCATCGCCACCCTCAACCTGGCTGCACCCGCTTAGTCCAAGCCCCATCACACCGCATGCCGCAGCGCCTAGGAATGCACGCCTGTCGATCATCTCGGCCCCTTCCCGGATCTATTGCACAGATGCACTTTCATCCCACCACTCTAAAGCAAAACCCGCGCAACCCCAACCGAGCAGTGACCATCCCAGCAAAGTCCCCTCATGCATGAGACTTTTCTCGTCCACGCTCGCGACTAAGTACGGACAGCCCTCGCGTTTCACATCCAGCGTACATTCCGCAGAAGCCCGCCAAGGCGGGCTTTCGAGGCGTTTGATCGGTTGGCGTCATGAGGCTGAGGGGCCCTTACAGGTCGATGTACGACTCCTTGATGGGGAACGGCGTCGCATAATGACAAGCACAGAAGTGGCCCGCGCCGATTTCACGGAACTCGGGCACTTCCTCGGCACATCTGCCCTGCGCGATCGGGCAACGCGTGTGGAAACGGCAACCGCTCGGCGGGTCGATCGGACTCGGCGGATCACCGGCAAGAATGATGCGCTTGCGGCTCTTCTGCACGTCCGGATCGGGGACCGGCACGGCGGAGAGCAGCGACTGCGTATACGGATGGTTCGGTTCGGCGTACAGACTCTTCCAGTCGGACAGCTCGACCATCTTACCGAGGTACATGACGGCGACGCGATCGGAAATGTGCTGAACGACGGAAAGGTCGTGGGCAATGAACAGATAGGCGGTACCGTACTGCTGCTGAAGGTCCTTCAGCAAGTTCAGAACCTGGGCCTGAATGGAGACGTCGAGCGCGGAAACGGGCTCGTCACAGATGATCAGCTTCGGACGCAGAATGAACGAGCGGGCGATACCGACGCGCTGACGCTGGCCACCAGAGAACTCATGCGGATATCGGTTAATGTGCTCGGGATTGAGGCCAACGACGTCGAGCAGCTCGCGAACGCGATCCATGCGCTCCTCGGGCGTACCGATGCCATGGATGACCATGGGCTCGGAAACAATCTCGCCGATCGTCATACGCGGATTGAGCGATGCATACGGATCCTGGAAGATGAACTGCATGTCGCGGCGCATATCCTTGAGCTCGGCCTTGTTCATCTTGGAGATATCTTTGCCCTCAAAGTACACCTTGCCGGACGTCGGCGGGTCGAGGTGCATGATGGCGCGGCCGGTGGTGGACTTACCGCAACCGGATTCGCCCACTAGACCGAAGGTCTCGCCAGCGCGGATCTCGAACGAGACGTCATTCACCGCAGAGACGACCTTCTTGGAGAACCTACCGCCCAGGAAACCGGAGCCGGTGGGGAACTCCTTCGTGAGGTGCTCAACCTTGAGCAGCGGAGTATTGTTGTCTGCCATTAGGCCTCGCCTCCCTTCGAAGCTGCGACATCCACGTTATCGGGAATCGCGGTCGGCATGGTCCCGCGGGAGCGGGAGGTGTCGGGTGCGAACTTCTTCACGAAGGCATCATCATCGGCGTAATGACACTCGGAGTAATGGCCGTTGTCCATGACGAACTTCTTGGGGCGTTCCTTGTGGCAGAGCTCCGTGGCATACGGGCAACGAGGCGCGAACGCGCAACCCTGCGGCAGGTTGACGAGCGACGGTGGATTGCCGTGAATTGGCGTAAGCGGCTTCTTCTCGTCGGTAGCCTGCTCGGGAATGGAGCGAATGAGGCCCCAGGTGTAGGGGTGGCGGCTCTCGTAAAAGATCTCGTCGGCAGTGCCGAACTCCACGGGGTGACCTGCGTACATGACCATGATCTTGTCGGCCATGTCGGCGACGACGCCCAGGTCGTGGGTGATCATGATGATGGCGTTACCGTTCTTCTCCTGCATCTCCTGCATAAGTTCGATAATCTGCGCCTGGATGGTCACATCGAGGGCCGTAGTGGGCTCGTCGGCAATCAGGATGTCGGGATCGCAGGCGAGAGCCATGGCGATCATGACGCGCTGGCGCATGCCGCCGGAGAACTGGTGCGGATACTCGTTCACGCGCTTCTCGGGCTCAGGGATGCCCACGAGGTCGAGCAGCTCAGTGGCGCGCTTGAGCGCCTCCTGCTTGGAGTAGCCGCGGTGTAGACGAAGGCCCTCCCCCACCTGACGACCGATCTTGTAAACCGGGTTGAGCGAGGTCATGGGGTCCTGGAAGATCATCGCAATGTCATTGCCGCGGACGTGCTGCATCTCCTCCTCAGACATATTAAGGAGGTCGCGACCGCGATAGGTCACGGAACCGCCTCAATCTTACCGGGAGGCATGGAGATGAGGCCCATGATGGTCATGGCGGTCACGGACTTGCCAGAGCCGGATTCGCCCACCACGCCGAGCGTCTCGCCGCGATCGAGCGTGTAGCTCACGCCGTCAACGGCATGCACGACGCCGTCCTCGGTGTGGAAGTACATCTTCAGGTCGTCGACCTCGAGCAGATGCTGGCCCTCGGGGATCGGCTGCGTCTTGAGGTCCACGAAAGTATCGTTGTTCTTAGCCATGGTTTTACGCGTCCTTCATCTTCACGTCGAGAGCGTCACGCAGGCCGTCGCCGAGCAGCGTGAACGCGAGCACGGTGGTCAGGATGGCGATGCCGGGCATGATCATGAGCCACGGCTCGGTCTGCAGGTACTTCTGACCCTCCTGGATGAGGGTGCCCCACGACGGATCGGGCGGGACGACGCCGAGGCCCAAGAAGGACAGGGCGGACTCGGTCAGGATGGCGCCACCGATGTTCATAGTGGCATAGACCACGATAGAAGCAACGGAGTTGGGGAAGATATGGCGGGCGATGATGCGCGCGTCGGAAGCGCCCATGGATCGGGCGGCATCCACGTAGTCGCTCTCCTTGACGGAGAGGATGGCGGAGCGGAACACGCGGGCGATCGAGGGCCAGCCAAGGATGCCGATGGCGATAAACACGTTCTGAATACCATTGCCGATGACCGCGATCATAGCGATGACGAACAGCGTGTAGGGGAACGCCAGGAAGATGTCGGCCAGACGCATGATGATGGTGTCCCAGATGCCGCCGTAGTATGCGGCGAGTGCGCCCATGACCAGTCCGATGGCAGTGGAGATGCCCGTGGCGACGATACCGACGGTCAGCGAGATGCGCGCGCCGTAGATGACGCGGGAGAGCACATCGCGGCCAAGGGTGTCGGTGCCAAAAGGATGCTGGAGGGACGGTGCAAGGCGGGAGTTCATAACCATGGTGGCCGTGTCGGATGCGTTCGGATCGCCGAGCACACTCGGAACCCACAGGTCCGCGGTGACCGCGATGACGACGACGATGAGGATCCACACGATGGCGAACATCGCGAGCCTGTTCTTCCTCAGGCGCTTGAAGGCGTCACCCCACAGGGTGCGCGTGGGTTTGTCGGAGCCATTGGCAACGACATGGGCCTCGGCCGCGGCGGCGCGAACCTGCTCGCCCATTGTATTCATTGGGTACTGCACGTCTCTTGCCTCCTACTTATCGCTCTTGTTACCAAGGCGGATACGCGGATCGAGGAACGCGTAGCTCACGTCGACGATCAGGTTGATGATCATGACCACGATGACGATGACCGTGACGGCGCCCATGACGATGGGCCAGTCGCGGCGAGTGATGGCGGTGTACGTCATCTGGCCGATACCGGGCCAGTTGAAGACTGTCTCGGTCAGGATGGCACCGGCGAGCATCGCACCGAAGTCCATGCCCACATAGGTAACGACCGGGATCAGGGCGTTCTTGAGCGCGTGGTGGAAGATGATCGAGCGCTTGGAGAGGCCCTTGGCCTTGGCAGTGCGGATGTAGTCCTGGTTCATGACCTCGATCAGCTGCGAACGCATGATACGGGCCGTGTAGGCGGTGGATACCGCAGCCAACGTGATGGCGGGAAGGATGTAGTACATCCAGCCGGGGGAACATCGGGCGCGGACCGGGGGACGCCCGAGACGGGCAACGCAACGGCACCGCCGGTAGCGTCTTTAAGCCAGATGCCAAATATCAACTGGAGGAGCAGACCGAGCCAGAACGCGGGCATCGCCACGAGCATCGAGGTGGTGAGGGTCACGAGGATGTCCCAGAAGGAGTACCGCTTAATAGCCGAGATGATACCGGCGCCAATGCCCACAATTGCCTCGATGACGATGGCGACAACGGCGATCTGCACCGTGTAGGGATAGGCATCGAGAATCATGGTCGACACGTCGATGCCACGCTGGTAGGAACGGCCAAGGTCACCATGGAGCAGGCCGCTCAGATAAGTGAAGTAACGATCCCACATGGGGGTTTCGATGGTGTCACCGTTCTCGTCGAAAACGATGTCGCCGTTCTCGTCCGTCACGATTAAGCCGTGAGCGGCGCGGATGTTCATCTCGGTAACCGGGTCGAGCTTCTTCTCGCCGGCGATCAGCTTGATGGGATCGCCGGGCACGACATTCTGCATGATGAACAGAATGAGCGTGACGCCGAGGAAGACCGGGATGAACTGCAGGATTCGCTTGAGGATGTACCTGAGCACAGCGATACCCTCCCTAGTCTCTTGGACACTACACTTTGCTGCAGTATGTCGCAGCGTAAATTGCAATTATACGTCACCCGCTAAGGAATACTGCGGGGATTATGCGTAGATATACACGATCGATTCCGCACTTTGCAGCATTACCCGCCAAACAAAGGCAGGACACCGCTTGCGCGATGTCCTGCTGTTCATGCGCTATCGGGTTTTGATCCCGGTCGCTAGGCGATCTCGGCCGTCTCGAAGTGTGGGATGGTCTGAGCGTCGTAGTTGAAGTTCTTCATGCGCTCAGAGGCGACGTAGTTGTGAGCGTAGAACATGATCGGAATAACCGGCATATCCTCACCGATGAGAGCGCAGACCTTGCGGCAAGCTGCCTTACGCTCCTCCTCGTCCTGGATCTGACGGGCCTCTTCCATCATCTTGTCGACCTCAGGGTTGGAGTACTTCTCGTAGTTGTTGTCGGCACCCGTGTAGAAGTTCGGATACAGGAAGTTGTCCATGGTCGGATAGTCGGCAGTCCAACCAAGGCGGCCAAGGGAGAACTCGTCCTTGGAGAGGTTGTCGAGGTAGGTAGCCCACTCGACGGCGTCCTGCTTGACAGTGAAGCCAACGGCCTCAAGGTCGAGCTGGATGGTGGACATGAGATCCTCGTGACCACCGTCACCGTTGTAGTTCAGCGTAACCTCAAGACCGCGCTTGCCATCGGCGTCTGCGGTGTAGCCAGCGTCCTCGAGAATCTGCTTGGCCTGATCGGGATCGTACTTGCAGTACTGCCAGACATTCTCCTCCGAGTCGTCAATGGCGGTCGGCATGATGGAGGTGGCGGGTATGCGGGAACCCTCGTACAGGGTGTCCACGATGTTCTGACGGTTGATGGCCAGGGAGAGGGCGCGGCGGACGTTCACGTCGGCGAGCACCGGATCCTGGGAGCACGGAATCATGAAGTAGGTGGAGAGCTCGACGCCCAACAGGCACTGCTTGCCCGGGGTGGAGGTGTAGCCGTCCTCGGACTTGCCGTACTTGTCCACATTGTCCTTGATCTGGCCCGTCGGGATCTGAGCGAAGTCGATGGTGCCGGCCTTGAACTCGTTGTAAGCGGTGTCCGGGTCCTTCTGGATGGAGCAGTACACGCCGTCGATCTTGGGGGCCTCGCCGTGATACTCGTCGAACTTCACGAGGTTGATGTACTGGTTGTGCTTCCAGGGCTCGTCCATCTTGAAGGGGCCGTTGCCGATCGGCTGCTCGAGGAAGGACTTCGGATCGTCCACGGCGGCCTGGGGAACCGGCACAAGGCCAGGGTGGCAGCACACGGCCGGGAAGTCGGCCATCGGAGCGGAAAGGGTGACCTCGAAGGTGAGCTCGTCCACGGCCTTGAGACCGGTGAACTCATCGGTGTCGCCGGCGTTGAACTCGGCGTAACCCGCGACCGGGGCGAGGTGGTAGCAGATGTCGGACGGGGTCTCCATCTTGGGGGAGGCAACGCGCTTCCAGCCGCGGACGAAGGACTCGGCGTCGACGGCGTCACCGTTGTGGAACTTCATGCCCTCCTTGAGCTTGAAGGTGTAGACCAGACCATCCTCGGAGACGGTCGGGGCTTCAGCGGCACACACGGGCACAGCGGAGTTGGTGTCCCAGTCCCAGGTCATGAGGCCATCGAACATGGCGCGCGCGATAGCGGTGCCCTGATTCTCCTGAGCGTTGTACGGGTCGATGTAGGCGGGCTCGGAGAGATAGAAGCCCATCACGTTGTCGCCGGCGGGAGCCGCGGTGGTGCCGCTGCCCTCAGTGCCGCCACCGCCGCCGCAACCGGCGAGAGCAGCAAGGGCACCCGTGGCGAGGGCGCCGCCCACAAACGTACGACGACCCATCACGGGCTGGGTAAATTTGGTATCAGCCATGCCATCCTCCTTATAATGCAGGTTCACGGAACGCGGAGCCGGATATGCACCCCTTTGGTGCGACCGGAGGTGCGAACACGTATCGCATCCCGCTTGCTCTTCGCGAGACCGTTAGGCTGATCGGTCACGCGCGATGGTCAATACATTAGCGCACTTTTGCATAATGGAGTATGAGGTTTCTGGTAATCGGCGCACATTTTCTTTAGTTTGGCGAAGCATTTGCATGATAAACCGTACTTTAGTGCATAAAAGAACGATCAAATGGATATCTTTCGCCAACGTATTGTTTCAAGTGTGTAACACTTGATGCAGACATGCATAGGCTCCCGCTCGCCCCATGACAAAGCCCGTCCGGATTCACTCCGAACGGGCCGATGCACGCAATGTGGTTGGTGGGCGTTTGGCCTACAGACCGACGATGCCCTGTGGGAAGAAGAACATGGCGAGCACGACGCAGGCGGCGAAGACGCAGGCCACAATCACGGTGAGCTTGTCGAGATTCTTCTCCATGACACCCGTGGCGGTGCTGGCGTTGTACAGAGAGCTGGCGATCATATCGGAGACGCCGGTGCCCTTGCCGGAATGCATGAGGACGAGCGCGATGAGCAGAAGCGTGGACAGCGCCCACGCGCCAAAGAGGATGATCTGGAACGGACCCACGAGGACTCCTTCTAAGCTGAATTCACGTACAGCGGGTAATGGTACCACACTCCCCCTGTTCTTCCACGAAACTACAAATGGAGAGTAGGCGAGCGGACCTCGTGCGGGCCTTGTGAGGCCCTCGCAACCAAAAGCCCCCGGCCCTTTTGGTTGGCCACGCTTTCTCGCTGCCTATAAGGCGCACGCCAGCGCTTCGGCGATATTACCCCCACCGGTAGGCGTTCGTTGCCGCACGCTCTGCTTCTTCGGTGGCGTTGAAGGCAATCGAAGTGCCTACCAGCTCGAACAGCGGGATGTCGGAACGCTGTCGCCAATAGCCATGCAGGACGCAAGAGCTACGCCGCGCTTTTCACAGAGTTCACGCGCGTATGAGCACTTTCCCTCGCCCTCAAGCGCATGCGCCACGCCGCCCGTGTATACGCCATTCTCGACTTCCAGCTCCGAACCAACATAACCATCAAACCGAAAGCGCTTGCAGAAGTACTCCCCCACAATGCCCCAAGCAAGTGAAGCAATATGGGCCTCACCGCCAGCCGCATGAATCGCATCGACAGCTTGAGTGATGCCGTCCACAAGTGGCATGTCCTCGAGCATATCGAATAGCTCGCTGGCAGAGCGTCCCACATATCCCGCAGCGTCTATCCGGCAGACGTCGTCGTTTGTAATCTCGCCTCGCGCGCAAGCTGCCTCCGCCTCTTCCATGGTGTGCCCATGGCCGAGCAGATTTGCGAGATAGGCACCCGAGGTCACTCCCCTTGTAAGCGTCCCGTCGATGTCGAAGAAGACTATCCGATCCATGGAACCTCCCGGTTGGCCCAGATGCCAAGCGTGCATACACGCCCCGCGCCCAAACGAGCATCATGGTGTTTCCGTCCTTTTTCAAGCAGTATCATAGCGGCAAGAAAGACATCAAGAGGGGAGCACGCATGGCGGACTATCACCTTGTTATCTGAGAAGCGCACGGTGAAGACGCAGAGGCGCTGCTCTCCTGCTTGAAAACCGTGGGCGGAGAGACCGATAACCTCACGTTCGGCTCGGAATGTGTTGCCTCTTCCGTTGAGGCCGAGCGCGCATGAGGCACCCGAAAGCGTTTTACTCGTTGCGGTCGAGGAAGGCGAGGTCGTGGGCGACGGCAATCTTGCTGGCAGCACGCGCCCTCGCTTGGCTCATCGCGAGGAGCTCGGCATATCCGTACGGCGTTCGCATTGGCACCGTGGCATCGGGACGCGCCTGCTCAGAGCCCAACCAAAAGCCCCCGGCCCTTTTGGTTGCTGATAGGTCGCACAACTGCCCACATGGATCGCTCGAAGCGGGTTGTCAGAGTCCGCCAGGCAAACCTCGAACTTGGTACGGCGCACGTCGTCGGCAAGCGCCTTGTTGCGCGCAACCCATCCGCGCATGCGCTCGATATCCCCTTCGAGCTCGACTGCACGCTCTTTGTCGGACTTCCCCTCATGCTCCCAAGGAGCGTCCCACAGCTTCCATTCCGTCTCGTCCGTTTCCCAGCGGATGTGGTCAGCGATATCGCTTTCGATAAAATCACGCAGGATGGCCGTTTCGTTTCTCAATACGAGCATGAAACCTCCCCAACTAAAAGCCCCCGGCCCTTTTGGCTGTTGGTACTTCACTCATCCAACAACGCGCTTGATGAGATAACGGCCCAGCCCGGTCAAACGCTCGATCTGCCGGTATGAAAGGCCAACCTCCTTCATTCTCCTCAAGATGCGATCGCGTTCGGGGAACGGGCAGCGCGGCTACCGCTGACGGGTCCTTTCCCTCCGTCGCAATACGCGCGGCTTCCGCAAGCTCTGCCTGGTCCATCCGGCTACCCATACGCGGGTAGTACACGTCTGCCTTGCCGGCAGCGCTGAACTCCTCGAAGTGCTCGCGTCCGCCAATCGCCTCGAATAGAAATCGAGAATCCACCAGGCCGTCCCCTCTTGCATATTCAGAATAGCTGCTCCATCGATACTCATCTCGCCCGATTCCCAATGAACAGGGATTGTCGTGAATGTACCGAATTGCCTGGAGCATATATGCCTGGCTCTCAACCGGCTTGCTCAGAAACCTGCCTTGGAACACCGGGCCGATATGCCCGTTTCGGATGTTGAAATGCTGGGCATATCGCGAGTCAAGATAGTGAATCGCCCGAACGAGACCGTCCCCGCCGTCTTCAATCAGCAGGTGAGTGTGGTTGTCCATCAAGCACCATGCAAGCAACGAGATATCGTACTTTTTGATAGCCTGCCGTAAAAATCAAGGTACATTCGACGATCCAGGTCATCGTTGAAGATAATCTGACGTCCTGCACCTCGCGTCATAACATGGTAGACGCCCGTACTCGAAAGCAATCGAGACGCTCTTGCCATAGCAACCCCTCCCCCATCGGCCCGCGTGTTCCACCTTGTACCCAATGCCTAAGAAAAAAGCTGCCACCTCGAACAGGTGACAGCTTTCCAACCAAAAGGGCCGGGGGCTTTTGGCGAGTCCGGCTACTCCTCGACAGCGAGCACGCGGCCGGTCATCTCGGCACTGGGCTCGAGGCCGGCCATGGTGAGCATGGTCGGGGCGATGTCGGACAGGCGACCATCCTCGATGCCGGTGAGCTTAGCGGTGTCGCTCACGATGATGAACGGCACGCGGTTGGTGGTGTGCGCGGTGAAGGGCTTCTTCTCGCCGTCAACCACGTCGTACATGTGGTCGGCGTTGCCGTGGTCGGCGGTGATGAGCGCGAAGCCACCCTTGGCCTGGATGGCCGGAATGACCTGGGACAGCGCGTGGTCCACGGCCTCGACAGCCTTAACGGCAGCCTCGAACACGCCGGTGTGGCCCACCATGTCGCAGTTGGCGAAGTTCACGATGTAGAAGTCGGCGCGATCCTCGTTGATGGCAGCGACGAGCTTCTCGGTGACCTCCGGGGCGCTCATCTCGGGCTTGAGGTCGTAGGTGGCGACCTTCGGCGAAGCCACGAGCACGCGCTCCTCACCGGCCTTGGGCTCCTCAATACCGCCGTTCAGGAAGAACGTCACGTGGGCGTACTTCTCGGTTTCGGCGGTGTGGAGCTGCTTAAGCCCATTGGCGGCAATGACGTCGGCCAGGACATTCTCGGGGAACGTCTTGGGGAAGGCGACCTCGACGTCGAACGTGGGGTCGTACTCAGTCATAGTCACAAAGTGAGAAAGGGCGATCTTCTCGCGCTCGAAGCCGTCGAACTCCGCATCGGTGAAGGCGCGGGTCATCTGACGGGCGCGGTCGGGGCGGAAATTGAAGAAGATGACAGCATCGCCGGCGTGAATGCCCTCGTTGTGGCAGGCGAAGGGATCGACGAACTCGTCGCCGCGCGGATCCTTCTCGTAGAAGGCCTTGATGCCCTCGACCGGGTCGGCATCGGCGTCGCAAGCGTTCACGAGCACGTCATAGGCGCGCTCGATGCGCTCCCAGCGGTTGTCGCGGTCCATGGCCCAGTAACGGCCGGAGACGGTGGCGACGCGAGCATCGCAACCGGTCTTCTCGGACAACTCGCCCAGGAAGGCGACAAGCTCGGATACATAACCGGCGCCGGACTGCGGGTCGACATCGCGGCCATCCATGAAGCAGTGGATGCGCACGGTCTTAACGCCGCGCTCGGCGCATGGAGACGAGCGCCTCGCAGTGGCTCTGCATGGAGTGCACGCCACCAGGGCTCATAAGGCCCATGAGGTGCAGCGTCTTACCAGTAGCGGCAACGTCGTCCATGGCCTTGACGAAAACCTCGTTCTCCTTGATCGAGCCATCCTTGATGGCGTTGTTGATGCGGGAGAGCTCCTGGAACACGATGCGGCCGGCACCAATGTTGAGGTGGCCGACCTCGGAGTTGCCCATCTGGCCGTCGGGCAAGCCGACGTCCTCGCCAGAGGCGCCGAGGGTGGTATGCGGATACTTGGCGTACAGGCCGTCGATGAACGGCGTGCTGGCAGCGCTCACGGCGTTGTTGGCTCCCTCGGGCGCAAGGCCGAAGCCGTCCATGATACACAGGAGTGCGGGAAGATGATGGTTAGCCATGGCTAATTATCCCCTTTTCAAAAGAGTGGGCCGCAGCGCGCTGCGCCACGGCCCGGGACCTAACGGGTGCTACTCCGCGGCCTTCACGACCATCGAAGCAAAGTCCTCGGCCACGAGGGACGCGCCACCCACGAGGGCGCCGTCCACATCGGGCTTGGCCACGAGCTCGGCGATATTGCCGGGCTTGGCGGAGCCGCCGTACAGAACGCGGATGCTTCGGCGAGCTCGGCGCCGAAGATCTCGGCGAGAGCCTCACGCACGGCGCCGCAGACCTCCTGGGCATCATCGGCAGTGGCGGTCTTGCCGGTGCCGATGGCCCAAATGGGCTCGTAAGCGACAACGAGCTGGGAAGGATCGGTGACCTCGAGACCGGTCAAGCCAGCCTTCACCTGAGCCACCACGTGCTCAACATAGGTGCCGGACTCGCGGACCTCAAGGGGCTCGCCGCAGCAGAAGATCGGAACGATGCCACCGGCGATGAGCGCGGCGGCCTTCTTGTTCTGATCTTCGTCGGTCTCGTGGAAGTAGTCGCGACGCTCGGAGTGACCGATGATGCAGTACTGCACCGGAACGGACTTGAGCATGGCAACGGAGGTCTCACCGGTATAGGCACCCTTGGCCTCAAAGTAGACGTTCTGGGCACCGAGCTTGACAGCGGAGCCGTCAAGCTTGTGGGAGACGCAGCACAGATCGATCGTCGGGGGGCAGACGCACACCTCGACGCCCGCGGGAACCTCGGGCAGGGCCTCGACGAGGGCGGAGGCGAGAGCCTTGGCCTCCTCGCGGTCGTTGTTCATCTTCCAGTTGCCCGCAATAAAGGTGGTACGGTTACTCGGCATCGTTCAGAGCCTCCACTCCGGGAAGAGCCTTGCCCTCGACGAGCTCCATGGAAGCGCCACCACCGGTGGAGATCCAGCTCATCTTGTCGGCAAGGTCGAACTTGTTGACGGCCGCGACGGAATCGCCGCCACCGATGATGGACGTTCCACCGTTGTCCTTGAGCTCGGCAACAGCCTCGGCGACAGCCTGAGTGCCGTGGGCGAAGTTATCGAACTCGAAGACGCCCATGGGGCCGTTCCAGAACACGGTCTTGGCGCCCTTGATGGCCTCGGCGTACAGCGCCTCGGTCTTGGGTCCGATGTCCATGCCCATGCGGTCTTCGGGGATGGAGTCGGAAGCGACGACCTCGCCGGTAGCGTCCTCACCGAAGTGGTCGGCAACGACGTTGTCGATCGGAAGCAGAATCTGAACGCCCTTGTCCTCGGCCTTCTTGAGCATCTCGGCAGCGCGCTCGACCCAGTCCTCCTCTTTGAGGGAGGTACCGACGGTCTTGTAGCCCTTGGCCAGGAAGAAGGTGTAGGCCATGCCACCGCCGATGATCAGGGTGTCGGCAGAATCGATGAGGTGATCGAGCACGCCGATCTTAGAGGAGACCTTGGAGCCGCCGACGATAGCGACGAAGGGACGCTCGGGAGCGGCGAAGATGCCGGTGAGGGTGTCGACCTCCTTCTCGAGCAGGAAGCCAGCGACGGCGGGCAGGTAGGCGGCGGGGCCGACCACGGATCCCTGAGAGCGGTGAGCGGTACCAAAGGCGTCGAGCACGAAGACGTCACCGTAGGAGGCCAGGATCTTGGCGATCTCGGGGTCGTTCTTCTTCTCGCGCTTGTCAAAGCGGACGTTCTCGAGCACGAGAACCTTGCCGGCCTCGAGCGCCTCAACGGCAGCGGCGGCCTTCTCGCCATAGGTATCGGCAACGAAGGTCACGTCAAGACCGGAGAGCTCGGCGAGCTTGGCGGCAACGGGCTCGAGGGAGAACTCAGCCTGGAAGCCGGTGCCATCCGGACGGCCGAGGTGGCTCATGAGGATGACGCGAGCGTTGTGATCGACCAGGTACTTGATGGTCGGGAGAGCGGCCTGGATGCGGGTGGTGTCGCCCACGACGCCATCCTTGATCGGCACGTTGAAGTCGACGCGGACGAGGACGCGCTTGCCGTCGACGTCGATGTCGCGGACGGTCTTCTTAGTGAAAGCCATGTCCAATCCTTTCTGTATCGAGCAAGGGCGGTATCGCCTCTTGCAGGTAAAAAGGGCGCGACCCCGGGCATACGCCATGAGGCCGCGCCCTCCTATAGACGCTTGGTCTAGATGCGAGAGAAGCCGCTCAACTTAGGCGACGAACTTCTCGAAGTACTTGATGGTGCGGACCATCTGGGAGGTGTAGGAGTTCTCGTTGTCGTACCAAGAGACGACCTGCACCAGGGTCTGGCCGTTGCCCAGCGGGTTGCACATGGTCTGGGTGGCGTCGAAGATGGAGCCGTGGGTCTCGCCGATGATGTCGGTGGAGACGATGTCGTCCTCGTTGTAGGCGAAGGTCTCGGAGATGGTCTCGGCGTAAGCCTTCATAGCGGCGTTGACCTCATCGACGGTGACCTCCTTGTCAACAACGGCGTAGAGGTTGGTGAGGGAGCCGGTCGGCGTAGGAACGCGCTGAGCGGCACCGATGAGCTTGCCGTTGAGCTCGGGGAGAACGAGGCCGATGGCCTTGGCGGCACCGGTGCTGTTGGGGACGATGTTGACGGCGCAGGCGCGGCCACGACGCTTGTTGCCCTTGCGCTGCGGGCCGTCGAGCGGCATCTGGTCGCCGGTCCAGGCGTGAATGGTGGTCATGATGCCGGACACGATGGGAGCGAAGTCGTTCAGACCCTTGGCCATCGGGGCGAGGCAGTTGGTGGTGCAGGAAGCGGCGGAGATGATGTTGTCCTCAGCCGTGAGATCCTCGTGGTTCACGTTGTAGACGATGGTCGGGAGGTCGTTGCCCGCAGGAGCGGAGATGACGACCTTCTTGGCGCCAGCGTTGATGTGAGCCTGGGCCTTGGCCTTGGAGGTGTAGAAACCGGTGCACTCGAGCACGACGTCGACGTCGAGGCGCCCCAAGGCAGGTTGTTAGCGTCAGCCTCGGCGTAGATCTTGATCTCCTTGCCGTCGACGATGATGGAGTCCTCGGTGGCCTCAACCTTGTGATCGCGGGAGTAGTTGCCCTGCGTGGAGTCGTACTTCAGCAGGTACGCGAGCATGTCGGGAGAGGTGAGGTCGTTGATGGCGACGATCTCGGAGCCCTCGTGACCGAACATCTGACGGAAGGCCAGACGACCGATACGACCGAAGCCGTTGATAGCAACCTTAACTGCCATGTGTGTCTCCTTTCATTGGACCTCCCGCGGGCTCCCTGCCCGCCGTTGAAGTCCGAAAACTAACCACTCACCAAATATAACCGTTTTCCGCTTGCTCATTCGCGGGATTGGGAACTTTCGAATAAATCTCGCCTGTTGAAACGCTTCATCATGTCTGAGCGTATCTTTCTCCCCCGCCATGAGCCTTCAAGCAGGGGGTCACGGTTCGGCGGTGCCCGTGTGCGCCTCCTCCACCATCTTCTCGAGGCGCAAGACGCGATGGTACAAGGCCGATTTCGAAAGCGGCGGATCCGCAAGCTCCCCCAGATCTCTGAGAGACAAGTCTGGATGGGACTCGCGCAACGCGCAAAAGGTCTCGAGTCCCTCGGGCAAGCTGCGCCGCAAGCCCAGTTTCTCTAGAGCTTCAATGAGCTCGAGTTGCCGTTGCGCAGCGCCAGCCGACCGCGTCTGGTTTGCAAGCTCGGCATTGACCCGGCGATTCACCTCGTTCTTGACCGACTTGACCGCACGGGCGTCCTCGATCTCAGACACTGCGCGCTCGGCACCCAAGCGCGAGAGCAAGCGCTTAATGTCCTCCGCGCTCTTTATGTAGACCGCATACGCGCCGCGACGGGGGTTGACGCGCGCCTTCACGCCCATGCCCGCGATGAGGCTCGCAAGGTCGTGGGCAAACTGCTCCCCCTGCACAGCGATCTCCAAATGAAAGTCGCCCTTGGGATCGGCGACGAACCCGCCGGCGATGAGGCTCCCACGCACAAAGGCCCTTCGACAGCAGGCGCGGTTGGCGACATGTCGGGGCACCCCTTGGACCAGGCTCCCCGACCGATCGAGAATCCCCAGTAAAACGAGGGCCTTCTCAAGGTCGGGCTGGTCGGGCAGGACGATGAGGTAGTTACGGACTTTATGCAAAATCGATCGGCGGACCGTGAGATCGGTCTTGAGCTTGAGGATCTTGTGCGTGAGCTCGATCATCGTACGTGCCACGGCACCTGTCTCGGTGGCGACCTGCAGCTGATAGCCTCCCTTGCCCGTGATGGAAAGGGTGCCGCACACGCGCACGAGCGCTGAGAGTGTGGAGACGTCGCAGTATGCGCACTCGGGCGCACAGCGCGCGAGCTCGTCGCGGACTTCGGCGGTAAACGACACGGACTACCCCCTGAGGTTCGCCTTGGCAAGATCGCGATGCGAGATGCCACGTGATAGTGCTGGCGCTCGAGATAGCGGCCGGTCGCCTCCGCAATGGCAACGCTACGATGCTGGCCGCCCGTACAGCCCACGGCAATGGAAAGTTGGGGCTTACCCTCCGCGATGTAACCCGGCATCACGACGTCGAGAAGCTTGAACCACGCATCGAGGAACTCCTTCGTCTTGGGATGCTCGATCACGAAGTCCGCCACCATTGCATCGAGGCCCGTGAGTGTCCGCATTTCGGGGTCGTAGAAGGGATTGGGCAGGAAGCGGACGTCAATCATGAGATCGGCCTCGACGGGCAAGCCGTGTTTGAAGCCGAACGAGAACACATGGACATCCATGAGCTGTTGGTCGGTCAGCTCGGAAAAAGCGGTCTGGAGACGCTTGCGCAGGGCGGACGTGCGCATGCGGCTCGTATCGATGACCATGTCGGCTCGTTCGCGGATGCTCGAAAGGGCGATGCGCTCACGCTGGATGGCATCTGCCGTGGTATCGCCCTGCTTCGCGAGTGGATGGCGACGACGATTCTCACTGTACCGGCGGATGAGCACCTCATCGGAGGCCTCGAGGAACACGACCTTGCAGGTCATCTCATGAGCTCGCAGTGAGTCGATGGTATCGAGCAACTCGTCAAACAGGCCTTGGCTGCGCAGGTCGCTCGTCACACATAGGTGGCGCCCCACGCCGGAGTTGATGCCGATGATTTCAGCGAGTTGCAAGATGAGGCTCGGCGGCAGGTTATCGATGCAGTAGTAACCCATGTCTTCGAACACGTGCATCGCCTGCGTACGGCCCGAGCCCGACATGCCCGTGATGATGACGATGTCCGGTACGCGATCGGCAAGCTCAGCCGAGGTGATGCTGTTCGAATCTGACATGGTGCCTCCTGTTCAACTGCCACCAGTATACCTACTTGGTCGACTGCTCGAGAGGGCGGGCATATCATCCCCGTGCTCAAACAGTCCCGGCTCGTGCGAAACTGTGTGCGGAATGATATGCCCCACTCTTTCGCGTTACGGCATCATGAGCCTTCTCAGTAAAAAGCCCCACCTCACATGAGGCGGGGCATTTTCGATCGTCAATATCGCCTTAAAGCCGGGGGTATATTCTTGGAGGGTGTTTTGTGGAGCGAAGCGGAACCGCGCCCGCAGAGAATATATCCCCGGCCGACAGGTGGGCCTACTCCTCAAGCGCGGCCTTGAACCAGCTGGTGAGGCTTGTGGGGTGCGTGATTGCAGTGCCCACCACCACGGCCCAGGCACCGGCGTCGATGGCGGCGCGGCCCTCGGCGGGGGTGTGGACATGACCCTCGCAAATGATGGGCAGGTTAGGGAACTCCGAGGTGGCTTGACGCAGCAGCGGTAGGTCCGGACCCTCGTCCAGCGTGGTTTCGATCGCCGGTTTGTTGTGCGACAACGTGGTCGACACGAGGTCGAATCCAAGCTCGACGGCACGGCGGATATCCTCGATGGTCATGCAGTCGGCCATGAGCAGGATGCCTTCATCCTTGAGGGGGCGAACCGTGTCCTCAAGCGTTTTACCGTCGGGGCGCGGGCGGTCCGTGGCATCAATGGCAACGATATCGGCACCGGCGGCGATGCACGCGCGGGCATGGCGCAGCGTCGGGGTGATATAGACGCCCTCGTGTCCGTCCTTCCACAGGCCGATGACGGGAATCTCCACGCGGCCCTTGATGGCCGCGATGTCGGAAAGACCCTGACAGCGGATGGCGGCCGCCCCGCCCGAGCTCGCAGGCGCGGCTCATGGCCGCCATGTGCTCGGGCGTACGCAGTGGTTCGCCGGGGTATGCCTGGACGCTCACAATGAGCCTGCCCTTAAGCGATTCAATAATGGGGTTCATAGGATTACTCCTTGCAGGTTAAATCTACCCGGATGTATGGGGTTTCCAAGGCCTTCCCAAGTGCTGCAGATCGCCTTGAATGAGGAGGGCGCACGCCCGGCGTGCGGCACCCGACGATTGAAGGGCGAGGTGGGGTGCAGTGGAAAGCCGCCCGACTAAAGTGACGCTAAAAGGTTCTCGGCGGCGCCGATAAGAGGGGCCTCGCCCTCGAGGGTGCCGATGAGAATCGGCGTGTCGAGCAGTGGGTCGAGCGCTTGGCTGGCAAAGCCCTCGCGGATGGAGTCGCGCCAAGTGACGCTTCTCCAACCGTCCTTGCCATGGATGACGCCACCGGAAAGGACAATCACCTCGGGGTCGAGAATGTTGGCCAGGGAGCCCAGGCTCGCACCGAGCGAAAAGCCGGCATCGTGGATGACGTCGACGCCGCGCTCGTCACCAGCACAACACAGATCGTTGACGTCGCGGCCCACTGAGGGACGGCTTCCATCCACTCGACCGTAGCGCTCATCGAACATGCGCCCGATCGAAGTGCCTGAGGCCACGGACTCGAGATGGCCCGAACGCCCACAGGCGCAGTCGATGCCTGCCGCAGCCGTGCACTCGATGTGACCCATGTGGCCGGCGGCACCGTGGAAGCCGCGCATGGCGCGACCGTCCTCAACGTAGCCGCCGCCGATGCCCGTGCCGATACCCAAACACAACACGGAGTAATGGCCGCGGCCCGCGCCCCAATGGGCCTCGCCCAGCGCATGTGCCTGCACATCGCCTATGACCTCGACCGGCATATTCAGAGCCTCGCGCAAACGCGGCCCAAGCTCAATCCCACTCCAGCCGGGCATGATCGCGTTAGCATAGGCGATTGCCCCCGTCTTGGGATCGACCACGCCAGCCGAACCCAAGCCTACGCCGAGCACCCTGAGCTCAGGTTTTTCCTCGAGCGCCGCACGGATTGCGCCTTCGATGCGCGCGTACACGGCCTCGCCACCCTCTTGGGCGCACGTGGGCACCTCGGCGCTATACACCACCTGGGGGCGGCCGCCCGAAGCGGGATACTCAAGGATGGCACTGGCGATCTTGGTACCACCGATATCGACGGAACACACGTAGCGGGGTTCAAGAGACATGCTCAACCTCCCAATACACGTACCGACCGCGTGCCCTTCAACGTGCACGCGGTCGGACTTTGCCGAATCTTACAGCAGGCCGCTGGCAGCGAGGACCTCGCGGATCGCCTCCACGTTCTTGCCCTCGAGTGCCTTGACCGGGCGAAGCATCTGGTTGGACTCGAAGATACCCATGAGCATGAGGGCGGTCTTGAAAGCACCCACACCCGCGCCGTAACCCTGCACGCCATCGGTGCAATCGAAGATATGGGAGAGCTCGTTGAGCTTATCCTGCTCGAACTTGACCGTCGCCCAGTCTCCCGCCTCGGCGGCCTTCCACATGCGCACGTAGCCATCGGGGTCAACGTTACCCAAACCGGGCACGGAACCATCGGCGCCGGAGAGATATGCGCCATCGACCACGATCTCGTGACCGGTGAGCAAGCTCAGCGGGTGACCGAGCTTCTCGTTCTCCTGGCAGAGATAGCGGAAGGAAATGTCGTCGCCGGAGGAATCTTTGACGCCGGAGAGAACGCCCTCGGCACCAAGCTTGGCAAGGAGCCTCCAAGGAAGCTTGGTGTGGACGCACACGGGGATGTCGTAGGCAAAGATGGGAAGATCGAGCTCCTCATGCAGGATGCGGAAGTGCTCCTCCACCTCGGCAAGGCCACCAAGGGCATAGAACGGGCAGGTTGCGACGAGGACATCGGCACCAAGCTCCTGGGCGCGACGGCCGTGCTCGAGCACGCGCTCGGTCTCGGTATCGATAATGCCCACGAACACGGGAACACGGTGGTCGACGATGCGAACGGCCTCACGGATGATCTCGTCGCGACGCTCGTCGGTCGAAAAAACGACCTCGCCCGAGGATCCGAGGAAGAACAGGCCGTCGACACCCGCTTCGATCATGCGGTTGATATTGCGCTCGAACGAGGCGACGTCGAGCTGACGGTCCTCGGTGTCGGGGACGACAACCGGCGGGATGACGCCACGATAAAGTTTGTTAGCCATTGTTGTGTACTCCTTATCTGTATTCCCGGCACACGCCGGGCATCCATCATACCTGGCTCGCAAAAGGCATACTTCGCGCATGCCCGCGAAGATAGGCGGCGCGCACGAGGCCCGTACGCGCCGCGACTGACAGCCGCTTATTTCCCGAGGTTCGGGTGGAGCAGCGAGGGCGCTGCACCGAGCAGCATCTTTGTGTAGGGGTCTTGCGGGTTCTCAAAGACCTGCTTTGCCGGCCCCTCCTCCATAATCTGGCCGTGATTCATGACGACGATCTTATCGGAGATATAGCGAACCGTCTGAATATCATGCGAGATGAACATCATCGACAGGCCCAGGTCCTTCTTAAGATCGGTGAGCAGATTCAGAATCTGTGCGCGGACTGACACGTCGAGGGCGGATGTCGGCTCGTCTGCGATGATAGCGGACGGGTTGAGCGACATCGCACGGGCGATGGCGACGCGCTGGCGCTGACCGCCGGAAAGCTGGCCGGGCATGGCACGAAGTGCGCTCTTGGGCAGGCCGACGAGCTCGACGAGCTCCTTGATGCGCTTCTCCTGCTCGGCGGTGCTGCCGACCTTATGGACGAGCAACGGGTCGAGCAGCTGGTCGTGGACGATCATGCGCGGGTTGAGCGCGGTGGCGGGGTCCTGGAAGACGACGGAGACCACGCGACCCATCTTGCGACGCAGATCGGCAGTGCGCTTGGTCACGTCCTCGCCCTTGAAATAGACCTTGCCGGACGTCGGCGACTGCAGGCCGCACATGACGTTCGCGGTGGTGGATTTGCCACAACCGGACTCGCCCACAATGCCGATCTCTCGCCGGGCATGAGCTTGATGGTGACGTGATTGACGGCGTGCACCAGATTGGGATGCAAAAGCGAGCCGGTGCGTGTCTTGAACGTGACGGAGATGTCGTCGAGGAAGATGATCGGCTCCTTCTCAGCGGCGGCGCTCATCTACATCACCTCCTGTGCGGTCGTGGTGGCAATCTTCTCAAGATACGGCGTGAGGCCGTTCTCCTTGAGATACGCGTCAGGCAACTCGGAGAACACGTGGTTCTTGCCGGGCAGCTGCTTCATGACGGGATGGACGTCTAGGCCGAGCGTCGGATGGCTCGAGCGCGGAGCGAAGCGATCGCCCTTGGGGAAGTCCTGTGGGGACGGGACCGAACCGGGAACCTGATGCAGGCGCGTGCCGTCCTTGGCGCCCTCCTCGATGGAAAGCACTGAGCCGAGCAGGCCGCGCGTATACTCGTGGATCGGGTTGGTGAGGAGCTCCTTGGTAGGCGCCTGCTCGATGACCTGGCCGGCGTACATGACCGTGATCTCGCTTGCCACCTCGGCGACGAGCGCGAGGTCATGGGAGACGAAGATCATGGCGAAGCGAGCGTGGGACTGCAGGTCGTTCAAAAGCTTGATGACCTGCTTTTGGACGGTCACGTCCAAGGCGGTCGTGGGCTCGTCGCAGATGACGAGCTTGGGATCGCGGGTGAGGGCCATGGCGATGAGCACACGCTGGCGCTGGCCGCCAGAGAGCTCGTGGGGATAGCTCTCGAGCGTGCGCTTGGGATCGAGGCCGACGAGCTCGAGGAGCTCTTCGGCGGAACGGGTGCCGCCACGGCTCGTGAGCTGCTTCATCTGAGCCGAGATGAGCATGGAGGGATTGAGCGAGGACAAGGCGTCCTGATACACCATGGCGATCTCGTGCCCGAGAAGTTGACGGTGCTCTTCCTTGGTCAGCTTGAGAAGATCCCGACCATCGAAGAGGACCTCGCCAGTCATATGCTCATCGGCATCGGTCAGGCTCATGATGACCTTGGTGGTGATGGACTTTCCGCATCCGGACTCACCCACCAAAGCCATGCACTGACCCGGTCGCACGTCAAAGGACACGCTGTCGACGACATTGACGTCGCCGTGGTGATCGAAGTTGATCGAGAGGTTCTTGACCTGCAGCAGTGGCGGGACGCTCAAGTCGGGCACATGGCGATCCGTGCGCTTGAGCTCCACGTCGCGCAGGGCAGCCAGGCGGCGATTGAGGCTCTCGGCCTGCTCGGCGTAAGCGCGAACCGGATCGGAGGCGAGAATATCGTCGGCACGGCGGGACTCCGCGTCCTCGTCATCGGTGGCGACCATTGCGCCGGGCTTGGCTGCCATGGCGTCGGTGAGACCCTCGGATAGGATGTTCAGAGCAAGGCAGGTGACCATGATGCGATGCCCGGGAAGAGTGCCTGCCACCAACGACCGGCGAGAACGCCACCGCGAGCATCTGCCAAGATGTTGCCCCACGTGGCCGTGGGCTCGGTGATGCCGGCTCCGATGAAGGTCAGGGAGGCCTCGAAGATGATGGCGTCTGCCACGAGGGTCACGGTGAAGACCATAATCGGGGCGATGCAGTTGCGCAGGACGTGCTTGATAAGGATCCACGGAGCCTGGGCACCGGAGACAATGACGGCGCGAACGTAGTCCTCACCGTACTCCGAAACGATGTTCGCACGCACGATGCGGGCGATTTGCGGCGTGTACATAAAACCGATGGAGAAGATGATCGCGGGAACGGAGTTGCCCAAGATCAACACGAGGACGGCGGCGAGGGCGATGCCAGGCACGGACATGATGATGTCCAGCAGGCGCATGATGACCTCGGAGATGCTCTTGCGGGCAACCGCGGCGATGGCTCCGATGATCGAGCCGAAGAACAACGCGAACAGGGTGGCGCCAAAGCCGATGACGAGCGAGTAGCGCCCGCCGTACAGCATGCGGGACAAGATGTCGCGGCCCTTGTCATCGGTACCGAACAAGAAACCGTTGCCCGGAGCCTGACGCGCCGTGAAGATCTCGAGCGGGTCATGCGGCGCGATGATCGGAGCCAAGATGGCGGTGAGTGCCACAAGAACGAGAAGGATGAGCGAAATCTTGCTACTCAGCTTCATGTTCTTGAAGCCGCCGAATTTCATGCCCTTGGAAGCGGCCTCCTCGAGCTTCTCAGTTTGCTCTTCGCGAATCTTAACCATGGCCTACACCGTCCTAATGCGCGGGTTGATGAGCAGGTAAAGCATGTCAACCACGATGTTGATGATGACGAAGGCCAGAGCCACGACGATGACGACGCCCTGGACGAGCATGGTCTCGCCGCCCGTGATGCCGGCGAGGATGGCCGTGCCCATGCCGGGCAGGTTGAAGATGACCTCGATGACGACGGCGCCGCCCATGAGGTAGCCGATCTTGAGGCCGAGCGTGGTGACCGGCGTGATGAGCGCGTTGCGCAGCACGTTGCGGGCGATGACCACGAACTCGGGCAGGCCGCCGCCGCGGGCCGTGCGGACGTAGTCCTTATCGAGCTCCTCGACCATGGCCGTACGCACGATACGGGTCATCTGGCCAGTGAGCGGGAATGCAAGCGCGATGGCGGGCATGAGCATGCGAGCCAGGTAGCCACCGGGGTTGGAGGTGAAATGCGGCAGCGGGCCAGAGGCGGGCAGCAGGTGCATGTAAGACGAGAACAGCAGGATCAAAAGGACGGCGAACCAGAAGGACGGCGTCGCGATGCCCGCGATCGAGAACACGCGGATGAGCTGATCGGGCCACTTGTCGCGATACAGCGCCGCAATGACGCCGAGCACGAACGAGACGACCGCGCCGATGATCAATCCGATGAACGTGAGCTGCATCGTGACGGGCAGCGCGGACGCGATGCGGTCGACAACGGGCGTGCGACCGGCGCCGTACGTGCCCAGGTCGCCGTGGAGCAGACCGCCGATGTAGTTGACGTAGCGCTCAGGGAGCGGGTCATTCAGGCCCTGATCCTCCATGTACTGCTCGATGGCCTCCTGCGAGGCGCCCTCGCCGAGGGCGTTGCGCGCGGGAATACTCGGGTCGGTGAACGACATGAGGCCGAACACCAGCAGCGTGACGCCGAGCGCCATGATGGGCAGCGCGACCAGACGTCGGCCGATGAGGCGCAAAAGGTTATTCACTTCTTCCCCCTCTTCTCTTGCAAATAGGTTGTGGGGGGCTCGAGCAGACCACGTCACCCGAGCCCCCCACCGTTCATGTTTCGCGCCGCCCTGAGTGGGCGGGCGCGATGCGGTCACCTGATTACTCGGAGACCGTGGCGCAGTCGATGAAAGACATGCCGGTGGTGCCGATGCCCTTGAAGCCGTCGATGCGGACGCCGTCGCCGTTCGGCGTGTCGCGCCAGGAGGCGGTGACGGTCTTGACCTGAAGCACCGGGTACAGGACAGCCTGCTCGGCGATCATATCGAAGCACTTGTTCCAGGTCTTCTGCTGCTCGTCGCCGGTCTGCTCGAGAGCAGAGGCCATGAGAGCGGTGAGCTCCTTCCACTCAGCGGACTCGCTCCAGCGGGCGCGGACCTTCATCCAGGCATTGTCGCCGTACCACCAGTTCATGAGGAGGTCGGGATCGGCGCCGAAGCAGGAAGGATCGCCAGGGGCGAGCAGGAGGTCGAAGTCGCCGCCGCCGTCGATGTCGGCGTAGGTGTCGGCGGTGGTGCGGGTCACGATCTCAGCATCGAAGCCGAGCTCCTTGAGGTCCTGCTGAACCTGGACGGACATGCTCTTGACCTGCTCGTTGTCAGTGGTGAGGAGCTTGATGGAGCCACCGGTCACGCCGGCCTCCTCCAGGAGCTTCTTGGCCTTGTCGACGTCGTGCTTGTAAACGACGGAGGCCTCGTTGTAGTTGGTGTAGGACTTGGGCAGGTAGCAGGTGGGGGCGGTGGCGAGACCGGCGAAGGCGTTCTCGATCATCTTGTCGTAATCGAGGGCGTACATGACGGCCTGGCGGGCCTTGGCGTCGTTCCACGGAGCCTTTTGGGTGTTGAAGAGCATAAAGCGGGTGCCGAAGCCGTCGACGGTGTCCATCTGGCAGCCGGCAGCCTCGAGCTGCTCGACGGCGTCAGCGGTGACCATCTCCATAACGAGCGTGGTGCCCTCCTGCTGGGCCTGAACGCGGGCGGTCGGGTCGACGAGGATGTCGTAGTGCAGCTTCTCGTCGAGAGCCGGGTGATCACCGTTGTACTCGGGGTTGGGAACCATCTCGACAACGGAGTCACTGATGGTCTCATACATCCAGGGGCCGGAGCCGACGGGCTTGGCGGTCATGTCCTCCTTGGTGGAGGAGGCGGGAACCACGCGGACGATAGCGAGGCGCTCTTTGAGCAGCGAGAAGTTCGGGACCGTGGTGGTAACGGTGACGGTGGTGTCATCCTTCTTCACGATATCGGCGATAGGAGCGAGCATCGGAACGTAGATGTTGCCGTCGGCGTTGGCGCGCTTGAAGGACTCGACGACGTCGTCTGCGGTGACGGGATTGCCGTCGGAGAACTTGGCATCCTCGCGCAGGGCGATATCGAAGGTGGTGTCGTCGACCTGCTCGGGATCGTCGGCTGCAAGCTCGTTGAACACGCTGTAGTCATGGAAGTCAAGACCATAGAGGCCCTCGACGACATGCCAGTTGGTGCCGCAAGCGAGAGCGGAGGAGGTGCTGGAGGGGTCGAAGTTGGTGGTGGTATAAGCGGAGCCGGCGGTGATCACGCCGCCACCCTTGGTGCCGCCCTCGGCAGGAGCGGAACCCTCATCGTTGCCACCGCCGCCGCATCCGGCAAGGCCGAGGCCCGCAACGGCAGCGGTGCCACCGGCGAGACCGATGAAGGAGCGGCGGGACAGACCCTTGTTCAGAAGATCGCGCATGGGTACTCCAATCAAGCGCTCATATGCCGCATCCGCGGCGCATATTACAGACAAGTTAAGACTAACGGCACCTCCTTGCTTTTTGAGAATCCCTTCGATGAACGGTTCGACTTCCGCGCAGGCGGCAAATCGAACCGTTCACGAGATTCTTGACATTCCCCAGTATTGGTACTAGCGCTAATACCAGTTCTGGATTCTAGCGCTTTATTTATCTAAAGTTCGCAGCTTATTGCTTTGTTTCACTGGTATTAAGACTCATCGATAACTTATCTTTTAACCTGCCACATTTCATACCAGTTTCATACACGGGACGACCAGCGTGCTCCCCGAGCCCGGAGATACTCCGGGCTACTCGGAACGATCGGCATCCAGTGCGCGCAGGCTCTCATAGATCGCGCGGGCCACGTCCGCGGGAACGCCCTTCACCGCCGCGATTTCCTCGACACGCGCCGCACGGAGCTTCTTCATGGAGCCGAAGTGGCGCATAATCGCCTTCTTCCGCGTAGGACCCACGCCGGGGACCTCATCCAGAATCGAGGTCGTCATGGCCTTGCCGCGCAGCTCGCGGTGGAACGTGATGGCGAACCGGTGGCTCTCGTCACGCACCTGCTTGATGAGGTACAGCGACGCCGAGCCGCTCGGCAGCACAATGGGAGTGTCATCCCAAGGGACGAACACCTCCTCGTCCGCCTTCGCAAGGCCGCAAACGGGAATGTCGAGCCCGAGCTCGGCGAGCTGCCGCATCGCAGCGGTAAGTTGCGGCTTGCCACCGTCGACCACAAGCAGGTCGGGTCGGCTGCCAAAGCGCTCATCTGCCATCCGATCGGTGCATAACGCCGTCCCAGGACCTCGGACATGGATACGAAGTCGTTCGCCTCGTCGAGCTCTGCCCGGATCTTGAACCGGCGATACTGAGACTTGTCGGGTTTTCCATTGGTGAACACGACCATCGAGGCGACGGTGAACGCGCCGTGCAGGGTCGAGATATCGAAGCACTCGATGCGCAGGGGAGGCGCGTCGAGGGCCAACGCACTCTCAAGCTGCAGCAGGGCCTGGTTCGTGCGATCGTCGGAATACCCCGTTCGCATCATGTAACGCATGAGGGCATGCCGGGCGTTCTTGGCCGCCATATCGAGCAGCCGGCGCTTTTCGCCCCGTTGCGGATGATGCAGACGGCACGCACGACCGCGTTTGGCGGCGAGCCACCCCCCATCACCTCGGCGTCGGCAAGCTCAACCGGCACATCCACCTCACCCGGAATGTCGGCGGTCTCATCGTAATAGCGTTTTACAAAGCCCGCGACGAGCTCAGCCTCATCCACATCGAAGCCTTTGTCCAAGATGAACTCGCACGTGCGCTGAACTCGTCCCTCTCGCACCACGAAAACGCAGGCACCGGCAATGGTCTCCTCACGGTAAAAGCCTATAAGATCGAGGTCGACGCCCGTGGGAAACACGACCTGCTGTCGATCGTCCAGGCCGTCGATGACCTCGAGCCGACGCTTGATGCGCCCCGCGCGTTCGAAATCAAGTGAGGCCGCGGCATCCGCCATGTCCACCTTGAGCTCATTCGTGAGTTCGCGACGCTGACCGGACAGGAAGCGCTCGACACGGCGCACGTTCTTGGCGTACTCGTCCGATGAGATCATCCCGGCGCATCGCCCGGGCCCCTTCCCACATGGTAGTCAAAGCACGGGCGCCCTTTTGTGCGCATATGAGCTCGATACGTCGGCATCTGCGGGGCGTTTGTCGAGCAGACGGCGCACGCGCTTCCACTCCGCACACGAGGCGGAGCAGACAGGACACACCTTGCGCAGCGTGTCGATCGTCTCTCGCGCGGCGCGACTATCGGTGTAGGGACCGTAATAGCGCGTATCCGGGCGATGCCGTTCACGCGTGTACTTGATGGCGGGAAACAGGTCCCCGCGCGTGATGGCGATATACGGATAGGATTTATCGTCCTTGTAATCGACGTTGAAGTACGGATGATACTGAGCGATGAGCTCGCGCTCCAACACAAGCGCCTCGTGCTCGCTTTCGACCACGATGTAGTCGAACGAGGCGACGAGCTGCATCATGAGCGGGATCTTGGCGCGATCGTCGGTGAGCGTCACGTACTGGCGAAGACGCGCGCGCAGGTTCTTGGCCTTGCCCACGTATATGACGGCGCCATCGGCGTCTTTCCACAGGTAACACCCGGGATCGGTGGGCACCTTCGCCACCTGATCCACAAGACTCGGGGCATGCCCGGCGCCCTGCTCGCGCACATGCTCGCTTGCCGCCCTCACGGAGAAGGGCGCTACGGGCATATGCACGCCGGGGTGCGCTACCTGCAACTTTGACGGCGTTGTATTCGGATCTGCCATAGGTCCTCGGAATTCAGGCGCTCGGGCCGTTGGGCCGCTGGACGGACGGCGTTACGCCAAGTCCTTGGCGCCGTCGCCCCAGAAGTACTTGCGGAACTTGTCAATCTGGTGGTAGTAGGTCACCCTCGACCAGAAGCGCTGACCCAGACAGTCCTTATCCCAATCGAGGGCGTAATGGGTGAGCCCGGAGCGGAAGCCATCGAGGACCTGTCTGCGAATCGCGGCGTCGTCAATGGAGCGCTTGACCACATAGGGAGGGACCGTGGTGTAGATGAAGGGCTTGGTGTTGGAGATGCGGGCGCGCTTCTCCCCCATGAGGACATCGTCCACCTGGACTTGGGCGAAGTTGATGCCCGCCTGACGCACGAAATCGGAGCTACGGCCGGGGCGGGTGTTGATCTCGAAGAACTTGTACGTGCCGTCACGCTCGTCGTACTTGACGTCGAAATTCGCCATGCCGCGATACCCCACATGGCGCATGAAGCGCAGGGCGTCGTTGCTCACGGCATCGAGCTGCTCGGACACGATCACCGCCGGATTGCCGATGGCAGTTGGGGAGTGGTCCTCCACCATCACGCGGCCACCCACCATGAAGATGGGATCGCCGGCGGCGTCCAGGTACGTCGACAGAATGCGGATCTGCGTATCGTCGCCCGGGATGAACTCCTGGACGATGAGGAGCTTGTCGTAGGTCGTCTCCTGGAGCTGCTTATAGAGCGCCTCGAGCTGTTCGCGGCTGTGGATGAGGTACACCTTCTGCTGCCCCTCGAACTCGGCGTAGTGCCAGGCAGCCGAGTTCGACGGCTTGGCGATCACTGGATACATGAAGCCGCCGTCGTCCACCGTCGCGGTCTTGTCGCCGCAATCGAGGTAGACCGTCTTGGGGTACGGAACGCCGATCTCCTCGCAGATCTCGTAAAGCGCTCCTTCTGCGTGATGTCGTCGAGAAGCTCGAAGTCGAGGTAGGGCGTGTACCAGCGCTCCTCAATCTGGGGCTTGTTCTCGGACACCAGGCGGGCATAATGGTCGCCGCAGCCCACGAGGAACGGGACCTTGCCCGCGGCGATGAGCTCATCGCCCAAGCGCGCGAGCTCAGGCAGGCAGACCTCCGGCTTGTCGATGCCGGGGATGACGCGGTAGTCGCAAAACCGGCTGCGCACCGACTTGATGTCCGCAGACGCCAGGACGATCGGCTTGACGCCATACGCCTCCCAGAAGCAGCGGATATATGAATAGCAGCAGAAATCGGACCCCAAGATGACGGGAGCGAGCACGCGCGGCAGGTCGCTTTGGGCGGGGCGGGCGGGTCTCATAAGCTACAAATCCCTTCGCTATAATGGACGCCGTCGCGTGGGACCGCGTACGGCGCGAACGTTCCATCGACCCCGCATTCTACCCTTTATCGGCAGGCCCGGGGCGCGACTCGACCTACCGTGAGCAAGAGACCATCGAGGGAGCAAAACATGCATAAGCCTGTTCTCGGCGTGCTTGGGGGCGTGGGCCCGCTGGCGACCGCATACTTCATGGAGCTCGTCATCAAGAAGACGCCGGCCAGCTGCGACCAGGACAACATCCCCATGATCGTCTTCAACGACCCTCAGATCCCGGATCGCACTGCCTATATCCTCGATGGCGGCAATCCCAATCCCCTTCCGGAGATGACGCGCGTCGTGCTGTGGCTCGAGCGCGCAGGTGCCGATTTCATCGCGATTCCCTGCAACACCGCCCACTATTTCTACGAACAGATCGCCGAAAGCGCGACGGTCCCCGTACTCAACATCATGCGGGAAACGACCGCCCGAATCGTCGAGATGCATGGGGAGCACGCGACCATCGGCCTCCTTGCGACCGATGGCACGTTGTCCTCCGGGGTGTTCCAAAGCTATCTGTCCGATGCGGGACTCTCGGTGATGGCGCCGAGCGAGAAGGACCAGCGCGGCATCGTGATGCCGCTTATCTACGACCGCGTCAAGCGAAACCTCCCCTACGACCCCACGGCGTTCCTCGACCTCGCACGGCGAATGCACGAGAACGGGTGCGATGCGGTGATCGTGGGCTGCACTGAGCTATCAGTCGTCTATCAGGACCTCACGCATAAACCCGATTACCTCATCGACTCGATGGACGTCCTCGCCGACCGCTGCGTTTCGTATTACCTCGAGCACCACCGCTAACGACGCGCAAAGCGTCGGAGAATCGAGGTGAACATGCTCGCCTCGGGCAGTTTCATGACAACCGCGGGCACAAACGTCACGATCAGGGACACGATACCCGCGACGGCGATATAGCCGACCGTCTTGAGAATGGGGGCGGCAACTGGACCCGTCGCCGACTGGATGATGATGGGGCCAAAAATCGACTGGAGGGCCTGCATCGCGCCCCAGCCAGCCACGGCGCCGATCCCACCCAAGATGAGCCCGAAGAACAGGCCCCGAGCCATGGTGCCGAGCATCAGCCCGTGGAGGCGCCTGCGCATCCACACCAACGTGATGACGATGGCGACGATGTAAAAGGCGCTCGTCGCAAATGCGATGACGGGCATGCCGCCGCCCAAGGCCACGCCGCCGCCCAAGGCGACCACGACGAGCGCAAGGGCGCCGAGCACGGTCGAGAAGGCATAGGGCTTCATGTCCATAAGGGCGGAGCAGCTCTTCTGGAGCAAGACGCATACGCCGTAAATGGGCAGCGCCGGAGCGAGCCAGCAAAGGTATTCGCTCACCAGACTCACACCTTCGAGCCCGAATTTGCCCACGCAATACACCATATTGAGCGGCTCGCTGAACACGATGAGGTACAGCGCGAATGGGATGAGGATGAAGAGCATCTGCGCGATGCCCCGGGCGACGCCCTCGCGCACGGCATCGTCATCGTGGCGCGCCGCGTCACGGGCGAGCTCGGTGTAGAGGGCGGTCGTGATGGGGACGGCGAACAGGGCGTAGGGCAGCGTGTACCACAGGCGCGAATAGGCCACCACCGAGGCGCCCGTCTCGGGTTGGACGTTCAGAGCAGCCGCATTCTGGACGCTGGCGGTTATGAAGGCGCAAACCGTCGCGGCGAGCGTGGGGATGCCCAGGGCCAGGGTCTTGCGCAGATTGGGGTCGGAGAAATCAACGTGCAGGCGCGGATGCACCCCGTGCTTTTCAACGCGGGGATCTGGCACGCCATCTGGATGAACACGCCGAGCGTCGTACCCACGGCGAGCACAGTGACGCTGATGATCTGGTCGACGTGGAGGACCTCGTCAAGGACGAAGAATGCGGCGAAACTCGCGATGACCACGACGTTATTCAACACCGGGGCGAAATTGCTCCAGAAGTAATCACGATGCGCATTGAGCACACCCGAGAACACCGAGCCCAGGCCATAGAACAGGATCTCGATGGCGAAAAAGCGGAAGAGGTAAATCGCCGTGTCCATCTGCCCGGTGTCGGCGCTCATGAACGATTGCGTCCAAATCACCGCAGGCGCGCCGATGGTGGCGACAACCGATGCGACGCCCAGCACGAGCAGCAGAATACCGAGAAGATTGCCCACGTACTCGTTGCCCGCCGCGACGCCACGTTCGCGGCGCACCTCGAGGTAGACCGGCAGGAACGCCGTGATGAGCATGCCGCCGATCACAAGCTCATAGAGCATGCTTGGCAGGTTGTAGGCGATCTGATAGGAAGACGAGAGCAGGGACAGGCCGAGCGCGGCGCCCATCGCCCACGTGCGCACGAAGCCGGTGAGACGGCTCACCAGGATGAGGGCGGTCATCATGCCCGCCGAGCGTCCAGCCTGCTCATAGTCGGACTGGCTAAGGTCGTCCTCCTCAACGGAGGTGTCTTGCGGCTCGGAAAGCTCGACTGGGGCGACAGGCTCGGGCTGAATCTCGTCGAATACGTTCGTCTCGTCAAAATGCATCCATAGGCGCAGGCTCGAACCGGGGGGGCAGGAGCGGCATCGCGTGAGGCCGCAGCACGCAGGAACACGGGCAGTCTCATCGGGTGAGACGGGACGGTTTCCTCGCATGGAGGAAGCACCCGCCTGAGCCGCCATGATGAATTGGGATGTCTCATCCGGGCGCTGAGGCGCGCGCGGATCGATTGTCGGGCGCTGCGCGAAGTGAGCTCCGGCCGGGCGTGACGCTTCGTCGTCGTGAGCCATGCGACTACCTCTCCCTCACGATCGGGGCGACGATCGCCCCGGTGAATGCAATCAGGTCATCGGGCGCGAGCGCAAGTTGAACACCGCGTCGACCGCCCGAAATGAAAATTTCATCATACAACTGGCATGTCTCGTCAATGACAACGGGGAGGCGCTTCTTCATACCCACAGGGGAGCATCCGCCCCTCACGTAGCCCGTGACATCGGTGAGCTGCTTGGTGGGGAGCATGGCAAGCGCCTTCTCCCCCGCCGCCCGAGCAGCCGCCTTGAAATCGAGCTCCCCCGCAACCGGCACGCAGCACACCACATGTGCGCCCGACGCGCCCAACGTGACGAGGGTCTTGAAGCCCTGGCCGGGATCCTCGCCCAGCTGCTCGGCTATCGCCTCGCCCAGGCCCCGCGCCTCCTCGCCATCGTCCTCATAGGTATGAACCGTGAAGGCGATACCGGCGCGCTCGAGTTCGCGCATCGCGTTGGTCTTCTGCAATTTGGCCGGCTTGGCCATAAACGACCTCCCAAGTTCCAAAAACGACGTGAGAAGGAGGGGTGCTCCGCTCGTCGAGGATGCCTCAGATGCCCGAGATTACCGTGTAAGAGCTGCCGCGGGCGAGCACGCGAGCGGCAGCTTGAACGTCAAGATCAGGCACCAGGGATTGCCGCCATCCGCATGCGGTCGCGCTCGAGGAGGGGCTTGAGGAATGTGCCCGTGTAGCTCTTCTTGCACGCGGCGACCTTCTCGGGCGTGCCCGAGACCACAATGCGCCCACCGCCGTTGCCGCCCTCGGGGCCGAGGTCGATGATGCGGTCGGCCACCTTGATCACGTCGAGGTTGTGCTCGATGACGAGCACCGTGTTGCCGGCGTCCACCAAGCGCTGGAGCACGTCGACGAGTTGGCGCACATCCTCGAAGTGCAGGCCCGTGGTGGGCTCGTCCAGGATATAGAACGTCTTGCCCGTCTGCTTGCGGTGCAGTTCCTTGGCGAGCTTCACGCGCTGCGCCTCGCCACCGGAAAGCGTGGTGGCGGGCTGGCCCAAGCGCACGTAGCCCAGGCCGACATCGTAGAGGGTCTGCAGCTTGCGCTTGATCTGCGGGATGTTGCCAAAGAAGGCAAGCGCCTCGGTCACACTCATGTCGAGCACATCAGCGATGGTCTTGTTGCGGTAGCGCACCTCGAGTGTCTCGCGGTTGTAGCGCTTGCCGCCACAGACCTCGCACGGCACGTAGATATCGGGCAGGAAGTGCATCTCGATCTTGATCTGACCATCGCCCTTGCATGCCTCGCAGCGACCGCCGGGCACGTTAAAGGAAAAGCGCCCAGGCGAGTAACCACGCGCCTTGGACTCCGGCACGCTGGCGAACAGCGCGCGCAGATCATCCCACAGGCCGATATAGGTCGCAGGGTTGGAGCGCGGCGTGCGACCAATGGGACTCTGGTCGATGTCGATGACCTTGTCGATTTGGTCGATGCCCTCGAGGGTCTTGTACGGCCCCACCACGCGCGTCGAATGGTGCACCGCGTTGGTGAGGGCGGGAGCAATCGTATCTGTGACCAGCGAACTCTTGCCCGAACCCGAGACGCCCGTCACCACGGTGAGCGTGCCGAACTCGATCTGGGCGGAGACGTTCTTCAGGTTGTTCGCCTTGGCGCCCGTGATCTTGAGCGCGCCGCGCCCAGGATTGCGGCGCTCATCGGGAAGACGCACCATGCGCGCGCCCGTGAGGTAGGCTCCCGTGCAAGAATCCGGACAGGCCATGATCTCTTCCGGCGTGCCGGCGCACACCACCTTGCCGCCGTGTTCGCCCGCACCGGGCCCCATGTCGACCACGTAATCCGCGGCACGAATGGTGTCCTCGTCATGCTCGACCACGATTACGGTATTCCCTAAGTCACGCAGACGCTCGAGCGTGGCGATGAGTCGTTCGTTGTCACGCTGGTGCAGGCCAATCGAGGGCTCGTCTAGGATGTAGAGCACGCCCATGAGGCCGGCACCGATCTGCGTGGCCAGGCGGATGCGCTGGGCCTCGCCACCCGAGAGCGTGGCGGAGGCGCGGTCGAGGGTGAGGTAGTCAAGGCCGACGTCCACGAGGAAGCGCAGGCGCTCGATGATTTCCTTGACGATGGCACGGCCTATGAACGCCTCGCGCTCGGTGAGCTCGAGGCCCTTGAAGAACGCAAGCGACTCGCGGCAGCTCATGCAGCAGACCTCGTAAATGGACTTGCCGCCCACCGTGACGGCGAGCATCTCGGGGCGCAGGCGCGCTCCCTTGCAGGTGGTGCAGGGCTCCTCGCGGATATACCGCTCGAGCTTCGCCTTGGTGTTCTCGTTGGTGGTCTCGACATAACGCTCGTACAAAATGTTGCGCACGCCGGAATACTTGGTGAACCAGTGCGTATCGCGGCCGTCCTGCGTGTGGTAGTCCACACGCATCTTCTTGTCACCCATGCCATCGAGGAACACTTTACGCACGCGGGCGGGCAGATCCTTCCAAGGCGTGGCGGGGTCGACCTTCAGATGCAAGCACAGCGCACGGAAGATCTGCGGATAATAGTTCGATTTGCCGAAGAAGCTGCCGAACACGCCATCCTCGATGGAAAGGTTCGGGTCCTCGATGAGGGCCTCCGCGTCCACGACCTTCTTGAAGCCCAGGCCATCGCACTCGGGGCAGGCGCCATAGGGAGCGTTGAAGGAGAAGTCGCGCGGCTGCAGGTCGTCGATGGAATGCCCGTGCTCGGGGCAGGCGAGCGCGAGCGAGTAGGTGAGCAGGTCGCCTTCGGTGCCTTCCGGCGCGTCGCGATCGGGCAGCAGGTAAACGCTCACGTTGCCGTGAGCGAGCTTGGTCGCTTGCTCCACAGATTCCGCGATGCGACCCAAGCTCGTGTCGCGGATCACGATGCGGTCCACCACGACCTCGATGGTGTGCTTGAACTTCTTATCGAGCTCGATGGTCTCGTCCAACCCGCGGACCTCGCCGTCGATACGCACGCGCGAAAAGCCCTCGGCGCGCAGGTCCTCGAGCAGCTTGGCAAACTCGCCCTTGCGGCCTTGAACCACGGGGGCGAGCACAAGGGCACGACGGCCCTGCCCTGCCTCGAGGATCTTGTCGGCAACCTGGTCGGTTGTCTGGCGCTCGATCTCGCGGCCGCACTCGGGACAATGCGGAATACCGATTCGCGCGTACAGAAGTCGCAGGTAGTCGTAGATCTCGGTGACGGTGCCCACGGTGGAACGGGGGTTCTTCGAGGTCGTTTTCTGGTCGATGGAGACCGCCGGCGACAGGCCGTCGATGGAGTCGAGATCCGGCTTGTCCATCTGACCCAGGAACTGGCGGGCGTAGCTGGACAGCGATTCGACATAGCGGCGCTGTCCCTCGGCATAGATGGTATCGAAGGCGAGGCTCGACTTACCCGAACCGGAAAGGCCCGTGATCACCACGAGCTTGTCGCGCGGGATTTCGACATCGATATCCTGCAGGTTGTGCTCGCGGGCGCCTTTGATGACGATGGAGGAATCAGACATGGAAGGTCCTTATCTGACGTGAATTCGGATATGTTCTATGGACACATTCGTATCCGACCTTTTAGTGTACCGCCACCGCGGCGCACGCCTGTTCGCTTGGAGAGAGCCCACGTTTCCTGCACGCTTTGTTCGATTTGGCGGGGTGCTCGATAGCCCCAAGACCGCAATCCTCGGCGCGGGCCCGGCACGAAGAGCAAAACGGCCCGGGATCGTTCCCGGGCCGCTGAGTCGCCTGTATGGTTATGCGCGCTGCAAATGGGCGCTCTTAGCGCACGTAACCGCTAAGTGTGGACGTGCCTGCGAGGTGCACTTAGCTGCGAGCAGCACCATCAACGGGAATGACCGCGCCGGTCACGTAGGAACTCATGTCGCTCGCCAAGTAGACAAAGGCATTGGCGACGTCCTCGGGCTCGCCGATACGACCGAGCGGGATGGTGGCGATGAGCGGTTGATGACCTCTTCGGGCAGTGCGGCAACCATGTCGGTCTTAGTGACGCCAGGGGCAACGGCGTTCACACGGATGCCCTTGGGGGCAAGCTCGCGAGACAGGCTCTGCGTGAGGCCGTTGACGGCGTACTTGGAGGTCGGA
>ENA-OPZD01000051-OPZD01000051.1-human-gut-metagenome-genome-assembly--contig:-NODE-51-length-51986-cov-8.049422_pt1 | contig 51986 bp, 45 predicted proteins | sample MGYA00242479_ERZ504495 | MGnify/ENA primary metagenome ERZ504495 (study PRJEB26092, sample SAMD00036286) | human gut metagenome | host: Homo sapiens | study: EMG produced TPA metagenomics assembly of... | reverse complement strand
CCCGCCACCACGCAGCTGGCCGAGTGAGAAATCAGCCTTTCAACCGATACCGCTGTGCCGGGTGCGTCGGCGAACTTGACTCGGGCGACCCGCCCTTCCTTCATCAGCTCGCGCATACCGGATGTGGCGGCCAGCGGCGTCAACTGTAGTTCGCGCATGATCTCCTTGACGCTCATGGCCGAATGCCGCTCCAGTACGGTCATAATCGCCTTGACCACGTCGCCCGGTGAACTGTTCGCATCGTGCGCTGCTTGGTGATGGTCATCGTGAACGTGTTGATGTCGTTGCGCGTGGTCGCCGGCTCGATGCCGGCTCGCGCAACGCGGCGGCGATGCGCTGGTAGCCGTCGCCGCCTTCCGGTTCACAAACCCGCCGCCCGGATACGGCGTGGACTCCAGCAGCGTGAACAGGAACTGGTTTCGGGTGGAGACGAACGGCGCGCCCGTCACCGGATGAGGGCTCGCCAGCACATCATGTGTCACCATGCCGTACAGGCACCCGGATTGGTGATCTCGATGCGATCGGTGAACACGCTGATATGCACCTGCGTGCCGCGCGCATCGGGCGAATAATCACGGTGGGTGAGCGCGTTCGCAATCGCCTCGCGCAACACGAGCGGCGGATAGTCGGGCTTCTTCGCGCCAATCCAACGCATCAACGAGTCGACCGCATCGTCGATCATCACCGGAATCGAACCGACCACCGACTTCGAGGCGACCAATCGTTCGTCACCCCGGAACACATCGTCCCGGCTCGTCCCCGGAAACACGGCAATCGAAATGCCGAGCCGCGGATAGAACTTCTGCGGATAGCGGCCCAACGCCAGCAGTCCGGCCAAGGTGGGGCGCAGGATTCCGCCGACCTCCGACTCGTCGGAATCATCATGGCGCAACACCTGCAGATCCAGCAGCACATCGATGCCGTCTCGGTCGGCGAACACGCGCGGATGCTGTTCGCGCACGCGTGCCAACAGTCCGGCAACAAGCTGCGGGTCGAGGTCATCGGTCGTGGCGTCGGGCACGATATCCAGATCGTATGTGGGCTGCAGATGCTCCTCGATGAGCCGGTCGACCTCATAGGAGGTCATGCGCCGGTCGCCGTCGCCGGTACGGATGAACGAGCCGCCGTGCGGTCCGAGCGCGGTGGTGAAGCAGGGCTTGTCGCGCGGCAGCATCTCGTCGATGCGCGCGAACACCAGATTCGCGCCTTCGAACGGGCAGGTGACGATTACGGGCCGCACCACCGGCGTCATCTTCTCGCACGCCTGGCTCAGCGCCTCCTGCATGGCGCGCGCGTCGAATCCCTCGACCGGCGTGAACCCGTTCTTTTCGGACAGGCCCAGGATAATCCAGCCGCCGGAGCCATTGGAGAACGCGGACAGCGTATCGGTGATGGTCGAGGAGATCTTGCGCTTGCATTCCTTGACCTCGCACTGTTGCGTATCGTTGCCGATCAGACGCATGAGTTCGATCAGCTCAGTCATTTTGGCAGTATAGTCATCGACCATGGCGGCCTCCTTGAAACCATTGTGCCCCATAATCCGCCGCCCGCTCGCCTCCAGCCCCGCCAGTTCACCCCAATTCATGCAGAATTCATGGGCCAAACCAGACGAAACGAACGTCGATGTAGGGTTCGGTTCCGCGTGTTCGCCGATGATATCGGCCGGTCGAGGCGGGCGGGCTATGTTGGGTGGCGTGGGAATCTTGCGCGTGATTGATGCTACGGCTGTGTGCTTCGCTCTGGGTATATCCGGCCCGATCAGCGGGACTCAGCCAATGTGATGCCGCCCGCAGCCATCTGCTTGCGGGCCGCAACACCAAGTTCCTCGCTGACCGGCACGGTCAGATCCTCGAACACGGTGACCTCGAAGCCGAGCTTCTTGGCATCGAGCGCGGTGTCCTTGACACAATGCGATTCGGCGATGCCCACCACATCCACGCGACTCACGCCGGCGGCCTTCAGCGCGTTGGCCAGCGTCTTGCCGGCGGATTGCTCGGCCTCGACCTCCTCGCGGGTCTGGATACGGTCGGTATTGTCCTCGATACCCTCAAAACCGGAATATGCCGCCGAATACTGGCCCTTCTTGAAATGATGCTCGATATTCAGCGCCTTGATCGCCGGATGCAATTCGGCGTTCAGCGTGCCGGCCGCACCATGCTTCGGCCACGTGTCCACGAAATCCGGCTCCGCCGACCAGTGCGCGCCCGGCTCGATATGCCAGTCCTGCGTGGTTGCGATATACGCGTACTCGCTGCGATGCGCGTTCACATAATCGGCAATCCGCTCGGCGACTGCGTTGCCGCCTGCGACACCCAGTTCGCCGCTTTCACAGAACGTCGGCTGCACATCCACCACAATCAGTGCCTTGGTCATCGTCATTCCCCTTATTGCCTTGGATTCGTTTTGAATATTGTCTCGAACTCGACGTGCGATTGCTCTCATCATAGCCATGCGCGGCCCTGTGGGAAACGTTCGGGCTTACACTGCAAGCAGCAATCGAATACAAGAACCAGGGGAGGGCGACCAAGACCATGCTGGACCATCTGACGTTGCACGTGAAAGACATCGACCGTAGCATCACATTCTACAAACAGGCGCTCGCACCGCTCGGCTATATCGTCAAGGCGCATCATGAGCCTACGCTCGGATTCGGCGTGGATGACGGAACCCTGCACTCCGATTTCTACGTGTCACCGATTGAAGGGCTGGAGGCGGAGGCTTCGCCGGTCACGCCGGTCACACACATCGCGTTCTTGGCTGACAGTCAGCAAGCCGTGCAGGCGTTCCATGCAGCCGCGCTCGCCGCCGGCGGCCGAGACAACGGCGCTCCCGGTCCGCGCCCGTACCATCCCGGCTATTACTCCGCATTCGTGCTGGACCCGGATGGCAATAACATCGAAGCCGTCGTGGATTGGGCTCATTCGAACGAGTAAAAACATATCCGTATCGTGCCTCAGGCGGCATCGACGGCGTAGGCTCCAACCAGTCGGATTTGTGGTCGCAACGGCGGTATAGGTCACATCACGCAAGCGTGAAGGTGATGGTCTGCTCGGCGGTTTCGGTGCCGATCCATGTGCCGGCTTTGCGGTTCCAATCCATGCCGTCCGCGTGCAGTGCGTCAATGCCGTATTGACGTGCATGCGTGACCAGCCAGCCTGCCGTCTGCCAGCAAAGTCGAGTGCGGTTGTCGGCGGACAGGCCGTCCGGCAGCGTGATCGTCAACGTTGTGCTGGCCGTATTGGTCGCAGCGCCGTTGTTCGTGCCGGTTTTGCCATTTGGGGGCACAACCGAGACATTGACATTCGGCAGTGTACCTCCTATGGCGGCAACCAACCCGTCCGCGTCCGAGGAGGTTGCTGGCTCCAACGCGCACGTGACGCCCGCCGACCGTTCACCGGTCAGTCCCGAGGCCCAAGCGCGTGCCATCGCATCCCATGCGGCATATAGTTCCGGGTAGCCTGAGCGCTGCACCTCCTGCGCGGCGTCCTCCACCGGAATCGTCTCCCAATCCGGCACCTGCAGCAGATGATCGTAGAAGATGTTTGTCGCATAGGTCATGTCGGACACCTGCTCCGCCGTGCCCCAGCCTTGGCTGGGCCGCTGTTGGAACAGGCCGAGCGAATCCAAGTCGCCGTAGTCCAGATTCGTCAGCCTCGACTCCTGCATGGCCGTGGCGATGGCCACCGTCGCCGCGTGATCCGGCAGTCCGCGCGTGACGGCGATGTTCGCAATCAGCGCCGCGTTCTGCGCCTGATCAGGCGTCAAGGTGCGGCGGGCTCCGTCGGACGACACCGCCGCGCAATATGCTTCCTCGGCCGTGCGCGCGGTCTCGCGAGGCGTGAATAGCCGTGGCAGCAGCGTCCATGCCGCGATCAGCGCCGCAACAACAAGTATGACGGCTGCAATCAGCGCGCCCGCGCCATGGGAGCGGCGTCTGCCGTACCGCACCTGTTGTCCCATTGCGCCTCCAATATTTCGGTGTCATGGCTGACCGTGACCGGCTGGCCTATGCAGCATGCGGGATTTGCCGTGTTCCGGCTCGGCCGTCATCATGACAGCGTGGCATATCCACCTGAACGGCGGCTGCGTCATCACGCGACTTTGTGACAAGTCTTCACGCTTCATGACATCCGCGCAAATCAGCCCCTCGAAACCGAGAATGGCGGTCGGGATTGCTCCGACACCAAGGGAGCTGCTGCCGCTATTGTGTGAAAGGCGATTTGTACCGGGTTGAAGGAGAGGGACACATGGCGCAATTGCAGCCGTACTGCGCGATTGAGGGCAATGATGATGGATTGCCCGTCGTGTTCGTGCATGGCATGGGTGTGGACCATCGTTCGCTGATGATGCTCGACAAGGCGTTTGACGGCAATGATTCAATTCGCCGTATATATCTGGATCTGCCCGGTTTCGGCCGTACGCCGGCATTGCCCGAGCATGCCTGCGGGCTGCCGGAAATGGCGGATTGGCTGCAAACGGCCATTGACGGTCTTGTCGGTAAAGCGGCTCCATTCGCCATGGTCGGCAACTCGATGGGCGGTGCGCTTGTCCGCGAAGTATTGGCGCGCGAACCTCGCCGAGTGGCCGGTATGGCATTGATCGCGCCGGTCGTGGACCCGCAGCATGCCGGCCGGCATGTGGCCGAACATGTGGTTGCACAGCCCAATCCCAAGCTGACGCACTCCTTGCCGCAGGAACAGGTGTTCGATTTCATTACCATGGGCGTCAACCAGTCATTCGACGCGTGGCGACGCTACCAACGGTTCATCCTGCCCGGCGTGGCGTTGTGCGACCGTGCGGCATGCGAACGACTGGATCAGCGCTATTGGCTGGCCGATAATCCCGAGGAAATGCTCGGCACATATGCGGGTCCGGTGCTCATCGTCACCGGCAAGCAAGACCAGATCGTCGGATACGAAGATCAGCAAGCCCTGTTGCCGCACTATCCCAACGCCACCTTCGTGACGCTGGACAATGCCGGTCACAACGCGCACATCGACCAACCCGAAGCCGTCATCACGCTCGTGCGCGAATGGGTGGCTCATATGGCGTTCGCTCCGTTGAGCTGACGGTCTGCTGACAGTCTGCCGAAGCCTATATGTATACGAGCGACCAATGCCGGTTGACGCAATACGCCTTGCAAGGTATATCGTTTTTCGATATAGTCATATCGATGTTCGCGGTGTCGCCAAAAAAACGTCGGCACCTGAAAGGACCGGGCTATGAAAAACTACATGAACCGATGGGTGTTGCTCGCGTTGAAAGCCATCGTGATTCTGGTCTGGCTGGCCTGCCTATGGGGCCAACTATTCGCCGTACCGGGATTGAGCGGCGCGCTGGCCGGCCTCTACCCGAGCCAGACGTCGATGCGCTGGCCATATCTCATTATGGGCGTGCTGTTCCTGTTCTGCATCGAAGCGGCGTTCGTGGCCGTATGGAAACTGTTCTCCTTGTCCGGCTCGGGCGCGAACTCGAGCAGGTGATTTGAGATGACGATTCGCATCAATCTCGACGTCATGATGGCCAAACGCAAGATTGGCGTCGCGAGCTCGCCGAACAAATTGGCATCACTCCCGCCAACGTGTCCATTCTGAAGAACGGACGTGCCAAAGCCGTCCGCTTCACCACGTTGGACGCCATCTGCAAGGCACTTGACTGCCAACCCGGAGACATCCTCGAATGGGAAGATGACGATTGATCGACACGCCACCGGCTCGAACTCATGGTTCAACTTGTAGTCTCTCCCAAAATCAATGATGCCCTATCATCCTGCAAGACGATAGGGCATCATCATGTGATTATGCGCAGCTGATATGTTGCGTTGTTATCACTCGGCGTCCGCGGCCGGTGCCTCCTTGGGCGCAGAGAGGAAGTGCTCCTCGCTGGGCAGCACGGCGTTCAGGATCACGGCCACCACGAACGCCACGGCGATGCAGTTCGAGGCGAAGATTTGTTGGAACAGTGCCGGGAACTGCGTGAAGATGTCGCTCACCTGGGTGAAGCCGATGCCGATGGTCAGCGAAAGCGCCGCAATCGTGATGTTGCGCTGCGTGAAGCCCGCCTCGGCAATCATCTGGAAGCCCGAAAGAATGATGTTGCCGAACATCATGATCGTGCAGCCGCCGAGCACCGCCTGCGGCAGCGAGTTGAACACCTCGGCGATGGCCGGCACGAAGCTCGCCAGCACCAGAATCAGTCCGCCGGAGAGAATCACCTTGCGGTTGACGACCTTGGTCATGGCCACCAATCCGATGTTCTGTGCGAACGAGGTCAGCGGCAGACAGCCGAACAGGCCGGATACGGTGGAGATCAGGCCGTCGCCGGCGATGGCGCCCGCGGTCTCGCGTTCGGTGGGCGTACGGTTCAGGCCCACCTTGGTCAGCGCGGCGGTGTCACCCAGCACCTCGACCGAGGAGACGACGTAGAGCAGGCCGATGGAGATGATCGAGCCCCAGTCGAACTCAGGCTTGAACGGCATGAACTGCGGCACGGACACGATGGCGAGGTTCTGGAAACCGGAGAAATCGACCTTGCCCATGCAGATAGCCGCCACATAGCCGACCACCAGACCGAACAGCACGGACAGCTGCTTGGCCGTGCCCTTCATCAACAGCTGGAACGCCAGGCAGGCAACCAAAGATATAAGCCCGAGCGTCAGGTTCTGCCAGGAACCGAAGTCCTTGGCTCCGCTGCCGCCGCCGAAGCTCGTGGCACCCACGTTGAGCAGCGAGAAGCCGATCGACGTGACCACGATGGCGGAGACGATGGGCGGCACGAACCGACGCCAATACTTGGCCGTCAAACCCAGCACAAGTTCCAGCAGACCGCCGACCATTACCGCGCCGACCACCGCGCCATAGCCCTTGTCCGCGCAGATCGCCACGGCGGCCGCCACGTAGGTGAAGGAGATGCCGGTGACCATCGGAAGTCGCGAGCCGATGAGCCACGCGCCGTACAGTTGCAGGCAAGTGCCCAGGCCCGCAACCAGCAGGCCGGACTGGATGATGGTGGCCGATTGGGCCGGGGTCATCTTCGCGGCCGAGGCGACGATGAAGATCGGGGCGAGGTTCGCCACGAACATGGCCATCACATGCTGCAGGCCGAACGGAATGCCCTTCCAGAAGGATACTGGCGCGTCCAGCGAAGACAACGCCTCAAAGGATACGGAATGATTGGTTTTCTTCTCTGACATGATTCTCTTCTTCTCTCTGTTGCTCCCGCCGGCGGGAGCAGCCAATGTGCTCAGTGCCTAAATGTGATTTCGCCGGTCTCGGGATTCATGGACTCGACGATGGCCAGCGAATCCACATCGTAGCCTTCAGCGCGCAGCGCGTCACCGCCGCCCTGGAAGCCCTTCTCCACGGCGATGCCAATGCCCTCGACCGTGGCACCGGCTGCTTCGCACAGATCGATCAGACCGCGCAACGCCTTGCCGTTGGCCAGAAAATCGTCAATAAGCAGCACATGGTCGCCGGCGTTCAGATACTTCTTGGCCACGATCACCGGGAACTCCTTCTGCTTGGTGAAGGAATAGACCGTGGTGGTGTACTGGTCGCCGTCAAGGTTGATGGACTGCGCCTTCTTGGCGAACACCACCGGCACATTGCCGAAATGCTGGGCCGCCACACACGCAATGCCGATGCCGGACGCCTCGATGGTCAGAATCTTGGTGATGTGCTTGCCGGCGAAATGAGCGGCCCATGCCGAACCCATGCGGTCGAACAGGCGTACGTCGCACTGGTGGTTCAGAAACGCGTCCACCTTGAGCACATTACCCGCCTTCACCGTTCCCTCGCTTTGGATTCGCTCCTCAAGTTCCTGCATTGAACCTCCCATTGTTGTATGTCAGTGAATGATATGGATACTCGTAAGTGTACGTTGTCCTGCGCTGACCCGTGCATGTGGTAAACATGAATGTCGCGATTCAAAGGGAGGCAACAGTGTACGACGAGCCGGAAGTCATCGCACGCAGCGCACAGGAACTCGTGGGCGACCTGAACCCGCAGCAGGCGGAAGCCGTGCAATACCGCGGTCAGGCGCTGCTGATCGGAGCCGGTGCAGGCTCCGGCAAAACCCGCGTGCTGACCCGCCGCATCGCCTGGATCTTGAGCCAGTTCGGCGCATGGCCGAGCCAGATTCTAGCCATCACCTTCACCAACAAGGCCGCCGCCGAAATGCGCGAAAGACTCGGCTCGCTGATCGGCCCGGTGGCCCAGCGCATGTGGGTCTCCACCTTCCACTCCGCCTGCGTGCGCATTCTGAGGCGCGACGGCAAGTCCATCGGACTCAAGTCCGGCTTCTCCATCTACGATTCCGCCGACTCCGAGCGACTCGTCAAAATCATCGCCACCGAATTCAACCTCGACATCAAGCGCTACACTCCACGCTCGATTCTCGGCCATATCTCCGACCTCAAGAACAATCTGACCGGTTGGAAGGAAAACCTCGCCGTTCACGCGCCCGACTTCACGCCCGGCCAGCGCGGCTACCAGTTCGGCACGGTGGGCGACCTTGAAGCCATCTACGCGGTGATCTACGCCGAATACGAGCATCGCTTGGCCCTGGCCAACGCCGTCGACTTCGACGATCTGATCGGCCGCACGGTCGAGTTGCTGCGCACTGACCCGGCCGTCGCCGAGTACTACCATCACCGCTTCCGTTACATTCTGGTCGACGAGTATCAGGACACCAACCACGCCCAGTACGTGCTCGTGCGCGAGCTGGCCGGCGTGGACACGGGGGAGAAGGCCATCCCGGGCGCGCCTAACGCCGGCAAGTCCGGCCCCGCCTGGATCACCGTGGTGGGCGATTCCGACCAGTCCATCTACGCGTTCCGTGGTGCCGACATCCGCAACATTCAGGACTTCGAGCAGGACTTCCCGAACGCCAAGACCATCATGCTCGAACAGAACTATCGTTCGACGCAGACCATTCTGGATGCGGCCAACGCGGTGATCAGCAACAACGAGGGCCGCAAGCCCAAGAAACTGTGGACCGCGCTCGGCAAGGGCGAGCCGATCGTCGGCTACGCGGCGGACAACGCCCAGCAGGAGGCCCAGTGGGTGGCCACCGAAATCGCGCGCCTGCACGCCGAAGCGGGCATCGCCTACTCCGACATGGCGATCATGTACCGCGCCAACGCCCAATCCCGCTCGCTCGAAGAGGCGCTGATCAACACGAATCAGCCGTATCAGCTCGTCGGCGGCACCAAGTTCTACGAACGTCGCGAAATCAAGGATGCGCTGGCCTATTTGCAGGCGCTCGTCAATCCGGACGACGATGTGAATCTACGCCGTATTCTCAACGTGCCCAAGCGTGGGCTTGGCGACCGCGCCGAAGGCGTGCTGCTCGCCTACGCGCGTGAGCATGGCACCAGCTTCTTCTACGCACTCATGCACTTGGATGAGATCGAGGTGCCGACACGCACCGCCACCTCGCTACGAGCATTCCGCGATCTGATGGGCGCGCTCTCGCAGTTCACGCGCGCGCACGACTCCAAGCCCAGCGAGATCGTGGCCGAAGTATTGGAGAAGTCGGGCTTAAGGGCCGAACTCGAGAAATCCGTGGACCCGCAGGACGCCTCCCGTCTGGAGAACCTCTCCCAGCTGCAGTCCACTGCCGCCGAATTCGAACAGAACACGCCTGACGCCACGTTGTCCGCATTCCTGGAGACCACCGCGCTTGTGGCCGACTCCGACCAACTACCCGGCGAGGCGGAGGACTCCGGCAAGGTGACGCTTATGACCTTGCACACCGCCAAGGGCCTCGAATACCCGGTGGTGTTCCTGACCGGCATGGAACAGGGCACCTTCCCGCATTCGCGTTCGATGGAAGACACCACTGAACTGCAGGAGGAACGCCGACTCGCCTATGTGGGCATCACGCGCGCCAAGCAGCGACTGTATGTCACGCGCGCCGCCGTCCGCTCCCAGTGGGGCCAGGCCGCCGATATGATGCCCAGCCAGTTCCTCGACGAGATTCCGGATTCGCTGATTGATTGGAAACGCCGTGAAGCCGGCGTGGAGCGTATGCGCGCCAGCTGGGAGACCGATGGATTCGCCGACGATTTGGGCGGCTGGGATGATGACGATTTTGGCGGCGCCGCGTTTGGCGGGTCGTCGACGTTCGGCTCGCGTGGTTCGTCCGGTTCGGGTTCGTCCTATGGGTCGCGGTCGCGGTATGGGTCGTCGTATGGCTCGGGTTCCGGCTCTTCGTCGTATGGTTCCCGTTCATCGTCGTATGGTTCCCGCTCCGGCTCGTCCTCCTATGGTTCCCGCTCCCGTTCGGGTTCGTCCTATGGTTCTTCAGGCTCCGGTTCGAGGTCGTCCTACGGGTCGCGTTCCCGTTCCGGTTCTTCGTCCGGTTCATATGGTGGCACCCGTGGCGGCAAAGTCACCACGCGTCGTACCGCACCGAAATCCGATTCGACCGGCTCTGCCGTGCCTAGCTCGAAGCTCACCAAGGACAATGGCCTGAATATCGCCGACTTCGCCGTGGGCGACATGATCAGCCACGACCAGTACGGTCTCGGCAAGGTCACCGACGCACAAGACAAGGGCCGCAATTCGGTAATCACCGTGGACTTCGGCTCCGCCGGCGTCAAACGCCTCATGCTCCGCGTAGCGCCGATTGAGAAGTTGTAGATAAATTGGCCCCTCTGACGAGGGGCTGAGTTATATACCAAATAAATTCGCAAAAAACAAGACTTGTGTTCTTCATCACAGTGTGGGCATAATGCGGAGGTTGTGCCTACGAGCCCTGGGAACAGGGGAGAGGAAAAAGTAGTTATGAAGAACAAGCTGTTTGCATCCGTGCCCAATATTCTGTTCGGCGCGCTGATCACCATCGCGCCCCAGACCTTTGCGCACGCCTGCACCGGCCATGACATGCCGGGTGCCTGCCACTACTCGCAGCAGGCGGCCACCGGCATCGGCGTCGTCATCCTCGTGTTCGGCGTCGTGGCTTTGTTCGTCGCCCCGCAGATTCGCATCGGCCTCAATATCGCCGCCGCAGCCGACGCCCTGCTACTACTCGCCGTACCCACCTTTCTGATCGGCATCTGCAAGGGCGCGATGATGCACTGTCGCATGGTTATGCTGCCCACGCTCATCGTGCTCGGCGTGCTCACCATCGTGTTCGCGGCCATCGCCATCTGGCTCGACTCTCGCGCCGCCAAGCGCAACTGATCGAGCAGACGGCCGGAGCCCAGCCATTCCGAACGCTGGACTCCGGCCTCGCTTATTGCAACCGCACTATAAGCAACATAAGGATTCATCGTGCCATCCCATATCGCATTGCGCGGCCTTCCGATTGAAAACCTCAAACGCAAGCCGTTCCGCACCGGCGCACTGCTCGCCGTCGTCACCATCCTCGCGCTGACATTCTTCGGCGGCACCATGCTGACCATGAACCTCAACACTGGCATGACCAGTATGGAAAAGCGCCTGGGCGCCGACCTCATGGTCGTGCCGCAAAAACACCGTGCAGAAGGCCGAAGCGCTGCTCACCAACGGCAATCCCCAGCACTTTTCTATTTCACCAAAAGACATCGCCGACGAGGTCATGCAGGCCGACGGCATCGCACAGGCCACCGAACAGACCTATATATCATCGCTGGCCGCCGCCTGCTGTGCCGAAAAGCTGCAGATCATCGGTTACGACCCGGACACTGACTTCGTCATCGAACCATGGGTCGCCTCCCAGTTCGAAGGCCCCCTTGAAGACGGTCAGATGATTGCAGGCGCAAACGTCAACGTGTCCACCGACGGCACCATCGAACTCTACGGCCGTTCATGGCCGGTCGTCGCCCAGCTCGCCAACACCGGCACCAGCCTCGACAACTCGGTGTTCATCAACCAAAACACCGTGCCCGACATGGTCGCCGCCTCGGCCAAGGTCTCCAAGCAGGTCATGTCCGCCGAATATGCCGGCAAAGCCGTCTCCACCGTGATGATTAAGACGCAGCAGGGGTACGAAGCGCAGACCGTAGCTGAGAACATCAAGCGTCTTGATTCCCGATTCGCCGATTTGGGGTACGTATACCCCGGCGGCATCACCGCCAACACCAGAACTTCGCTGACCGCGCTTGTCACCTACCTCAAGATTTTCGTGGCGGTGATCTGGGTAATGGGCGTGATTGTGCTGCTCGCCGTATTCGCCTCGTCGGTGAACGAACGCAAACGCGAATTCGCGTCCCTGCGCATCATGGGCGCCACGCGCGGCATGTTGAATGCCATCATTCTGAAGGAATCCGCCATCATCGGTCTGATCGGTGGCGTAATCGGCGTCGGCGCGGCCAGCCTGGTGATTTTCCCATTCAGTTCGCTGATCGGCAAACAGCTTCAATTGCCGTATCTGCAAGCCAGCCCGGTTGCGGTGATCGGATTCATTGCCGTGACCATTGTGTGCTCTACGGTCATCGGCATCATCGGTTCGCTGGCCACCATGTGGCGTCTCGGCCGGCCCGAAGCCTACCTGACCCTGCGAGAGGGGGAGTGATATGACTGAGACAACTACGCCGCTTCAGCCGACCACGGTTGAGCCGACCAAGCTCCAGCCGACCACGCCAGCTCAGCCGAACGCGCCGACTGCGCCGGATTCGCCGCACGTAACCGAGACGCCCTCCCCGGACCATCTGCTGACCTTGACGGACCTGACCCGCCAGTTCGTCCGCCGCGGCACGCCGTTCGACGCCGTCAGCCACGTGAACCTCACCGTCGATGCCGGCGAATTCATCGCCATCGTCGGCCGGTCGGGCAACGGTAAAAGTACGTTGATCAACATGGTCGCTGGGCTGATTCGCCCGACCTCGGGAACCGTGAGCGTGGCTGGACGCAATGTGGCCGACTTGGGCGATAAAGCACTGTCCGTGCTGAGGAATCGCACCATCGGATTCGTGACTCAAAGCCAGACCCTGCTCGGCAACCTGACCGTGCTCGACAACGTGATTCTGCCCGCAACGATGTTTCCGGAGCCGCTGCCGTTCGCCCAAAACGCAGAAGCAACGGATGCCGTGGCGCAAGCCGCTGCCACCAATGATGAAGCGGCCGCCGATTCAGCCGCCGACCCGTTCATGCCGGATGTCATTGCGCCAATCACAGACCAGGAAAACACGCCGTCAAACACGGCTGCGAGCCGTTCGGACCTGTTCGCCACCCGAGCTCGCACGCTGTTCACCCAGCTTGGTGTTGCCGATCTGGCAGACAGCTACCCGCGCGAGCTGTCCGGCGGTGAAATGCGGCGCGTCTCCATCGCCCGCGCGCTGATGAACCAGCCGAGCTTGCTCATCGCCGACGAGCCGACCGGCGACCTCGACCAAGAGAGCACCGACATCGTAATGCGTCTGCTCAGAGACCAAGCCAACAACGGCACGGCGATTCTCATGGTCACCCATGATCCCGATGCACTCGAATACGCAGATCGGGTGTATCGCATGGACGCCGGAGTGCTGTCCATAGCCTCGGTGTAATATGGTCTGCTGGTGTCTGCCAACAGGTAGATACCGTCTGGAGTCATAGCCCATCAGCGGGTCGGCGGTAGGTAATCGCAAGAAAACCAACCCGTTCGTGTTTATTCACGACGAAGCGCTGGGGAGGCCCGACTCAGCGCTTGTTAGGCATATGCAAGGCAAGCGTTCCGTTCAGATAACGACAGAAGGATTAATCCAATGACGAACGTTCAGCGTTCTCGCCGTCAGGTGCGTCTGTCTCGCGCCCTCGGCATCGCACTGACCCCCAAGGCTCAGCGCATCTTCGAAAAGCGTCCGTACGCTCCTGGCGAGCACGGCCGTGACCGCCGCCGCACCGAGTCCGATTACGCGGTGCGTATGCGCGAAAAGCAGCGTCTGCGCGCTCAGTACGGCATCTCCGAGAAGCAGCTTCGCGCCGCTTACGAGAAGGCCACCCGTACTGCCGGCCAGACCGGTAACGCCATGCTGACCGACCTCGAGACCCGTCTCGACAACCTGGTGCTGCGTGCCGGCTTCGCCCGCACCACCGCCCAGGCCCGTCAGTTCGTGGTGCACCGTCACATCCTCGTTGACGGCAACATCGTGGACCGCCCGTCCTACCGCGTCAAGCCCGGCCAGACCATTCAGGTGAAGGCCAAGAGCCAGACCATGGTTCCGTTCCAGATCGCCGCCGAAGGCGTGCACCGTGACGTGCTGCCTGCGGTCCCCGGCTACCTCGACGTGAACCTGCCGTCCCTGAAGGCCACTGTGACCCGTAAGCCGGAGGTCGAAGAGATCCCGGTGCAGGTCAACATCCAGTACGTGGTCGAATTCTACGCCCGCTGATCCGGGCCCTCTGGTCAACAAATCCAGGACATACCGCTCGAACCCCGCGCTTCTTTCGAGAAGCCGCGGGGTTCCTGCGTTGTAGGGCGATTACTGGCCGCACACCGCCTGGCGAATCATCGTCGCGTACGCATAGGCACCGGTCATATTCGGATGAATGCCGTCATCGTTGAGGTATTCGCTATGACCTTCGCTATACCCATGCCAATCGATGATGCCCACGTTCTTGTTCTTCTTGGCGGCCTCACGCAGCATCGTATTGTTGTTGTTCTCCTGCCACGGGTATGGCATACGGATGGTGATGAAGTATGTCGGCTTGCCGCCGGTCAGGTCAATGAGCTGTTGCACTTCCTGCTCATTCGAAATCACGCCGTTCGTGCCGAGGCCAAACACCACCACACTGCCACTGTGGCCGGCAGCGGTGTCCTGCTGATACACATCCACCGCCTGCGGCAGCTGACGGTTCGGCAGGCCATCGATAAAAGCGTTCGGGAATGCGGCCTGGATGGCGTCCGAAGTACCCGACGTCACTGAATCGCCGACCATCATCATATCCGCGTTGCAGCTTTCCGTTGCCGGATCATAGGCGTACTTCGAAATGTCAAGATTGTTTGGCACCTTTTCCGCAATCGGTTTGATGATGGGCGGCTGAGAATCCGAACCGTTCTTATTCGCGTCAGCGGTATTGGTTTCGCCGTTCGCGGCATTTATGGCAGAAGACTCGGGCTCGGGCTTCGCCGGTTTCTTGACCGGCTTGGCGGGTGCCGCGAGTTCGGGGCGCAGCTGAATGGCTCGCGCTTGAGCGATGCCATTCCAGTCCACCGGTGCCCACGTCAGCGCCACAACGGTCACCAATCCGATAACCGACATGACCCACGCGCCCGGCGCAGCCGGTAGCCGGCTTCGGCAGCGGCTTGGCGTGTTGGCTACGAGGCATCTGCACCGATTTACGGGCCGCCTCGACCAGCTGGTAGAAGGCTTCCGACGCCGCCAACACCACGACGGCCTCAAGAACCCAACCCCACCACGGCAACGCCTGCGTTCGTGTCGCCGGGTTCATGAACTGCAGCAGCGGATAATGCATGACGTACAGCGAGAACGATCGCGACCCGATATAGCGTAGGGGAGCACAACCCAGCACGTGCGACCAGATTGAGTCATTGTTCACGGCACAGGCCAAGGCGCACAACGATATGAACGCGGTAATCAGGTACCCGCCTTGGTACATGTACGACAGATACCCGTTGGCGAACCAGAATCCGGTCAGCAGTGCCGCCAAAGCCGCGGTGCCAAGAACATTGCAGACGATAGTGAGACGCGCGCCTCTTGCGCCGGCTGCGTTCGATCTGTCACTGTTTGCGAAGCCGCTCCAGCTTCCGCACGCTCCGTACCTCGCGAGGAAGGCGCAATCCAGATAGCCAACAGCGCGCCGGCGGCCAGCTCGGCGAGGCGAGTATCGGTACCGTAATACACGCGGGAGGTATTGGCCGGGTCAAACAGCAGCACCATGTCGGCGGTGGAAGCAGCATGATGACAAGAATCGCCATGGAGCGCACCCATTTGGACTTGGTGATTTTGCCGAGCACCACCATCAGCAACGGCCAAACCAGATAGAACTGCATCGTCACGCCCAAGAACCACAGATGGGTCAGAGGAGAAGGCAATCCGGCCGCCTCGAAATACGGCACCTTGCGGAAGATGTACACCCAATTGCTGGCGAACAAGGCGCTCGGCAGCGAATCGGAAACCACTTTCTGCAACAGGCTGGGAGCGAACATCCAAGTGAGCCAAGGCACCACGGCAATGGTCGCCAGCATCACCGGCCATAAACGAGTAATGCGGCGGATCAGATATCGGCCATATCCAAAGGACCCGGTGCGGTCCACCATGTTCAGTACCGAACGTGTGGCAAGAAAACCGGTGATAACGAAAAACATCGTCACGCCAATGAATCCGCCCTGCAATAGCGACGGGCGGGTGTGGAATGCTATGACTCCAAGAATCGCCAGAGCGCGCAGTCCATCGATACCCCTGAAATGGGCAGGCACAGACGATCGAGATGGTGCAGGTTTCAAGGTTATGCTCACAGTATTCTAAGTGTACTCTCAGGAATCGTTAGGTATACTGCCCGGATTACGCATATCTCAGGTAGTGACCTATGCCGTTATGACTTATGACTTCCGGCAACCCGCACCGAAACCGCCGGAATGGTGACATAATCAGAACCATGATTCTTCATCTGCATCTGGTCCGTCACGGACAGACCTATTTCAACCGATACAACCGTCTGCAGGGATGGTCGAATTCGCCGCTGACCGAGTCGGGCGTCGCCGATGCCGTCAAGGCCGGTGAGCGACTGAAAGGATTGACGTTCGCCGCCGCCTACTGTTCGGACACCACGCGTGCCCAGCAGACGGCCGAGAAAATTCTCGACATCAACGAAGCCGCGGGTAACCCGCGCCCCGCACTCGTGACGGACATGCACTTCCGCGAGCAGTTCTACGGCTACTACGAGGGACTTGACATGGCCATGGCCTGGTACGCCGCGGGAGCGCCCCACGGCGTCAAAACCTACAACCAAATCGTCGAGAAGTTCGGGTTGGGGGCCTCGCGTGATTTTCTCAAGGAAGCCGATCCCTTCCACGACGCGGAATCCGATGAGGAATATTGGACGCGCGTCGAAGGTGCGTTCCGTCTTATCGCCGACAACCCGAATCTCAAGGACGGCGACGATGTGCTGCAGATTTCGCATGGCAACACACTGCTTAGCCTCGGTCACCGGTTCGGCGGCCCTGACCTCGATCTGAACGAACGCCCGGCCAATGGTTCGGTAACCGTGATCGACTTCGACACCGACAAGCCGTTCGGCGAAGCCGTGACCATCGTTTCGTACGGCAAGTAGCAAATAGCAAGCAATACATATCGAATAGCACGTACGGTCCACGGCGGCACGCCGCAAACGAAAGCGTCAGCAGGACAGCCTTTCGCCTATAGCCGCATACGCCCACGCGCACGGTTTTCGCCCTGCGCATGCAATGGTATGCCAAGAAATAGGGAAGGAGTGCTACCCTTAGGCGAGTAAGTGTGACCGCAAGGAGGAAACAATGGGAGTCGGAGAGATCGCTGGCCTGATCGCGGCCATCGCGTTCGCAGTATTGGCCGGTTTCATGATCTATCCGCTGATCAGGCTGGGCAAGATGTTTGATCAGATATCGCAGACGGTCCGGGAGTCCGGTGAACACGCCATCCCCGCGCTGGACGAAGGCGTGACCACCGTCAAGCAGGTCAACAAGTCGCTCGAAGACGTGAACAAGATTTCCGCCGCGGCTTCCACCACCGCCAACAACGTTGGTGCGTTGACCGATCTGTATGGCTCCTTCCTCGGTAAGCCCATCATCAAGATCGCTTCCACCTTCTACGCGCTGAAAACCACGGGTCAGTCCTTCCTTGCGAAGAACGCCGCGAAAACCACCGTCAACGACACCGCCGAGAAGGGGGAGTGATGTTCAAACGCATCTTCTGGGTCGGCGTCGGCGTGGCCATCGGAATCGTTGCCGTCACCAAGGCACAGGCCTATGTCAAGGCCAATACGCCTGATGCGGCACGCCAGTTCCTGCTTGGCCCCGATCAGGACAATGTGCCGATGAAAACACTCGAAGGTTGGTCAACGAGTTCAATGCCACCCGTCGAGCCCGCGAGGCTGAGCTCAACCGTCAGTACATCGAGCGCGCCAACTGACACGCGCATGCCGCCTTGCCATCTAGTCACTGAATCAGCTAGAACAAACTAATCCTCATAATCCAGTCTTTTCCACCAATACCAGGCGCAACTGCGCCCATTACCCAAACAAGGAGTTCATCCGCTCATGCGCACTGCGGACATCGCAAAGCGATACCTCGATTATTTTGCCAAGCACGACCATCTCATCGTGCCCTCGGCATCCCTGATTTCCCCGAACCCCACCACGCTTTTCACCATCGCCGGCATGGTGCCGTTCATCCCGTACCTGATGGGTGAGCAGACCCCGCCGAAGCGCCGCATGGCCTCCAACCAGAAGTGCGTGCGTACGCTCGACATCGACGAGGTCGGCAAGACCACCCGCCACGGCACCTTCTTCCAGATGCTCGGCAACTTCTCCTTCGGCGACTACTTCAAGGAAGAGGCCATCCACTACGCCTGGGAGCTGCTCACCACCTCGCAGGATGAGGGCGGCTACGGCTTCGACCCCGAGAAGCTGTGGATGACCACGTTCACCGACGATGACGAAGCCCGTTCCATGTGGATCAACGAGGGCGTGGACCCCGAGCACATCCAGAAGATGGGCATGGAAGACAACTTTTGGACCACCGGTGGCCCCGGACCCGGCGGCCCTGCTCCGAAATCTACGTGGACCGCGGCCCCGCCTTCGGCAAGGAAGGCGGCCCGATTGCCGACGAGAACCGCTACATCGAGATCTGGGACCTCGTGTTCGAGAACTACGAGGTCGACAACGTCAAGTCCAAGACCGACCTGCACATCGTGGGCGAGCTTGAGAACAAGAACATCGATACCGGTGCCGGCTTGGAACGTCTGGCCTACCTGCTGCAGGGCAAGAACAACATCTACGAGACCGATGAGGTCTTCCCGGTCATCGAGGCCGCCGAGCAGCTCTCCGGCCTGAAGTACGGCGAGAACGAGGACGCCGACGTGCGCTTCCGCGTGGTCGCTGACCACGTGCGCTCCGCCCTGATGATCATGTCCGACGGCGTGCGCCCGTCCAACGTGGGCCGTGGCTACGTGCTGCGCCGCCTGCTGCGCCGCACCGTGCGCTCCATGCGCATGCTCGGCGTGACCGATCCGGTGCTGCCCACCCTCTTCCCGACCTCCAAGGCCGCCATGGAGGCCAGCTACCCGGAGCTCAACGACACCTTCCATGAGGTGTCCGAATCCGCGTATGGCGAGGAAGACGCCTTCCGCCGCACCCTTGAGACCGGCACCACGATTCTCGACGTGGCCGTCAACAAGGCCAAGAGCGATTCCGCCGAGCCCGTCGTGGCCGGCGAGGACGCCTTCAAGCTGCACGACACCTACGGCTTCCCGATTGAGCTGACCCTCGAGATGGCCGCCGAACAGGGCGTGAAGGTGGACGAGGCCAAGTTCCGCGAACTCATGGCCGAGCAGAAGTCCCGCGCCCGCGCCGACGCCCTCAAGAAGCGTCACAACGTGGATCTTTCCGTTTACGACGACTTCAAGAAGACGCTCGTCAGCCCGATCGACTTCCTCGGCTACACCGACATGTCCGCCCGCGCCAAGGTGATCGGCATCATGCAGGAAGGCAAGGGTTCCGTGCCCGCCGTGACCGGCCCGGCCAACGTCGAGGTCATCCTCGACCGCACCCCGTTCTACGCGGAGGCCGGCGGCCAGCTCGCCGACCAGGGCGAGATCCTGTCCGACGACGGCGCCGTGCTCGAAGTCGACGATGTGCAGAAGCCCATCAAGGACCTCATCGTCCACCAGTGCCGTCTGACCGAAGGCACGCTGGTCGTCGGCGCCGAAGTCAACGCCAACATCGACCTGGCCCGCCGTGGCGCCATCGCCCGCTCGCACACCGCCACGCACATGGTGCACAAGGCGCTGCGTGAGGAGCTGGGCCCGCAGGCCACCCAGCGCGGCTCCGAAGACGCCCCGAACCGTCTGCGCTTCGACTTCCAGTGGTCCAAGGCCCCGGCCAAGTCCGTGATCTCCGCAGTCGAGGAGCGCGTCAACGACAAGCTGCGCGACAACCTCGCCGTGACCACCAAGGAAATGAAGTTCGACGACGCCATCGCCCTCGGTGCCATGCACCTGTTCGGCGAGAAGTACGGCGACATCGTACGCGTGGTCTCCATCGGCGAAGACGGCTGGAGCCGCGAGCTGTGTGGTGGTACCCACGTGGACCACGTTGGCAAGATCGGCATGGTCAACATCCTGTCCGAAGCCTCCATCGGCTCCGGCGTGCGTCGTGTCGACGCCGTCGTGGGCCAGGGTGCCTATGACTTCAACGCTCGTGAGCACGCGCTGGTCTCCCAGCTGTCCGACAAGCTCAACGCTCGTCCGGACGAGCTCGCCGAGCGTGTGAACGCCCTGCTCGCCAAGCTCAAGGAATCCGATCGTCGCTTGGCCTCCATGTACGAGTCCCAGCTGGCCGCCTCGGTTCCGGCGCTGGTTGCTGACACCAAGAACTCCGCGGCCCCGGTCAAGGTGGCCGTCAAGAACGTGGGCCACTTTGGCGCGGTCGATGCCCTGCGCAAGACCGTACTCGACGTGCGCGCCCAGCTCGGTGAAGACGCCCCCGTGGTGGTGGCCCTTGCCGGCGTGAACGAGGATGACAAGCCGATGGTCGCCGTGGCCATCAACGAGGCCGCCCGCAAGGCCGGCATCAAGGCCGGTGATCTGGTGCGTGGCGCAGCCAAGGTCCTCGGCGGCGGTGGTGGCGGCAAGCCGGACTTCGCCCAGGGTGGCGGTGTCGATGCCTCCAAGATCGACGAGGCCCTCGAAGCGCTCAAGCACGAGGCGCAGAAAGCCTGATTCCGCCAGTGGTGTGGTTAGGCGTTGATTTGGGTAATGCCCGGGTCGGACTGGCACTGTCCGACCCGGAGCTTACCTTTGCACATCCTGCTGGCAACATTCATGTTGCCGGCGACTATTTCTTTGCTATTGACGAGGTCCTGAACGTCATCGAAGACGAACATGTGGACCATGTAATCGTCGGACTGCCCCTGCAGATGGACGGTACAGAAGGCAAAAGCGCCAAAAAAGCGCGCAGGTGGGCGGCCAATCTGGAGAAGAGGCTGCAAGCAGAGAGTGAAGACAGTGATTCTACGGAGTATCAGATTCCGCAGGTATCATTGATAGATGAGAGATTGACAACAGTCAGTGCGCATCGTCAGCTGTTCGAGGCCCATAAAGCTTCGAACAAGCACAGGCCGGTGGTTGACCAGCAGTCGGCAGTGGTGATTTTGCAGACGGCACTCGACCGTACCCGGGAGCAGTGAGGTATCGGTTATGACCGATGATTTTAACGAGTTCTTTGATGACAACACGCATTGGGTCGAACAGGGGTCAGAACCAATGCGCGGGGCCGAGCCGCCAGAACCGCCGAAATCCCGCAGGGAGATGCGCAAGCGACGTGCACAGCGCAGGCGCAAGCGTATCAGTGGCATTATCATCGCTATCGCCATCGTCGCCCTGCTTATCGGCGGCGGCTATTTCGGCGTAACCAAGCTCATCGCATGGCGCGACAGCCGGAGCAACCAGTCGACGGCCATCGCGGACTATCCGGGACCGGGCTATGGCGAGGTCGAATTCACCGTGAGCGAGGGCCAAGGCGCGGCGGAGATCGCCGATAATCTGCTCAAGGCCGAAGTCATCAAGTCTACTGCCGCGTTCACCAGCGTGGTCAACGCCAATAGCACGACACTCTATCCGGGAACGTTCACATTGAAGAAGCATATGGCCGCATCCAAAGTGATCGACGTTCTCTCCGACACCAACCAGGCGGCGGGCTTCCTCGAGGTTCGTCCCGGTGAACGTGCCACCGATGTGTTCGCCAACGCCGCGAAGCTTTCCGGCATTGCCCAAAGCGAATTCGACACGATTATCAAGAACAAGGGTAAGGATATTCTGCCCAATGAAGCGGGCGGTAGCTTTGAGGGATGGCTGGAGCCGGGAACCTACAACGTCAAGAGCATGAAGAGCGCTTCGGAAATCCTCAAGGCCATGGTCGATAAGCGTATCGCCAAGTTGGATGAATTGGGCGTGCCGGCCGGCAGTGACCGCGAACGGGTGATGATCATCGCCTCTATCGCCGAGGCCGAGGTCAACAAAGCCGATTACTACGGCAAAGTGACGCGAGTCATCGAGAACCGTTTGGAGCAGGGCATGTCGTTGGGCATGGATTCCACCGTGGCCTATGGCAATAACGTCAAGCCCGCGCAGGTGACCACCGAGATGACCCAAGACGAGTCCAACCCGTACAACACGTACAAGATCTCCGGCCTGCCGCCTACGCCGATCAGCAATCCCGGCGATAACGCCATTCAAGCGGCACTGCACCCCGAAGGCGGCAATTGGCTGTACTTCTGCACGGTCAATCTGGACACCGGCGAAACCAAGTTCGCCGCAACCGCCGATGAACATGACCAGAACGTGGCCGAACTACGCAAGTGGCAAGCCGAAAACCAGTAGTCATCCCGTTAGCTTCCTTCGCTTGGGGAAGCTGATCGGACGTGGTCTCTTCATTGGCTCCCTCGCCGAGGGGAGCTGTCCGCAAAAAAGCGGACTGAGGGGAGCACTGCAGGGAATGTAACGCTCAACTTAAGCCCGGGGCTCCCGCGAAGCGGATGGAAGAAATCTAGGACAACACCCCAACAGCCACCGCCACAATCGCGCCCGCAATATCACCGGCACATACGGCACCTTGCCCGCATGTGCCGGTGATGTGCGTTGTGGGTCGAATCGCGTCCACAAGGCAATCCATGTGATGCCGGCAACGCCCATCGCCAGCCACCAGACCACCACAGGCAACAGGCCAAACAGTCCGACAGACAATCCCATAGGTATCAAGGCGGTCACATCGCCGAATCCCAATGACCGAGGCACCAGCAACGCCAACGCGAACTGGATCAGGCAACATAGCACGGTGAACAACAGCGCCTGCAACAGCACGAACAGGTCGTTCACCACCACTCCATACGCGAAATCGGCGGCCAGCTGAAGCAACGCGCCCGCAGCCACCCACGCGATCGGCACCCGCCGATGACGAACATCCTCAATGGACAGTGCAAGCCCACATAGCAGACCGGGTAGCGTGAACAGGTATGGCATGGCTTAACATTAACCCCTAGCTAGACGTACACATAGACGTACACACATGAAACGAGGGAAGTTATGCTGCGTTGGCAGACGGCAGGGGAGTCTCACGGAGAAGCATTGGTGGCCATGATTGAAGGGTTGCCGGCCGGCGTGCGTATTAGCACGGACGATATCGTTTCCGCACTGGCACGCCGTCGACTTGGATATGGTCGCGGTGCCCGCATGAAGTTCGAGCAAGACAAGGTCCGTCTGCTGACCGGTGTACGCCACGGCCTGACCCTCGGCTCGCCGGTGGCCATCGAAATCGCCAACACCGAATGGCCGAAGTGGACCGAGGTCATGAGCGCCGATGCACTCGACCATGACCTGCCGCGCGAAGGCCGCAATGCGCCGCTGAGCCGCCCGCGCCCGGGCCACGCCGATCTGACCGGCATGCGCAAGTATGGTTTTGACGACGCCCGCCCGGTACTGGAGCGCTCCAGCGCCCGTGAGACCGCCTCCCGTGTGGCTTTGGGCGAGGTGGCCAAGCAGTTCTTGGATCAGGCGTTCGGCATCCGCACCGTAGCCCACGTGGTGGCGCTTGGTGGCGTGCAGACCAACCCCGACCTGCCTCTGCCCACCCCCGACGATCTGGAAGCGCTTGATGCCTCGCCTGTCCGTACGCTGGACAAAGAGGCCGAAGCCCGCATCATCGAACGCATCAACGAGGCCAAGAAGGCCTCCGATACGTTGGGCGGCGTGATTGAAGTGCTGGCTTACGGTGTGCCTGCCGGCATCGGCACGTATGTGGAGTCCGACCGCCGACTGGACGCGGCTCTGGCCTCCGCGATCATGGGCATTCAGGCGTTCAAGGGTGTGGAGATCGGCGACGGCTTCCTGGAAGCCTCCCGCCCCGGTTCGCAGGCGCACGATGAGATCGTGGTCAACGCCGACGGCCGCATCGACCGTCTGTCCAACCGCGCAGGCGGCATTGAAGGCGGTATGTCCAATGGCCAGGTGATTCGCGTACGCGGTGCCATGAAGCCGATTCCGTCCATCCCCAAGGCCCTGCGTACGGTCGACGTGCTGACCGGCGAATCCGCACAAGCCATCAACCAGCGTTCCGACAGCACCGCCGTGCCTGCGGCATCCGTGGTGGCCGAGGCCATGGTGCGTCTGACTTTGGCGAAGTACGCGCTGGATAAGTTCGGTGGAGACAGTGTTGCCGAAACACGGCGCAACCTTGAGTCGTATCTCGCCTCGTGGCCGGAGCACATGCGCTGAACGAAGGGCGTATGGTTTCGTGACGACTGCCGCGGAACCATCAGCAACTGTACTCACCAATCGTCGAGAGGATTCGTAGATTATGACCGCACGCCCCCGCGCCGTCATCATCGGCATGATGGGAGCCGGCAAAACACGTGTCGGTAAGGAAGTGGCGCATATGTTGCGTCTGCCGTTCGCCGATGCCGATGTGGAGATCGAACGTGAAGTGGGCATGAAGATTCCCTCCTACTTCGAGGAATACGGTGAGCCGGCATTCCGCGAGGTCGAGGCCGATCTCATCGCCGATATGCTTGAGGATTTCGACGGTATCTTTTCGCTGGGCGGTGGCGCTCCCATGACGCCATCCACCCAGCATGCCCTCGCCTCCTACATCGACCATGGCGGTCGTGTGGTCTACCTTGATGCCGATCCGGCGGAAGCCATGGAACGCGCGAACCGTGGGGGAGGCCGGCCCATGCTCAATGGCAACGCCAACTCCCGTTGGAAAAAACTGTTCAAGCAGCGTGACCCAGTATTCCGCGAGGTCGCCAACGTTCATGTCCATACCCGGGGGCTTACGCCTCAGGGCGCAGCGAAGAAAGTGATTGATATGGTATCTGAGCGAGCAGTGCATGTTACCGGAGCGGCAATTGAGCCGTATGATGTGGTCATTGGCGAAGGTGCCATGAACCATCTGGTCGACGTGCTGGGACCCAAACCCGCCAAAATCGCGCTTATCCACACTCAGCCGGTGCAGCGACACTCCGATCGTGCCCGCGCCCTGTTGCGTCAGGGCGGCTATGAGGTTTCCGACATCGTGATTCCGGATGCCGAACCCGGCAAGACCATTACCGTGGCCAACGGCATTTGGGAACGCCTTGGCAACGAAGGTTTCACCCGATCCGATGCCGTGGTGGGGCTTGGCGGCGGTGCCGCAACCGATTTGGCCGGTTTCGTGGCTGCCACGTGGATGCGCGGCGTGCGCTATGTAAACTGCCCGACCTCGCTGCTGGCCATGGTCGATGCCTCCACCGGTGGCAAAACCGGCATCAACACCCCGCAGGGCAAGAACCTCGTCGGCTCGTTCTACACGCCTGCCGGTGTGCTGGCCGACACCAAGACGCTGGCTACGCTGCCCAATGACATCTTCATCGAGGGTCTCGGCGAAGTCGCCAAATCCGGTTTCATCCGCGACCCCGAAATCCTGCATATCCTCGAAGACCACGCAGCTGAACTGCGCGCTTTCGACGGCTCTACATTCCTCGGCTCGCCGCTCGAAGACGTGGTTGCCGAGCTCATTGAGCGCACGGTAAAGGTCAAGGCCTACCACGTCTCCTCCGATTTGAAGGAGAAGGGTCTGCGTGAATTCCTCAACTACGGGCACACGATGGGCCATGCCATCGAAAAGCTCGAGCATTTCCGCTGGAGGCATGGCAATGCGGTGGCCGTCGGTATGGTGTATGCCGCCGAGCTGGCCCATCTGATCGGTTACATCGATCAGGATCTGGTTGACTATCACCGCTCGTTGCTTGCTTCGATGGGTCTGCCGACGTCGTGGAATGGCGGCTCGTTCGACGACGTGCTCGCATTGATGCATCGCGACAAGAAGGCCCGCGGCAATGAGCTGCGCTTCGTGGTCCTCGACGAGATTGGTCACGTCGTACACCTCGACAACCCGCCCGCCGAAGCCGTGGAAGAAGCATTCCGTCGTATCCAGCAGTAATTGAACGGCCGTAGGCCGTGCCGTTCGCCATCCCCTCAGAAAAAAGTACTTGGCTCCCCTCTAACGGAGGTACCCCGGAGTCGGATTTACCTTCTACCTCCCTCTGATGAGGGAGGTGCCCCGAAGGGGCGGAGGGAGAGAAGCACAAACAAAAGGAGTCCCAATGACCAAAGTCATCGTTGTCAATGGCCCTAACCTCGGACGTCTCGGCGTCCGCCAGCCCGACGTCTACGGTCGTCAAGACCTCGACACCCTGCGCAAGCTCTGCACCGAATGGGGCAAGGACCTCGGCCTCGAAGTCGAGGTGCGTCAGACCGACGACGAAGCCGAAATGGTGCACTGGATGCACCAAGCCGCCGACGAGAAAACCCCGGTGGTCATGAACCCCGCCGCCTTCACGCACTATTCGTATGCTCTCGCCGACGCCGCGCACATGGTCATTGACGAGAACCTGCCGCTTATGGAAGTCCATATTTCCAACCCGTCCGCCCGCGACGAGTTCCGCAAGCGTTCCGTAATCAGCCCTGTGGCCACCGGCACCATCACCGGCATGGGTTTCTACGGCTACAAGCTCGCGCTCGATGCTGTGGCGCACTTGCTGAGCGAATAGAGCCAAGCCCTCCAGCCAATCCCGGGTAGCAGTCGACGTTGCGCCCGGGATTCCTGTTACCTGAGGAAACCATAAGCGTCCAAGTAAAGGAAGCCATGACTCTCACCGCCACGGAACGTGATCTCGTCGATGCCGCGTCACGCTGGTTTGACGCCCACCGCGCACAGTTCGTCGATGAGCTGTGTGAGCTGCTGCGCTACCCGTCGGTTTCCGACGAATCGGACCCGAATCCTCGTCCGGGCGCGCCTTATGGACCCGAAGTACGCCGTGTATTCGACCATATGCTGGCCAAGGCAGGACGAGACGGGCTGCCTACGCGCGACTACACCGGCCACGTCATGGAAGTCGTTTATCCACAGGAGAACGTGGAGACCGACCGTGACATCGCCTTCGTCGACCACCTCGACGTAGTCCCCGCCGACGACGGTTGGACGCACGATGCCTTCGATCCGCAGGTTATTGGCGATATTGTTATCGGTCGCGGCTCATTGGACAATAAAGGCGTCGCGCTGACCAGCTATTTCCTACTCCGTTTCTTCAAGGAACACGACCACCGTTTCCGCCACCGCGTACGTATACTGTTCGGCGGCTCCGAAGAGATCGCGCTCAACGACATCAAATGGTTCGTCGCCAACATCGGCGCGCCGTACCAGGCCATCGTCATCGATGGTCCCTTCCCGGTGAACAATATCCAAAAAGGACTGCTCGATGTGGATGTCGAACTGCCGGTCGGGCCGCAATTGCGCGGTTGGCATGCCGGCACCGCCACTAACACGGTTCCCGGGCCGCCGCAATCACCCTCACCGGCGTCGACGAATCTACCGTGCGGCAAGCATTCTGCCAGAGCGGCAACATCGCTCCAGATATCGCCGAGCGATTGCATATCAACGCAACAGCGCAAGGCGTCACGATTGAGGCCACCGGTGTCGCCGGTCATGCCTGCCAGCCGTCCGGTACCGTAAACGCTATAGCGGTGCTCACTACGGCGCTTGCCCGGTCCGGTCTGCTCGAAGGCCGTGACCTCACTGCAGCGCAGGCGATTGCCCAATGGACAAAAGACTCATATGGCACCGGCTTGGGTATCGATTGCGAGAATGCGGAAAGCGGACCGACTACCGCCAATGGTGGTTTGATTATACCGGCGAATGAGTTCGCTGAAGCAGACAAGGTATTAGGCGCGGTATCAGGTGAGACTTCTGAAGATGCCATCGTATTGCACTTCGACATCCGTTATGCGGTAGGCCAGGCACACGAACAAATCATCGAGCGTATTCAAGCACAAGCCGAAGCGGCGGGCGGCCGCATTGTCGACATCCTTAACGATGACCCATACTACGTGCAGGCTGACGACCCGCGTGTCCAGTTGCTCACCGCAACCTACAACGACGTGCTCGGTTGCGAGGCTCGACCCGTGGCTGTCGGCGACGGCACCCACGCCCGCTTTATCCCGCGCGCACTCAACTTCGGTCCCGAATTCCATGCCGACCATGTGCCGGCGGTCGACGGCATCGACTTGGAGACCCCGCCATTCATCGCACCAGGTGCCGGCAACGCGCACGGTGCCGATGAATGGGCCTCGCTGAAAAACCTGAAAACAGCGTTTGTCCTATATGCGTTAGGCCTAGTGCGTCTCGACCAATACCTGCAATAGCTGGCGGATAAGACGTTTGACGTGATTATGACCTTGCGTATGCTTTTTGACGAGCCTACTATTCGTATTGTTCAAGTACGCCATGTCGGGGCCGACGCGTCTGGTGAACACGCCGGGTCATACACGGATGATAGAGTGAAATTCCATGGTTAGAAGAACACATGGTAATTCTCAAGAACACGTCACCAAGCATATTTTCGTCACTGGCGGCGTTGTCTCCTCTCTCGGCAAGGGCCTGACCGCATCTTCGCTCGGTCGTTTGCTGCGCAGCCGCGGTATCCATGTTCTGCAGCAAAAGCTCGATCCGTACATCAACGTCGACCCGGGCACCATGAACCCGTTCCAGCATGGTGAGGTCTACGTGACCGAAGACGGTGCCGAAACCGATCTCGACATCGGCCACTACGAGCGTTTCCTCGACGTCTTCCTGAGCCAGAAGGCCAACGTCACCACCGGTCAGATCTATCAGGAAGTGCTGCGCAAGGAGCGCGCCGGCGAATACCTCGGCCAGTGCGTGCAGGTTATCCCGCACATCACCAACGAAATCAAGTCTCGTATGCGCGCCCAGGCTTCCGATGACGTGGATGTGATCATCACCGAAATCGGTGGTACCGTCGGCGACATCGAGTCCCAGCCCTTCCTTGAGGCCGCCCGCGAAGTGCGCCGCGATCTCGGCCCGGACAACTGCATGTTCGTGCACGTTTCCCTGGTGCCGTACATTTCCGCCGCCCACGAGCTCAAGACCAAGCCCACCCAGCACTCCGTGATGATGCTGCGCCAGCTCGGCATTTCCCCGGACGCCTTGTGCTGCGCTCCGACCGCCCGCTCAATCAGTCCATCAAGGACAAGATCTCCCTGATGTGCGATGTCGATGCCGAAGGCGTGGTCAACTGCGTGGATGCGCCGAGCATCTACGATGTGCCGAAGATCCTGTTCGAGGAGGGCCTCGACGCCTATGTGGTGCGTGAGCTCGGCCTGCCGTTCCATGACGTCGATTGGGACGAATGGGCCGACCTGCTGGAGCGTGTGCACCACCCCAAGCACGAGGTCAACATCGCCATCGTCGGCAAGTACATCGATCTGCCGGACGCCTACCTGTCTGTCACCGAGGCCATCAAGGCCGGCGGCTTTGCCAACTGGGCCAAGGTCAACGTCAAGTGGGTTGCGGCCGATCGTTGCGAAACCACCGAAGGTGCGGCCGCCGCTCTCGACAACGTCGACGGCATCGTGATCCCCGGCGGCTTCGGCATCCGCGGCATCGACGGCAAGATCGGCGCTCTGAAGTTCGCCCGTGAAACCAAGCTGCCTGCCCTCGGCCTGTGCCTGGGCCTGCAGTCCATGGTCATCGAATACTCCCGCCACGTGCTGGGCATTGAAGACGCGAACTCTTCCGAGTTCGAGCCCGATTGCGCCAACCCGGTGATCGCCACCATGGAAGAGCAGAAGGACATCGTGGCCGGCAAGGGCGACATGGGCCACACCATGCGTCTTGGCTCCTACCCGGCTGAGCTGGAGGAAGGCTCGCTGGTCGCCGAACTGTACGGCACCACGCATGTCACCGAGCGTCACCGCCACCGTTACGAAGTCAACGTGGCCTACAAGGATCGTCTGCGCGAAGGCGGCCTGCGCATCTCCGGCCAGAGCCCGGACGGCGAGCTCACCGAGTTCGTGGAACTGCCGCAGGACGTGCACCCGTTCTATGTGGCCACCCAGGCTCACCCGGAGTTCAAGTCTCGCCCGACCAAGCCGCACCCGCTGTTCGCCGGCCTGGTCAAGGCCGCGCTCGACCATCAGGCGGCGCGCTGACGCACTTTCGTGCCGTGCATAATATCGTGGCATGATGTGCTGGCTGCCGTCATCGGCGTAGTGCAAGACATACGGTAAAGACGTGGTGGCGAAATATCTAATGATGTTTCGCCACCACGTCTTTTTTGTTGTATGAGCAGCATGCAGCATGATGTATTGGAAGGCGACGGTAAAAAATTACCGTTTCTATGGTGTGTTGGTAGTATGCAGATAACGCTTAGTAGGCCATCGCAGAAAGACCGACCATGACCGAACACCTTGATGACTCGACCCAGCAGTTTGCGCCTCTGTTTGGTGCGAATAATGCCGTCAGCGGCACTGTGGCAGACAGTGTGGATGCTGCTGCATCAGATTCCATTCAGGGCGATGAGATGAGGAGGCGCCGCATCTGGCCGTGGGTGGTGATTGCTTGTCTGCTGGTTGCCTTGGGGGCTGCCTGTGGCGGCGGTGTTTGGTTCTTCCAAGATCACGTGCTGCCTGGCACAACGCTATGGGGAAATTCAGTTACCGGCAAAACCGAGCAGGAGATTGTCGACCTAATCAACGACCAGGTCGACAACACCGCGGTACGAGCGAAATATCAGGGGCAGTCGGCGACGTTCACGCTGAAAGATCTCGGCATCGAAGTTGATGGTGAAGCAATCGCATCCGATGTCATCAATGCCCAACGCGGTGACGCATGGTGGCAACAGTATGCGTTCTGGATTACGCATGATGTGGCCCCGCAAATCAATCCCGAGCTCGCTGATGGCAGTGTGGTAGATAAGGCGCTGAACATTGATGCACAAGAACCTGTTGACGCGCAAGTCGCATTGAACGATAACAACAGTGGCTTCAACGTTATTGCGGGAGAAAATGGCCAGGGAGCCAACGCCACCAGCATTGCGAAGCAAGCCATTTCCACAGTGGAGTCATTGGGCAGTGTCCAGCCACAGACCGTTCGGGTGGAACTCGACGTAACCGAACCGACGATTACCAATGCAATTGCCGATGAGGCGAAAACCACGCTGGAAACCCTAGTGAACAATGCCGTGGCCATCAAGGTGGCGGATAAAGACATCGCCACCGTGAATGCGTCCATGCTGGGTTCGGCCATGCGCATCGACGCCAACCAGCAGTCAAAGCTGAAAGACAATGAAGTACGTAATGGCTACGTGGTCTTTGATGCCGATAAGCTGCAGCAATACTATGACGAGCAAATCAAGCCGAATCTCAAATTGGAACGTGAAGACAAGAAGGTCGTCGTCAATAATGCTGGCGAGGTGCTGAGCACTGAAACAGACGGCCATGATGGCATTGTGATTGCCGATGGCGCGGATACGGAGGTTGGTGCTCGCTTGGCTCAGGTGCTGGCCACGGGAACTGGCTCAGTGAATGTGGACGGCAAGGTAGATCCCAAACAGGAAGTCAAGGTCACTCATCGCGTGGCGATTGACCTGTCCGACCGTAAGCTCTATGCCTATGAGAATGACACGGTGGTCAAGACATTGAATGTCGTGGTCGCGGAGGGCAACGACAACGTCACCGGCGAATGCGTTGGCATGATGTGTACGCCGACAGGTGACTTCAACGTATGGCAAAAGTTGCCCAGTCAAGATATGAGCGGCACGCTGAATCTTGCCGATGGCACGGTGGAAACATGGGATGTCAAAGACGTGGGCTTCGTCAATTACTTCTCCTCCGGTTGCGCAATCCACCGTATTGCCGGCGGATATGTAGCGGATGCCGTAATGCCCTCCATTGCCAACGGATCTCATGGTTGCGTGGGTATCGGATGGGATGTGGCCGAATGGTTCTACAACTGGTGCAATATGGGCACGAGCGTGCATATCCAAGTGTGATATGCAACAGTGTGATATGTAACAAATACGGCATGCAGTGGTGCGACACATAATGCCGCATACGCGATGTTCGGTGTGCATGGGACAAGCTTGCCCGGCTCCAATATCGCTGTATCGCATTCGTGTAATCAAGCCCACAGCCAATATGCGTCAGGGCGGCTAGTGTTTGCACTTGGGTTCTGCTAGGTTTTCATAGGATTAAGTGTGATACAAGGAAGGCAGGATGGTGACCGAAAACACAGCACCAAACGCCGCCGCTGACGTGGAGATGAGCCAGTATGTGGCTGATCGTACCCGCGTCAACGAGGACAAGATCAAGAAGGATGACGAGATCATCAGCCAGTTCGGCGACTACAACTATGGTTGGCATGATTCTGATGCCGCCGGCGAAGCCGCAAAACGAGGCATTGATGAGAACGTCGTACGCGCGATCAGCGCCGACAAAGGCGAGCCGCAGTGGATGCTCGACATGCGTCTGCGTGGATTCAAGGCGTTCCTCGAAAAGCCCATGCCCGATTGGGGTGTGGATCTCTCCGGCTTCAACGCAGACGACTTCAAGTACTACGTCAAGCCAATCGACAAGCAGGCGAAAAGCTGGGACGAACTGCCTGACGACATCCGCAACACCTACGATCGTCTCGGCATCCCGGAGGCGGAGAAGAACCGCCTCGTCTCCGGCGTGGCCGCCCAGTACGAGTCGGAGGTCATCTACAACTCCATCCAGGAGGACCTGAAGAAGCAGGGCGTCATCTTCGTCGACACGGACACCGCTGTGCGCGAATACCCTGAACTCGTCAAGAAGTACTTCGGCACCGTCGTGCCTCCGGAAGACAACAAGTTCGGTGCCCTCAACACCGCGGCATGGTCCGGCGGCTCGTTCGTATACGTGCCGAAGGGCGTGCATGTGGACATCCCGTTGCAGGCGTACTTCCGCATCAACACCCCGGCCATGGGTCAGTTCGAGCGCACGCTCATCATCGCGGACGAAGGCTCCTACGTGCACTACGTGGAAGGCTGCACCGCCCCGATCTGGTCCGAGGACTCGCTGCACGCCGCCATCGTCGAGATCATCGTCGAAAAGCACGCCCGCGTGCGTTACACCACCGTGCAGAACTGGTCGAACAACGTCTACAACCTCGTCACCCAGCGTGCCTACGTGCGCGAGGGCGGCACGATGGAATGGGTCGACGGCAACATCGGTTCCAAGGCCACCATGAAGTACCCGGCCTGCATCCTCGCCGAACCGTACGCCAAGGCATCCACCATGTCCCTCGGCTTCGCCGGCAAGGGCCAGTACCAGGACACGGGCGCGAAGATGATTCACCTCGCCCCGCACACCAGCTCCACCATCGTCGCCAAGTCCATTTCCCGTGGTGGTGGCCGCTCCGCCTACCGCGGTCTGGTCAAAATCGTCAAGGGCGCGTACGGTTCGTCCAACTCGACCGTGTGCGATGCCCTGCTGGTCGACGACTTCTCCCGCTCCGATACCTACCCGCATGTCGACGTTCGCGAAGACGACGTTTCGATGGCCCACGAAGCCACCGTTTCCAAGATTTCCGAAGACCAGCTCTTCTACCTGATGAGCCGAGGTCTCACGGAGGAAGAGGCGCGAGGCATGATCGTGCGCGGCTTCGTCGAACCGATCAGCCGCGAGCTGCCTATGGAATACGCGCTCGAACTCAACAGACTTGTGGAACTCCAGATGGAAGGATCGGTGGGCTGATTCCGATGACCGACAACACAACACCCGTCAAGGAAATCAAGATTCCGGTCGCCGACCCCAACGACCCGTACGCGATTCCGGCCGCCATGCCGTCCTCCGTGGACCATGCCGTGCGCTCGTTCAACGCAGGCGACTACCCGGAGCCCAGCCGCAAGCAGGACGAATGGCGCTACACGCCTATCGAGCGCATCAACGAGTTCTTCACCGTGTTCAAGCCTTCCGGCGAAACGCAGATCGAAGTCTCCATGATTGACGGCTCGCCGTTGGCCGAAGCGTGAAGCTCAGCCAGATCAAGCTCGGTGAGGGCCTGTCCGGCACTGTGTCCAAGCCCAACGACCGCGTCTCCGCAGTCGAATGGGAATCCGGCCGCACCGCAACCATTCTGGAACTGTCCGGTGAGATCGCCCAGCCCGTGCTCGTCAAGGTGCACGGCGCGGGGGAGGACCTCGACGCTTTCCATCTGGTGATCGCCGCCGCCGACAAGGCTCATGCGGACGTCGTCGTGGAACACGACGGTGACGCACGACTGGCCGAAGGCGTGGAAATCACCACCGGCAAGGACTCGCACGTCTCCACCACGTTCGTTCAGGAATGGGCCAAAACCGCCAAGCATGTGGCCAACCACCGCATCCACGTCGGCGAAGGCGCATCCCTGCGCCACTCCGTCGTGACCTTGGGCGGCGACATCGTCCGCATCCGCATGGATCAGGACTTCGGCGGCGAACAGGGCGACCTCAACATGCTCGGCATCTACTTCGTGGACCCCGGCGAGCACATCGAACACCGCACGATGGTGGTACACAACCACCCTGACTGCAAGTCCCGCGTGGTCTACAAGGGCGCGCTTGACGGCAAGGGCGCGCACTCCACTTGGGTGGGCAACGCGCTCATCCAGCCCACCGCCCCCGGCACCGACTCCTACGAGCTCAACCGCAACCTGGTCCTGACCCCGGGCGCCATCGCCGATTCCGAGCCGAACCTCGAAATCGAAAACGGCAACATCATCGGTGCCGGTCACGCCTCTTCGGTGGGCCGCTTCGACGACGAGGAACTGTTCTACCTCGAATCCCGCGGCATCCCCGAAACCGACGCCCGCAAGCTCGTGGTGCGCGGCTTCTTCGGCGAACTCGTCGAGGAAATCGGCATTCCCGCCATCTCCGAACATCTGATGACCGTGATTGACCGCCGACTGGCCCGTGGCGAAAACGACGCCATGGCACAGGTCCTCGAAGACAAGTAAGAACAGCATTTTTAGGAGCACAACAATGTCAACACTCGAAATCAAGGACCTGCACGTCCACGTCGAAACCAAGGAAGGCATCAAGCCGATCCTGAAGGGTGCCACCCTGACCGTCCACTCCGGCGAAACCCACGCCATCATGGGCCCCAACGGTTCCGGCAAGTCCACTCTCGCCTACACGTTGGCCGGCCACCCCAAGTACGTGGTCGACTCCGGCGAGGCCCTCCTCGACGGCAAGGACATCCTCAAGATGACTCCGGACGAGCGCGCCAAGGCCGGCCTGTTCCTGGCCATGCAGTACCCGGTCGAAATACCGGGCGTGTCCATGACCAACTTCTTGCGCACCGCCAAGACCGAAATCGACGGCGAGGCTCCCGGTATTCGCCAGTGGGCCAAGGACCTGTCCGCAGCCATGAAGCGCCTCAAGATGGACCCGAAGTTCGCCTCCCGTTCCGTGAACGAAGGCTTCTCCGGCGGTGAAAAGAAGCGCGCCGAAGTGCTGCAGCTCGAACTGCTGAAACCGAAGTTTGCCGTCCTTGACGAAACCGACTCCGGCTTGGACGTGGACGCCCTGCGCATCGTGTCCGAAGGCGTGAACCGCGCCAAGGAAGCCAACCAGTTCGGCATCCTCATGGTCACGCACTACACCCGTATCTTGAAGTACATCAAGCCGGACATCGTGCACGTGTTCGCCGACGGCCACTTCGTCAAGACCGGCGGCCCTGAGCTGGCCGACGAACTCGAAGAGAACGGCTACGACCAGTACCTGCCCGAAGGCGCCGACTCCGAGTCCGCACTGGCCTGAGTCCGTGACCGTGGGAGTCTGACATGCCCTATTCTCGACACGCTCCGGGCCGCTTAGGCCAGGTCTTTACGGTCGCGAACAGGCCATGTCAGACTCCCACTCGTTTCGTACAATTGTTACGTAAGTAGGGGGAACATAATGGTTGATTTTAAGGCGATTCGGGCGCAGTTCCCGATTCTGGATCAGGAGATTCACGGGCACCCGCTCGTGTACCTGGATTCTGCGGCCACCTCGCAGAAGCCGAATGCGGTGATCGACGCCGAGGCGAACTTCTACCGTACAATTAACGCCGGCGTGCACCGTGGTGCGCACGAACTGGCCGCCCGTAGCACCATGGCCTTTGAGGAGGCCCGAGCCAAGGTGGCCAAGCTGGTCGGCGCGAATGCGGCCGAAGGTGAAGAGGAGGTCGTCGTCACCGGTGGTGCCACGGCCGGACTGAACCTGCTCGCCACCGCATTCGGCAATGCATCGCTGGGGCGTGGGGGAGAAGCCGCCAAGCGTTTTGCCCTGAAGCCGGGCGATGAGATCGTCGTCTCGCGTGCGGAACATCATTCGGTGCTGCTGCCGTTCCAGGAGCTGTCCTACCGTACCGGCGCCACCTTCAAGTGGATCGACCTGACCGAGGACGGCCGTGTGCGTACGGACAACCTCGACGAAGTCATCACCGAGCGTACCAAGGTCGTGGCCGTCACCCACGTGGGCAACGCCACGGGTGCCATCACCAACATCGCCCCGATCATCAAGCGTGCGCATGAAGTAGGTTCGATCTTCATCTTGGACGCTTGCCAGTCCGTACCGCACCTCAAGGTCGATTTCCACGCGCTTGATGTGGACTTCGCCGCCTGGAGCGCGCACAAGATGTACGGTCCTACCGGCGTCGGTTTCCTGTACGGTAAGCGCGACCTGCTCGAAGCCCTGCCGCCGGCCAACTTCGGCGGCTCCATGGTCGAGCTCGCCTACATGGACCACGAGGCCCAATACATGGCCCCTCCGGCCCGCTTCGAGGCCGGCACCCAGCCGGTCGCCCAAGTGGTAGCCGCAGGCGTCGCCGCCGAATGGATGATGAACATCGGGCTCGAGAACATCGAAGCCCATGAGAAGACCATCGCCGCCGAACTGCTCAAGCTCGGCGACGTCGATGGCATTCGCATCCTCGGGCCGCGCGAAAACGTGGACCGCATCGGCACCGTGGCGTTCGACGTGGCCGGCGTGCATCCGCACGATGTGGGCCAGTTCATCGACGCCCAGGGCATCGCGATTCGCGTGGGACACCACTGCGCCCAGCCGGTACACCGCCACTTCGGCCTATACGCATCCAACCGTGCCTCCTCCGGTGTCTACAATTCGGTCGAAGATGCCCAAGCGTTGGTCGAAGCGGCCAAGGGCATCCGTAAGTTCTTTGGAGTGGAGTAAAACAGAACACCATGAACGAATTCGGTATGAGCGGGGATGACCTCGAACAGATGTACCAAGAGGTCATCCTCGAGGCGTCGAAACATCCGCATGGCAAGGAATCCTTTGCGCCCAACGCAGCGGTCGAACAGTCCGCGGACGCAGCGGCCAATGTCACCGTACAAGCCAGCCACGAATACTGCACGCCCGGTGAATCGCACCAGTTCAACCCGACCTGCGGCGACGAGGCGACCATCCATGTCGAAGTCTCCGATGACGAACCGCACACCATCAAGCGATTGGTGTGGGACGGCCACGGCTGCTCCATTTCGCAGGCCAGCCTGTCGGTGATGGTCGATCTGGTGGACGGCAAAACCGTTGACGAGGCCATGGATCTGGAACAGACATTCCACAAGCTGATGGAATCGCGCGGTGCCGGTCTGGACGACGAGAACCTGGAAGAAAAGCTCGGCGACGCCGTGGTATTCCAAGGCGTGTCGAAATACCCTATGCGCATCAAATGCGCTCTGCTAGGCTGGGAAGGGCTGAAGGACTCCATCGCCAAAGCCCTCGCTGCAAAGAACTGAGGAAATATGTCCAACGATAATTTGGTTCCCGAACCACAGCCGTCCGTTTTCGATGCTGTCAACGGCGTCCTGCAGGACGAGGAGGCCGCTCGCCGCGTGATGGCCAACCCGGCCTTGGCCAAGGGCTTCCCGAACGGACGCCCGATCGAGCACTCTGCTGCGTCCGGCGATGACACCTGTGCGTGTGGCGGTCACCACGGCAAATGCGGTTGCCAGGATGACGAACAGTCCGATGGCAGCGAGATTCCGATCAAGGCGATTGACGATATCGGCCGCGCCACTGCCGAAGACGTGCGCGAGGCACTGCATCAGGTGATTGATCCGGAGCTTGGCATCGACGTGATCGATTTGGGTCTGGTCTACGGCATTGAGATCGATGAGCTAGGCCGCGCCATTATTACGATGACGCTGACCACGCCGGCCTGCCCGCTGACCGACCTTATCGAGGACGAATGCGCATCCACGCTGGCCGGTCTGGTCGAGGAGTTCCGCATCGACTGGACGTGGGATCCGCGCTGGACCATGGAGCGCATCACGCCCGAAGGCCGCGACCAGCTCGCCGCCCTAGGCTTCAGCTTCGACAATATGCCAAAGTACTGATAGCGCTTAGTAAGTTCCCTCATCAGAGGGAGCTCTATACGAGAAAAGCCCCGCATGATGCGGGGCTTTTCCATGTCTGGACTGGTCAATCAGTCATCGACGATGGTGTTCTTCGGGACAACCGTGATGCCATCCGGCGTGACGGTGAAGCCACGGGCCAGATCGTGCTCGGTATCGATGCCGACAGTGGAGTTCTCGGTGAGTACCACGTTCTTGTCAAGAATCGCCTTGTACACGCGGGCGCGGCGGTTGATGACTACACCGTCGAACAGCACGGAATCGACAATCTGTGCCCACGAGTGGATACGCACATTGGGGGAGAGCACGGAGTGGTGCACTTCACCGCCGGAGACGATCACACCGGGGGAGACGATCGAATCGGTGGCGTGGCCCAGACGGTCGCGGCCGGCGTGCACGAACTTGGCCGGCGGCAGGTTGCCGGACATCGTGTAAATCGGCCAATCCTGGTTGTACAGGTTGAACTCGGGCACATAGGCGATCAGATCCATGTGCGCATCGTAGAACTGCTTAATCGTACCGACGTCGCGCCAGTAAGCGTGATCAGTGGCCGTGGAGCCCGGAATCTCGTTCGAGTTGAAGTCGTAGACGCCGGCTTCGTTGCGGGAAGCGAAGTACGGGGCGATGTCGCCGCCCATGTCGTGCTTGGTGTCGGCAGCCTTCTCATCGAGAGCCAGAGCCTCGAACAGGGCCTTGGTGTTGGCGACGTAGTTACCCATGGAGGCCAGAATCTGGTTCGGATTGTCCGGCAGACCGGTGGTGGTGGGCGGCTTCTCCTGGAAGTTCTTGATCATGTTCGGGTGATCGGGATCGACCTCAATCACACCGAACTGGTTCGATTCCTCGATGGGCTGGCGGATACCGGCCACGGTGAACTCGGCGCCGGACTCGATGTGCTGCTGTACCATCTGTTCGAAGTCCATGCGGTAGACGTGATCGGCACCCACGATCACCACGATGTCCGGCTGGACATCCTCGATGATGTTGATGGTCTGGTAGATGGCGTCGCGGAGCCGAGATACCAGTGCTTGCCGAGACGCTGCTGCGCGGGCACAGGGGAGACGTACGAGCCAAGCAGCGGGGAGAAACGCCAGACCTGGGAGATGTGGCGGTCAAGCGAGTGAGACTTGTACTGGGTGAGCACCACGACCTGACGGTACCCGGAGTTCACCAGGTTGCTCAACGGGAAATCGATCAGACGATACACGCCACCGAAGGGAACGGCGGGCTTCGCGCGATCACGGGTTAACGGCATCAGGCGGGTCCCCTCACCACCTGCAAGCACAATCGACAGAATCTTGGGATTCTTGGTCATCGTAACTGTCCTCTCTGTTACTGAGCGTCTTTCGACACCGCACTGCCGGGCCGGATGCTTCCTTGCATTCGGTTTACATAGTTAATAATTGCAGAAAAAAACGAACATGCAAGGCTTTCGCCCCCGCGTGCCGTGAACTTGCGATGAACAGTTTCGTAGATTTGTTAAGGATCCGGCCTTTTCGGAGCGCGTGCGATTCCTTAGCGTGTCGCGTAGAACGCCACTGCGCTGGATGCCGCCACGTTCAGGCTATCCACGCCGTGGCTCATCGGAATCTTCACGGTCAAATCGGCGCGGGCAATCGTATGGTGGGACAGGCCGTCGCCCTCGGTACCGAAGATCAGCGCGAGCTTGTCGATATGCGTCGGATCTTCGGCAGGCGCGTGCAGACGGCGTGTCAGTTCGTCCAACGAAATCGAACGATCCTCCAATGCCATGGCCACGGTGGTGAAGCCCAGCGACTTCAACTCGTCGATGCCCTGGAACGGCCAGTAATGCTTGTTTTCGGTGCCGTCGTCGTTGAACCCGGTGATACGGGTCCACGGAATCTGGAATACGGTGCCCATCGACACGCGGGCGGCGCGTCGGTACAGCGGATCACCGCAGGAGGGTGTGACCAGCACGGCATCCACATCGAGCGCGGCCGCCGAACGCATCAGTGCGCCCACATTGGTGTGGTCCACGATGTTTTCCATTACTGCCACGCGGCGGGCGCTCTTGCAGACCTCGGCTACGGAGGGCAACGGCCAGCGTCGCATCGCGCATAGGCGCCGCGATGCAAACGGTAGCCGGTCAGACGCTTGAGCTGCTCAGGTGAGGCCACGTAGACGGGAATATCCGCGCCCCAGCGCCCGTCGATGAAGTCGAAGGTGTCTTTCATGCCCTCCAGCCAAGGTTCCTCGACCAGCAGTGACAGCGGTTCGCGGTCAGCGGCCAGCGCGCGGTCGATAACCTTGGGGGACTCGGCGATGAACACGCCCTTGGCTGGTTCCAAGCGATTACGCAACTGCATTTCGGTGAGGCTCACATACGCTTCGACGCGCGGGTCGTCGACGGTGTCCAGCGTGATGAACTGCATTGGTGGCCTTTCGTGTGTGCAGATAACGAAAAACCCCTTGCAATGCAAGGGGTTTATCTGTGCCCGAGACGGGACTTGAACCCGTACGCCTGTATAAAATAGGCACTAGCACCTCAAGCTAGCGCGTCTACCATTCCGCCACCCGGGCAGGTGTCGTTTGGACAACGAGTAGATAGCTTAGCATGAAATTACAGGGATGCAATTCGCGCGTGTGCCCGGCGTGTCGCGTGTAGCCTTGAAGTCATGACTGATGCCCTTTTCTTTTCGACCCGCAGGTCGACGACGTCCCGGTGAACAGCGACGAACTCCACGCCGGCTGGAAGCTAACCCTGCCCGCTCACATCAAGCGCCATGCCGTGCAGGCCATGCGACTCAAGGCAGGGGACAGCCTGCAACTTTCCGACGGCAACGGCTTGAGAATCCAGGCAGTGATGGCCGATCCTGAAGCCGGACTGGCTGAAGTCGTGGAAGTGGGGCGCGAACCCGAGCCGCTCACCCGTTTGGCGCTGATTCAGGCATTGGCGAAAACCGGCCATGATGAGCAGGCCATCGATATGGCTACTCAGATTGGCGTCGACCAAGTGGTGCCATGGCAGGCGGACCGATCCATTGCCAAGTGGAAGGTCGGCCGTACAGACAAGAAGTGGAATTCGGTACTGGATGCCGCCACCGAGCAGTCGCGGCGCGCCTTTAAGCCGCAACTGGAGGCGTGCGCGTCCAGCAAGGAGGTCGTGGCCATCTGCCGCAGGGCCTGCGTGCATGGCGATGTGGTGATTGTGCTGCATCAGGATGCTACCGATACGTGGTCCGGCGTGGAGGAGAAGGTTGCGCAGTTGGTGGAACGCACGCTCCAGGACGGCCGGCCGCGGACTGTCAGTGTGGTGGTCGGGCCTGAGGGCGGCATCAGTGAGCAGGAGGTAGCTGATTTCGTCAAGGCCGGAGCGGTGAGCTGCGTACTGGGGCGCAATATTCTGAGAGCCGCGACGGCCGGTCCTGTAGCGTTGTCGCTGTTGTCTCGGGTGTTGGGACGTTACGAGTAACGCCCACGCGCTAAGCTGGTGCGTAGCAACATCAAACCAAGGAGCATGATGAGCGAATCCGACGATTGCCTGTTCTGCAAGATCATCGCAGGGCAGATTCCCAGCAGCAAGGTCTACGAGGACGAGACGACCTACGCATTCAACGACATCAATCCCAAGGCCAAGGTCCACGTGCTCGTGGTGCCCAAGAAGCACTACGCCAACGTCGCCGAACTTGCCGCCGGTGACCCGACCGAGCTGGCCCACATCGTCTCCATTGCGCAGAACATCGCCGACAAGGAATTTCACGGCGCCTACCGACTGGTGTTCAACACCGGTCTCGACGCCGGCCAGACCGTCTTCCACGTGCACGCGCACGTGATGACCGGCGAAAAGCTCGACGAGTAGTAGGGGAATATCCGCTTCGTGGCAACGACTACACGTACCATCACCATCCCGCCCCAACTTGACCCCGTCGCCGTGCTCGGCCCGGTTGACGAGGTCATTCGCGAGGTAGAGCGCGCCTTTCCGGACCTGACGATTATCGTGCGCGGCAACCGCGTGGCGATCGTCTCCCGCTCCAAGCAGACCGAAGCCCAGGCCGCACAGGCCGAGGATTTGGTCAATACCATCATCCAAGCCGCCTACACCGCGCCTATGGACGCCGACACCGTGCGTCGCATGCTCGACCAGAACGTGCTCAAGAACCACGTGCGCCTCGAACATCCCGGTCACGGCCCGGTGCGTGACAAACTGGCGCAATCGACCTCAAACGAACGCGCCCATGCACGTTCTGCCGGCTCCCACGACCCGACGTACCGCAAGCCCACGGTTCCCGGCGTCATCACCTTTGCTGCCGGCGTGCCGGTCCGTGCGAAAACCGCCGGACAAGTGGCCTACGTGAACGCCATCGAATCGCACACCATCACCTTCGGCATTGGCCCCGCAGGCACCGGCAAGACGTATCTGGCCGTGGCCAAGGCTGTGCGTGCCTTCCAGGACAAGCAGATTCGCCGCATCATCCTCACGCGCCCGGCCGTGGAGGCCGGCGAAAGCCTCGGCTTTCTGCCCGGCACGCTGAATGACAAGGTTGACCCGTATCTGCGCCCGCTGTACGACGCGCTTGGCGACATGCTCGGCGCCGACCAGCTCAAGCGGTACATGGACGACGGCTCCATCGAAGTGGCGCCGCTCGCCTACATGCGCGGCCGTACGCTGAACGACGCGTTCGTGATCCTCGACGAGGCTCAGAACACCACCGAACAGCAGATGAAGATGTTCCTGACCCGTCTGGGCTTCAACACCACGATGGTCATCACCGGCGATATCTCGCAGGTGGACCTGACCGTGCCTCGCTCGGGACTGGCCACCATCGAACGCATCCTGGGCGGCATCAACGACATCGCATTCGTGCATCTCAAAACCGAGGACGTGGTACGTCACCAGCTGGTCGGACAGATCGTGGCCGCCTACGACCGTCACTCCGCCATCGCCGGCGACCACCGCGACATCGAACGCAAGGGCCGCCGCAACCATACCGACTTCGATGCCCGCCAGCAAGCGGATTCAACCAACCAAAGCGAGACAGACGATGAGCGTTGACGTCACCAATGAAACCCAGTGGGTCATCGACCCCAAGGTCTTCTCCGATTTGGGTATTTGGGTACTCGACCAGATGCGCGTGAGCACCCAGTCCGACCTGACCATCATGTTCGTGGATCCCGATCCCATCGCCGAACTGCACATGCGTTGGATGAACCTCGAAGGCCCGACCGACGTGATGAGCTTCCCGATGGACGAGCTGCGCCCCGGCGACGGCAAAACCGTGATGGAAGGAGTGCTCGGCGACATCGTCATCTGCCCGTGGGTCGCTGCCCAACAGGCTGCCGCAGCCGGGCACAGCACCATGCAGGAGATGCTATTGCTCACCATCCACGGCATCCTGCACCTGCTCGGCTACGACCACGTGACCCCCGAGCAGGAGCGCCAGATGTTCGGCCTGCAGCGACAGCTGCTGCTCACCTTCTTCGCCCTACGCCACGATGCCAACGTGCAGGCCACGCTGCCCGCCGGCACACCCGACGCGCTGGCCCTGTACGACGCCGCGCACGGTGCTGGCCGCGACCTCGATTCCAAATAAGCTCCCAAATCAATCACACCAAATCCGGATTATTCGATACCGTTCAAGGACATTCAAGGACACCGAAAAATCATTATGGAGTATTCCAGTACCACGCCGATCGCCATCACCGTCATTCTTGTACTCGTGGCGGCCCTGTTCGTCTGGCTCTCGCTGACCATGGCCGCCGCTGAAGGCGCCGTGGCCCGCGTAACGCGAGCCAGCCTTAACAATCTCATCCTCGAGGTGCAGACCGACTCCGAAGCAAGCCAGTTCCTCAAGATGAAGAAGATCGACAAGATTCATCGCGTGCAACGGCTCATCGCCGACCGTTACGCCACCGCCGGCAGCTGTGCGTTCTTCCGCATCGCCTGCAATGTGCTCGACGGCGTACTGGTGTCTTCCATCGCATCCCTGTGGGGTGCGGAACTGTGGATTGAACTGCTCTCCGGATTCCTGTTCGCGATTATCGTAGCCGTGGTCTCCGTACTGGTCCGCCCGCGCACCGCCGGCATGGCCAAGCCGGTCGGCATCATGATTTCCAACTCGCGCATCGTGTCGTTGGCCACCAAGCTCACGCCGTTCGCACGCATCGGTGGCGACAAGTCCGGTTCCAAGGGACCGGGCCGCCGCTCCAAGGACTCCGATCTGTCCGACGACGAGGAGCTTGAGAAGATTCAGCTCGAGCAGGGCAAGGCCGCCATCGACCGACTGGTGGAGTCCAACGACTTCGATCCGGAAGTCTCCGAAATGTTGCGCAACGTGCTCACCCTGTCTGATACGTTGACTCGCGAGATCATGGTGCCGCGCACCGATATGATCTGCATGGAGCGCGACTCCACACTGTCTTCCGCGCTGAAACTGTTCTCCCGCTCCGGCTTCTCCCGCGTGCCGGTGATCGGTGAGGATGTGGATGACCTGATCGGCGTGGCCTATTTGAAGGATGCCGTGCGTGCCACCGCCTTCAACCCGGCGGCCATGGAGCGCGCGGTCGAATCCATCGTCCGGCAGCCGCTGCTTGTTCCCGAATCCAAGCCGGTGGACGACCTGTTCCATGAGATGCAGCGTTCCCGCCAGCATGTGGCCGTGGTGGTCGATGAGTACGGCGGCATCGCCGGCATGGTGACTATCGAGGATGCCATCGAACAGATCGTCGGCGAGCTGGAAGACGAGCACGACCGCACCCAGCGTACTGAGCCGGAGAAAATCGGAGACAACAAGTGGAAGATGCCCGCCCGTACGCCGATTGCCGATCTGGAGGAGATCTTCGAGATCGACATTGATGAGGACGATGTCGATACCGTGTACGGCCTGCTGACCAAGATTCTGGGCCGAGTGCCGATTGTCGGTGCCTCGGCTGTGACGCGCGGTCTGCGACTGACCGCCGTGGACTCCGCCGGACGCCGCAAGAAGGTGTCCACCATCGTCGTAGAACCGGCGCACGTCGAGGGCGGCGAGGAAAATAACAAGACCCATGAGGAAACTGACGGCGAGCCCGTCGAAGGCGATGATACCGCCAGCAAGGAGTGATATGACCGATCAGAACAACAGCACGAACGACGTCGATGACATTGACGTTACCGATGCTTCCGATGTTGCCGGCGTTGCCGAAGTCGACGCGACCGGTGAAACGGCGAACGTGACCAAGCAGGACGTGCCGTATCGCTCCGGATTCGTGGCCGTGGTCGGCCGCCCGAACGTCGGCAAATCCACGTTGATCAACGCGTTGATCGGCAAGCAGATCGCCATCGCATCCTCTCGCCCGGAAACCACCCGTAAGGCGATCCGCGGCATCCTGACCGCCGACCACGCGCAGCTCGTGCTCGTGGACACGCCCGGTATTCACCGTCCGCGTACGTTGCTCGGCCAGCGTCTGAACGACGTGGTCGACGAATCTCTGGCCGATGTGGACGTGGTGGCCTTCCTGCTGCCCGCCGATCAGGAAATCGGCCCCGGCGACAAGCGTATTCTCTCCCGACTGCGTACCGACTTCGCCACCAAGCGTGAGGACGGTACGTTCAAGTGGCGCATCCCGCTGATTGCCATCGTCACCAAGATCGACGAGCTTGGCCGTCAGCAACTCATCAACAAGCTCATCGAAATCAACGATTTCGCCGATTTCTCGGACATCGTGCCGGTGAGCGCTCTGAAGCACGACAATCTGGCTGAAGTGAAGAACGTGCTCATTGAGCACACGCCCGAGGGTCCGCAGATGTACCCGGACGATCAGATCAGCGAGGAGCGTCCGGAAGACACCATCGCCGAACTCGTGCGCGGTGCGTTCCTTGAGACCCTGGACGACGAGCTGCCGCATTCGCTGGCCGTGGTGGTTGATTCCATCGACTATCCGGAAGACAACGAGACCGGTCAGGGCTATGACGGCAAGGCGCAGGTCAACGTGTCCATTTACGTGGAGCGTGACTCCCAGAAGCCGATCATCATCGGCAAGGGCGCCTCGAACCTCACCTACGTCAAGAAGAAGCTGCGCACCCCGGTCAACCGCATCGTCGGCCAAAAAGCCAAGCTCGACCTCCACGTCAAGGTAGCCAAAGGCTGGCAGTCCGACCCCAAGCAGCTGGAGCGCCTGGGCTTCTAAGGCTTATAGACGAAAAAAGCTCCCTCGTCAGAGGGAGCTTTTGCTATACGGTTTACTTCCGCTTCGTGTACATCTGGGTGTTGAGGAGGGTGGAGTAGCGCTTGATGACCTTGGGACGAATCACCTTCATGGAAGCGGTCATCAGGCCGTTTTCCTGAGTGAACTCCTCGGGCAGGATGATGAACTTGCGCACGGACTCGGCGCGGGAGACGCCCTCGTTGGCCTGATCGACCCACTTCTGCACTTCGGCGCGCACGGCGGCGTTCTTGGCGGCATCCTCCAGCGGCATGTTCTCGTCCAGGCCCTTGGCGGCCAGCCACGGGCGCAGCGACTCCTCGTCCAGCGTCACCAATGCGGAGATGAACGGACGCTTATCACCCAGCACCAGCGCCTGGGAGACGAACTCGCAACGCTGAATGACTTCCTCGATCGGGCCGGGGGAGACGTTCTTACCACCTGCAGTGATAATCAGATCCTTCTTACGACCGGTGATGTACAGGAAGCCATCGTTGTCGATACGGCCCAAGTCGCCGGTGACATACCAGCCATCTTCGGTGAACGACAGCTCAGTGGCCTCGTCGTTCTTGTGATAGCGCGGGAACACGGCACGACCCTTGACCTGAATTTCGCCGTCCTCGGCGATGCGCAGGGAGAATCCGGGGAATGCGATGCCCACGGAACCAGCGTGGAACGGCGTACCCAGCGGGCTGAACGCGCACGGTGCGGTGGTCTCGGTCAGACCATAGCCCTCGTATACAGGCACACCCGCGCCACGGAAGAAAGCCAGCAGTTCCGGGTCAAGCGGGGCACCGCCGGCCACAATCCACTTGGCGCGACCGCCGAGCACTTCGCGCAGCGAAGAGTAGACAATCGGATCGAAGGCAGCGCGGCGAGTGCGGGTCAGTGCACCTGCCTTGCCATTGGCGGAGACCTCCTTCATATAGTTCTGCGCGGCCACCACGGCGGAGGCGAACACCACGCCCTTGGGGCCGTGGCCGGCCTTCTGGGACGCGGCGTTGTACACCTTCTCCAGCACGCGCGGCACCACGATCATGAGAGTGGGCTTGGCCACCTGCAGATCGCTGATCAGCGTCTTGATGCCGGTGGCGATGTAGATGCGGACGTTCGAGGAGACGACGATGTAGTTGATGGCGCGGGCGAAGGAATGGGCCTGCGGCAGGAACAGCAGGATGGTGTTCCTCTTGTCGTGCAGCAGATCGGGCATGTAGGCCGGCAGATTCAGCGCGGTCTGGCAGTAGTGCTCGTGGGTCATCTCCACGCCTTTCGGCGCGGCCGTGGAACCGGAGGTGTACACGATGGAACACAGGTCGGTCTTCTTGACCGAATCGATGCGCTCGTCCAGCTCCTCGTCCGAGACCGTGGTGCCGTAGGCCTTGATCTCGTCCAAGCCACCGGTCTCGATGGTGATGATGTGCTCCAGGGACGGGCACTCTTCGACGGCCCCATCCGCCTTCTTACGCATGTCCGTGTCCTGCACGATCAGCAGTCGGGCATCGGAGTTGTTGACGATATTGCGAATCTGCTCGGCGGAATCGGTGTCGTAGATGGTGGCGAGCACGCCGCCGCACGCCATGATCGCCGCGTCGGTCAGGTCCCAGTCGTAGGAAGTTCGGCACATGAATGCCACGGCATCGCCCTTCTTCAGGCCGTAATGAATCAGGCCCTTGGCCACGGCACGCACGTCAGCCAGGAACTCGTTGGCGGTGACGGTCACCCAATCGTTGCCGGACTTGTAGGTGTACAGCGGCTCATCGCCCATACGTTCGGCGCGGTCCGCATACAGGTCGTAGATGGACGTACCTTCGTCCAGCGGCGGATTGCCTTCGGTGGAGGTGGTGAGCAGGCCGGTGGCGGGGTCGATGTCGGTGACGGTCAGGTGGCCGTCGTCCCAATCGTCGCTGTGAGGCAAAGCGATATTGGTCTCGACCGGCACGTCGGCGTTGGACAGGTAATCGGGCTCGTCCGGGGTGTCGTCGTGGACCGGGTGGACGAAGTCGGATCCCAACCTGAGCGCCTTACGGGTGAGATTGATCGTGTGCTGCGTGAAGGAATTGATAACCGACAAGTCTTGCTCCTGTAAACCTTTCAGTGTCGTCCAGCCATGAGGCGAACGCTTCTCAAAGTTCAAATTGTAATCGCCCAAACCGAACTCGTCACCTTACGCAACCGTAGGATTCTGGCGGGTTAGGGGAGTGCGTGGCAAAATATTGCACAGGTCCCGATATTGTTGAGTAACCGTGAGCTACGAAACGGTGATTGTCGATAATTATTGAGCGGTTGGTTGCTGATCGATGCCGGGTGATTGTTGGACGACTTCCGAGCAATTCATCCGCAATGCACATGGACACATTCGTATTTCTTACTAATTTCGGGTTCGTTTCTATTTCGATTGGCGGAATCTCAAGTCATGGTCTTTACCTTTCGACTACACTTACCATGCGGATAACCATGTCCATTTTGAAGTAGAACAAGAAAGGGCTCTCATGGCGCAAAACCCAGAAGCCACCGTGGTGTTCGGCGTTTTGAACGAAACGTCCGAAACGGAATCCCGCGTCGCGCTGACGCCGGATATCGTCACCCGGCTGAAGAGGAGCGGTGTCTCCTCACTGATTGAAGCAGGTGCCGGCATTGCTGCCGACTACACCGATGAGGATTACGAAAAGGCCGGTGCGAAGGTGACCAGCCGTGACGAGGTGCTCGCCGAAGCCGACGCGCTCGGTTTTGTGGACCGACCGTCCGCCGAGACCGTGGCCAAGCTCAAGGCCGGCCAGTGGGTCATTGGCATGCTCGGTTCCTTCACCGATGCCGATTACGTGGCCGCGCTCGAGAAGGCCGGTCTGGTGGGCATCGCCATCGAAAAGCTGCCCCGTAAGCTTTCCAGCGCCCAGTCCATGGATGAGATGACCTCTCAGAACTCCGTGATGGGCTACAAGGCAGCCATCACCGCCGCCGATGCTTACGGTTCCTTCCTGCCGATGATGACCACCGCCGCCGGCACGATTCGCCCGGCTAAGGCGCTGGTGCTCGGTGCCGGCATCGCCGGCCTGCAGGCCATCGGTACGCTGAAGCGTCTTGGCGCGGTCGTCACCGCGTACGACGTGCGTCCCGCCTCCCAGGGCGAGGTCGAGTCCCTCGGCGCGAAGTTCCTTGATCTGGGACTTGACTTCTCCAAGGGCCAGGGCGAGGGCGGTTATGCCCGCGCGCTGAGCGCCGAAGAGCAGGCTCAGCAGCAGGCTGCCGTCGACGAAAAGGCCGCCGGCTTTGACATCATCATCACCACCGCCAAGGTCCCGGGCCGTAAGCCCCCGGTGCTGCTCACCGCAGCCGGCGTCAAGGGTCTCAAGCGTGGTGCCGTGATCGTGGACTGCGCAGCATCCGACCTCGGCGGCAACGTCGAAGGCTCCGCCGTTGGTGAGCAGGTCACCGAGGGCGGTGTCAAGCTGATCGGCGCTCCCTACCTGGCCTCCGGCGTCGCCACCACCGCATCCAACCTGCTTTCGCGCAACGTGGCCGACATCCTCGTGCACTTCGTGCGTGACGGCAAGCTCGGCCAGGATCTCACCGAAGAACTCGACGACGCGCTGGTGGTTGCCGGCCGCGCCGCCGCCCCGGCAGCTGCTGCCGATGCCGAGAAGTCCGAGAAGTAAGGAAGAAGGAATACCATGCCTACTCTCGTCGTTTCCATTACCCTGTTCGTCCTCGCGCTGCTCATCGGCATCGAGGTCATCGGCAAGGTGCCCGCCACCCTGCACACGCCGCTTATGTCCGGCGCGAACTCCATCCACGGCATCGTCATCGTCGGCGTTGTGATCGTGGCAGCCGAAGCCAATAGACCGCTGGCCTACGTGTTCATCTTCCTGGCCGCTGTGCTGGGCACCATGAACGTCGTTGGTGGCTACGTGGTCACCGACCGCATGCTTGAGATGTTCAAGTCCAGCAAGAACGAGAAGAAGGGGGAGTCGAAGTAATGACCTCCGCAACCGTTGGCGCCATCGACATCGTCGCTTGGTTCGTCTACCTGTTCTCTGCCGTCCTGTTTGTGGTCGGTCTGCATTTCATGAATTCGCCGAAGACCGCCCGCAAGGGTAACCAGATCTCCGCGTTCGGCATGGTCGTGGCCGTGCTCATGGCGTTCATCGTGCTCTTCGCCAAGGGCTTCGTGAACATTGTCGCCGTGGTGGTGCTGGTCGTCGGCATCCTGATCGGTGCCGTGGCCGGTGTCGTCTCCGCCAAGAAGGTGAAGATGACCGATATGCCGCAGCTGGTCTCCGTGTTCAATACCGTGGGTGGTGGCGCCGCCGCACTCGTGGCCCTGAACGACATCCTGACCAAGGAAGGCACCCCGGACATCGTGGTGCTCATCACCGCTGGTCTCGGTATTCTCATCGGTTCTGTGACCTTCACCGGCTCGCTCATCGCAGCCGGCAAGCTGCAGGGTATCAAGTGGGTCAAGAAGCTGAACCTGCCGGGCAAGGGCGTATGGAACATTCTGTTCGCCGTGCTGTCTGTCGTCTCGCTGGTCATGCTGTGCGTCCAGCCCGAACAGCGTCTGCTGTGGTCGATTCTGACCACCGTGTTCGCCCTGTGCTACGGCTTGGTGTTCGTGATTCCGATCGGCGGCGCCGATATGCCCGTCGTCATCTCTGTGCTCAACGCATGCACCGGTACGGCTGTGGCTATGTCCGGTCTGGCGATTGACAATGTCGCCCTGATCGTGGCCGGCGCACTCGTCGGTTCCGCAGGTGTGACCCTGTCCATCCTCATGGCTCAGGCCATGAACCGCCCGCTGCTCTCCGTCTTGGCCGGTGGCTTCGGCGGTGGTGCTGACGCCGCCGCTGCTGGCGATGGTCCGGAAGGAACCATGAAGGAGACCACGCCGGACGATCTGGCCGTTCAGCTCGTCTACGCGCAGAAGGTCATCTTCGTGCCCGGCTTCGGTTTGGCTCAGGCTCAGGCCCAGCGCGAGCTCGCTGACCTCGGCGAACTGCTCAAGGGCCACGGCGTGGAAGTCTCCTACGCCATTCACCCGGTCGCAGGCCGTATGCCTGGCCACATGAACGTGTTGCTGGCCGAGGCCAACGTGCCCTACGAGGAGCTCGTGGATCTTGATGAGATCAACCCGCAGTTCCCGCAGGCCAACGTGGCTCTGGTCGTCGGCGCCAACGATGTGACCAACCCGGCTGCTCGCCGTCCCGGCACCCCGGTCTCCGGCATGCCGATTCTCGACGTCGACAAGTCCCAGAACGTCGTGGTCATGAAGCGCGGCCGCGGTATGGGCTACGCCGGCATCCAGAACGAGCTCTACTTCGAAGACAACACCCAGATGCTGTTCGGTGACGCGAAGAAGAGTCTGCAGTCCGTCATCGCCGCCGTCAAGGAATTGCTCGCGTAACCATTCTTGGCTCCCCTCTGTGAGGGGGAGCTGTCGAACGGAGTGAGACTGAGGGGGAGTAGCCCCATACGCGGGGTGTC
>ENA-OPZD01000050-OPZD01000050.1-human-gut-metagenome-genome-assembly--contig:-NODE-50-length-52080-cov-6.608877_pt1 | contig 52080 bp, 55 predicted proteins | sample MGYA00242479_ERZ504495 | MGnify/ENA primary metagenome ERZ504495 (study PRJEB26092, sample SAMD00036286) | human gut metagenome | host: Homo sapiens | study: EMG produced TPA metagenomics assembly of... | reverse complement strand
TTTGGCAGTTCGTGAGTGGATTTGCGCAAAGTGCAAAACCAGCCACGATAGAGATAGAAATGCTGCTATAAATATATGGAAGGTTGGGGCATCAACCTTCTTTGGAGAGATATAGTAAGACCTGCTATTTTAGTAGGCAAGTATCGTTTTTATCCAAGAATCCCCTGCATTTAGGCATGGGGAGTATGTCAATTATAAATATGATTTTATATTGAAGTTTAGAAGCTAAAAGGCTATAATTTTTATGTTATATTGTAACAAGGAAAAGGTGATTAAATGATATTATATACATTACATAATAATGGATATATTGATTTTAGTGAAAAAGTTAAATTATTTCCTAAAGAAAAATTCAATATGTATGTAAATTTTACCAATAGATGTAATTGTAATTGCACATTTTGTTTGCGTCATTTAAAGGACGACCATAAGTTATGGTTAAAAGATGGCGAACCTTCTTTAGAAGAAATTAAACAAGCATTTTTAAATGCACCTATGGAAAATGTAGCAGATATTGTCATCTGTGGTTTTGGTGAACCAACTATGCGTTTAGATGACTTGGTAAAATTATTGATTTTTATCCATCAAACATATCCTAAATTTAAAGTTAGAATGAATACAAATGGTTTGAGCGATTTAGAATATGGTAAAAAAACAGCTGTGTTATTTAAAGGCTTGTTAAATACTATTTCTATAAGTTTGAATGAATCAAATGCAGAAAAATATTTAGAAGTTACACGCAGTCGTTTTGGTATAAAATCTTATAAAGCTATGCTTGATTTTGCAGTGGATTGCAAAAATTACATTCCAAATGTAGTAGTAACTATAGTGGATATTATCGGCGAAGATGAAATCAATGCTTGTAAAAAGGTTTGTGAAGAATATAACTTGAACTTGCGTATTCGTCGTTATGAAGCAAATTAAAAAATAGTATTTGCAAATTGAAATGTACTAGAATGATTAAGAATGGAAGCGAATAGATTGTGGAGTCCGAAATGATAAGATTATTGTGGACAGAAATTGATTTAGATGTAATTGCACAGAATATGCAAATTATACGAAAGATGGCAAAATCAAAAGAAGTGGCAGCTGTAATCAAAGCAGATGCTTATGGTCATGGTTCTGTAACTTTAGCTAAAACTTTATTGGAAAATGGTGCTGATAGATTGGCTGTAGCACGTTTAGATGAAGGGCTAGAACTTCGTCATCAAGGTATTATAGCTCCTATTTTTATCTTGGGTTATACAAATCCAGTGAGAGCTAGTGAAGCTATTGCTTATGGAATTGATGTATGTATCTTTGATTATGAACAGGCAAGACTTTTTTTCTGAGGAAGCTGTAAAACAACAAAGTGAAGTGGTATTTCATATAGCTATAGATAGCGGTATGCAACGCATTGGCTATCAACCAACGAAAGAAGCTGTAGAAGAAATTGTAAAAATAAGCAAGTTACCTAATGTAAAAATAGAAGGTATGTTCACTCATTTTTGTTTAGCCGATTGTGCAGATAAAACTTTTACACATACTCAATATAAACGTTTTAAATGGGTTTGTGATGAAGTGGCAAAAGCTGGAGTGAAGGTCAATGTACATCATTGTGCTAATAGTGCTACTATCATTGATTTACCAGAATATCATTATGATATGGTACGTGCTGGAGTGATATTATATGGCATGGCACCATCAGATGAAGTTGATATCAACGATACTGGCTTAAAACCAGCTATGAGCTTTAAATGTGAAGTAACACATGTAAAAACTATACATGCTGGCGAAGGTGTAAGTTATGGTCATAAATTTATAGCCAAAGATACTCGCGTGATTGCCACTATACCTGTAGGTTATGCTGATGGCTATACTAGATTATTATCTGGAAAAGCAGAAGTATTGATACATGGTAAACGTGCAAAAGTAGTAGGCAATATCTGCATGGACCAGTGCATGGTTGATGTTACAGATATTGAAAATGTACAAGTAGGCGATGAAGTAGTTCTCTTTGGTAAACAAGGTGATGAATGTATTTTAGCTGATGAATTGGCTGAAAAATTGGGAACTATAAATTATGAAATAACTTGCATGATTTCTCGTCGTGTACCTAGATTTTATATACAAAATAATAAGATGAAATTTTATAAATCATATTTAAGTGATTTAGCTATTAGTATGTATAATATTTAAAATTTATTTAAGTAGATTTTAAATAATTATAAATATCTTTTAGGAAAGAAAGTGATTATTGATGGATAGTAGTGCTTATATAGCTATAGCTGTATTTGTCATTGCCTATATGTTGATTATTTCAGAGAAAATACATCGTACTATAGTGGCTTTGACAGGTGCTATGGTTATGATTATTATGGGCATATTATCACAAGACCAAGCAATCCATCACATTGATTTTAATACGATTGGTTTGCTTACTGGTATGATGATTATGGTCAATATTACCAGTGAAACAGGATTGTTTAATTATTTGGCTATTTGGGCAGCAAAAAAAGTAAAAGCCAACCCAGTGAAATTATTAGTAGCATTATCTGCACTCACAGCTGTTTGTTCTGCTTTTTTAGACAATGTAACTACTGTTTTATTGACAGTACCTGTAACTTTTAGTATTACAGCACAGCTAAAAATACCAGTACAACCATTTTTGATTGCACAGATCATGTCTTCAAATATCGGTGGTACAGCTACACTTATTGGTGATCCACCAAATATTATGATTGGTAGTGCTGTCCCCGAAATGGACTTTATGGCATTTTTGACTAATTTAGGTGATATCTGTGTTGTCATTTTTGCTATTACTATAGCCATAATCATTGCTATATATCATAAGAAATTAACAACAACAACAGCTTTACAAGAACAAGTAATGGCTATGAATGAAAAAGAAGAGTTAAAAGATACTTTATTATTGAAAAAATGTTTGATTGTATTATTTTTAACTATCATTACATTTATGTTCCATTCTCAACTTGGTTTAGAATCAGCAACTGTAGCTTTAGCAGGTGCTTCTATATTGATGTTGATCACTGTAAGTAGACGTGAAAAAAGAATTGCAAATATCTTAAGTCGTTTGGAATGGCTTGCTATTTTCTTCTTTGTGGGCTTATTCATTTTAGTTGGCGGTTTAGTAGAAACTGGCGTTATTAAAGCTATGGCTGCTGAAGCTATAAAAATAACATCTGGAAATGTTACAGCTTCCACAATGCTTATTTTATGGCTCAGTGCAATTGCTTCAGCCTTTATTGATAACATCCCATTTGTAGCTACACTCATTCCAATGATTAAAGAAATGGGTGCAATGGGTATGACAAATCTTGAACCACTTTGGTGGGCATTATCTTTAGGTGCTTGTCTTGGTGGTAATGGTACACTTATCGGTGCAAGTGCTAACGTTGTAGTAGCTGGCATGGCAAGTGCACATGGAGAAAAATTATCTTTTGTAAGTTATTTAAAAATAGCTTTTCCACTCATGATTTTATCTATTATTGTAGCTAGTGTATATATATATTAGATATTTATAATACTTATGAAATAAAAAATGCCTAGAAGTTATAGCTTCTAGCATTTTTAGTTAAATTAATTTTAATCTTGAATTTTAGTCTGTAATTTATCTTTTACAGCTTCTTTAAAGGCAGTGAAAATTTGTTGTAATCTTTCTGGAGAAATACCAGTTCCTTCAGAAATTTTAGCTAAACGTTGTTCATCAGTTAATTGACGATAATCAGCTAAATATTCACGGCGTTCTTCTTTTGTCATATTAGCTAATTTATCTCTACCAGATTGCATATATTCATCAAGGATATTTACTTCATCCTGAGTGATTTTTCCATCAGCTACTAATTGATTAGTGAATTTAGCGAGTCTTTCGGATAAATCATCACGATCTTTAGGTGCTTTAGGGTTTGGTTTAAATAGAATGCGTTTTAAAGTATCTACAGGGATAGTAGTGCTTTCGGAGATATCTGCTATATTAGCACGTAAGGAGAAATGTTCACGATTTTCTTGACGATATTCTCTAGCATCTCTGCGGTCTAATTTACGAGCTTTATCTTCATATTTTTGTCTGTCTTTATAAAAACTGATGATTTCTTTTTTCAATTTAGTAGCTTGATTAGTGGAAATAGTATTGCGTTCTAAAGCTTTATCTACAGATACAAAATCTCTTGCAGCATCTTCACGTGTGGATAGATACATCCAAGAATAATCACTTTCAAATTGTGTGCAATAATTTTGTACTTCTTCGTTGTGTACAAATGGTCTAGGTGGAGGAGGTGGTGTTGGTCTTTGTGCTAATTCTGTAGGTGGAGGAGGTGGTGGTTGCGGAGGATTAGCTAAAGCTACACCACTTAATATAAATGTACTACAGCCAGCTAAAATAGCAGCTGTAAGTTTTTTCTTTAAAGTAGTTTTCATGAGATACACATCCTTTCGGCTATTGATTTATATAAATATCGCATATTTTTTATTTGTAAATTTAGTATATCATTGAAAAAAAATAATCATATTAAAATTTAATTAACTTTAGATTAAAAAAAAGAGCCTATATATAGGCTCTTTTCGTATTTATATTTTATTTTACAACTAAAGCAGGACATGGAGCATGTTCTACTACATATTGGCTTACAGAGCCTAAAAGTACACCTTTTACAAGACCAAGTCCACGACTGCCAATTACTACTAAGTCAGCTTTGATTTCATCAGCAAAATCTGTGATAGTAACAGATGGAGAACCAGTTTCTGAAGTTGTAATTACATTGATTTTTTCAGGAACTTTATTAGCAGCTTTTTCTAGTATTTCATTACCAGCTTTTGTTACTGCTTCTAAGATTGCATCAGAGAGGCAAGCATTGATTGCTAGTTGGTTGATATTTGCTACATAAAGAATGTGAATATCTGAATTATATACTTCGGCAATTTTAATAGCTTCTTCAATAGCTCTATCAGAAGTTTCAGAGCCATCTACTGGTACTAAAATACGTTTAATATCTGTCATAAGGAATCCCTCCAAAGATTATTTTACAATGATTACAGGACAAGTTGATTTTTCAAGAATTTGGCGACTTGTACTACCATTTAAAATACTGCTAAATAAATTCAATTTACGACAACCCATGATGATTAAATCTGTATTATGAGCTTTGGTAAATTCTAAAATTTTTGAAGCAGGTTGTCCACTTAAATGATGTGTGCTGATATCAATATTTGCAGGCAATAAATCTTTTGCCCTAAGAAAAACACTTTCAGCATAACGAGAAACTGAACCAGTCAACGGAGTGGCTAACCAAGAAGAATATGTTGATTTATCATCAGTTTCTGTGGAAAAGTATGTAACTAATAATAAACAAATCTGTGCTTGGTATATTTTTGCTAAATCTGAAGCTAAAGATAAAGCTTTGAATGATTCTGCTGTGCCATTTATAGGAACGACAATTTGTTGTATATTTGGCATATATTACCACCTAATTCTTGAACTATTTGTATGTATATTTTATTTCGCTAAAAAAAGTGAAAATCCCTTTAATTTTGTAAAATTTTTCTAAAAATAAAATTTTGTTTGCTAGAGAAACCTCAATTGTGATTTTGACGTCTAGTTTGAAAAAATTTTTTTACTAGTAGAGAACATTCATCTTCGAGTACACCAGCACGTATTTGTGCTTGATGATTTAGCCAATGATTATTTACGATATTAAATACAGATTCACAGCCGCCAGCTCGCCAATCAGTAGCACCATAGACTAAGCGTTTTAATCTACTAGAAAAGATAGCACCAGCACACATAGGGCATGGCTCAATTGTTACATATAAAGTTAAATCAGAAAGTCGCCAATTTTGAAGTTTAGTGCAAGCTTTGCGAATAGCTACAATTTCTGCATGTGCTGTTGCATCAAATGTTTTTTCACGAAGATTATGACCGCGAGCGATGATATTGCCTTTATCATCACAGATTATAGCTCCTATAGGAATTTCACCGAGAGCAAAAGCTTTTTTAGCTTCAATGAGTGCTTCTTGCATACCTTCAATATCATTTTTTATCTGTAAACGTTCCATGATATCACCACATTTATATTTGTATTTTCATATTGTCTATACTATAATAAATAAGCTATAGTCTTGGCAAGAACAACTGACAATTAATTTGCAGTTGATTTTTGAGGAATGTTTTTGTCTGCAAATAGCAATAAACCTTGATTTTAGGTTATTGACTTAGGCGAAAGAGTGGAGGCTTATAATGAATTGGTATCTTATGGTAATTGCCCTTTATGCTGTGTTATTAATCGCTGTTGGTGTGATAATATCACGAAAAGTAAAAGGAGCAGATGATTTCTTTGTTGGTGGACGTAAAATGGCACCATTTTTATTATTCATCACTTTGGTAGCACCAAATATCGGTGCAGGCTCAACCGTTGGCGTAGCAGGTATGGGCTTTACTTCAGGTATCTCTGCTGCATGGTGGATTATCGCTTCAGCTGTAGGTACATTTATTTTGGCATTTGTCATTGGTCCTAAAATTTGGGAAATAGCCAAAAATCATGGTTTTATACTTTAGGTGATTATTTAGAATATCGCTATAATCGTTATTTTAGAGGTCTTATATCATTGATGATGGCGATTGGCACTTTAGCTATTTTTGCTGGTCAGTTGATGGGTATTGCTTGGATATTATCTGTAGTAGCAGAAATTGATAAAACTACAGGTGTTTTAATCGCTTCAGTTGTAGTCGTTTTATATTTTTGTGCAGGTGGATTTTTATCAGCTGTTTATGCAAATTTAATTGAAGCTGGAGTAAAATTAATCGGTTTTATAGTAGCTGTACCACTTGTATTATCTTTTGTTGGTGGTCTTGATGGTTTACAGGCAAAAGTAGTAGCTAATATGGCTGATGTAGCTAAATCAACAGCTTATTTTAGTTTTGATGGTTTAGGTAATACTGTAATCATGGGCTTTTTCTTGATGTTAATGCCATCATTTTTCTTATCTCCGGCGCTTATCGGTAAAGTGTATAGTGCAAGAGATAAAAATACAGTACGCATTAGTACATTTGCTTGTGGTTTAGTCATGTTATTATTTTCTATCATTCCTGTTACTTTAGGTATGGCAGCTTATGCTATTGCCCCAGATTTACCACAGCAGGATTTAGCACTTCCTTATGTAATGAAAGAATGTATGCCATTTTGGGCTTCAGCTTTAGCTTTAGCAGCTATTTTCTCTGCGGAAATCAGTGCAGCAGATGCAGTTTTATATATGATAACAACATCTTTTACAAAGGATTTATATAAATCTTTTATCAATCCTAATGTTTCTGATGAAAGCTTAATCAAAGGCAGTAGATTTGTAACTGTAATGGCAGGTATTATCGGTATTGGTCTTGCGATTGTTTTACCAAATGTAATTTCAGCATTATCTATTTTCTATTCCTTGATGTCTGTATCCATTACAGCACCATTATTATTCGGTTTATTTACAAAACGCAGTAGTGCGTCAGCTGCTATAATTTCTACAATAGTGGGGATTATAGTTACTGTAGGATTAGATTTATTTAATGGTAATAAAGGCATTTGGATTTTAAATGCTCAATCTACAGCTATTATGTTGACGTTAATAATTATGTTCATCATGATGTTTGTAAGTCCAAATAAAAAAGTACTAAATAGATAATAAAAAGAGCGACTTTAATTTTTAAATTAAAAGTCGCTTTTTTATCAGAGAAAATTATCAGTAGATTTTACGAGATTGATTTTATATTTGTTAGCTAAAATATTATATCTAGTTTCACTGTATTGCTCGAAGCCTTGAATATCACTCATGCAATCAGTGAGTACGTATATTTTGCGTGTTATCTCTAATTTGTCGAAATAATATTCGCAGATTTGGCGGACGCTTTCAAGTACGCAGTGGGATTTTGCTTCACCTGCGATAATAATTTTATCAAAAGAAGCAATCTCAGTGAGTAAATCTGTATTTGTATCATCATGCATGGAATATTCAGGTTTGATGATGCCGTACATTTCAGAAAGTGGATATTGTCCTTTATTGATTTTTGTTAAAGGAATATTTTGAGCTAAAGAAATAAAGTGAATAATATTATTAAATTGACTCTCTAAAGTAGCACCTACAGTACCGTTGATACAATGGTAAGGCCAAATACATAATTGTTTATCGGCTTTTTCTAAATGACGAACATAATTTTTACTAAGTGCAGGGTCAACAGTAGCTCGCCATTTACCTTCTGTTAAATCAGAAGCTTTGATAATGGTATAAGGAGCAGGGTGATTGCCTTCAATATCTACCCACCAGCAAGGGTGAAAGATTTGTTTTACTTCATGAGTATCTAGTGAAACAATGATTTTAGATAATTTATCCATATGTTTATAGAGAAATTGACTTAGGCGAATTACATCTTGCTTTGCTCCTGCAACACCTAAAGCTCCATTATCCATAAAATCTGTCTGGATATCTATTCCCAAAAAGAGAATTTTCGGTTTGTTTTCTTCTGTTTGAGCTGTTGTTACTTGCCCAGCCCATTTGAGAATTTGATTTAAAGGCAAAGGATTGATTAATTGACCGACCGAGTCTTTATCGAAGATGTGGTAAAATGGTACTGACAAAAAATCACCTCTTTTATATTTTATAAAGCAAAAGCTCAGGATTTCCTGAGCTTTTATTTTGTCTATACTTCTTATGATTTACCAGTGATATTTTTCACCACGGCTGATTTTGAAAGCACGATAGATTTGTTCTACGAGTAGAAGTCTTATCATTTGATGTGTAAATGTCATTCGTGAAAAAGAAATACGTTCATCAGCACGTTTGCGGACTTCTTCAGATAAACCAAAAGCTCCTCCGATTAAAAAGGTTATATGGCTTTGTCCAGATAAAGTGAGTTTATCAATTTTGGCAGATAATTCTTCTGAGGAAATATCTTTACCAAAAACATCAAGTACAATTAAATAACTATTTGCTGGAACTTTCTTTAAGAGTTTTTCACCTTCAGCTGTTAATGTAGCTTTTTTCTCAGCTGGTGAAGGATTATCTTTCATTTTTTCTTCATTGATTTCAATGAATTCTAATTGTGTAAAAGGTTTTAAGCGTTTTACAAATTCATTGATACCATCGCGTAAGTATTTTTCTTTAATTTTACCTGAAGCTACAATTGATATTTTCATGATTAATTATTTGTTGGCATTTCAGCTAGAGTAGCTGTAACGTCGCCAACTTGTCCATTTCTTGAGATTGTGATTGTGATATTATCGCCGACTTTATGTTCAGCTATGATACTGCGTAAATCAGCTACAGTATTAGTGTCTTTACCGTCGATTTTTAAGATTAAATCACGTTGTCTAATACCAGCTTGGTCAGCAGGACTGCCGAGTTCAAGTTGCATTACAATGACGCCAGCATCGACATTTAATTTATAACCAGCTTGAGCTGCAGTTTGTTTATCAAGAACACCCACGCCAAGATATGGGTAAGTTACATGACCTTTATTGATTAATTCATCAATGATTGGTTTAGCAGTATTGATAGGAATAGCAAAACCGATACCTTCAACGCCAGTAGCAGCAAGTTTGGCACTATTGATACCAATTACTTGACCATCAGCATTTACAAGTGCACCGCCAGAGTTGCCAGGATTGATAGCTGCATCAGTTTGTAAAAGTTTTAGACGATTATCGCCGATAGTTAAAGTGCGGTTTAATGCACTGATTACGCCAGCAGTTACACTACCCTGAAATTCTAGACCTAAAGGATTGCCGATAGCAATGGCAGGTTCACCGACCATGATATCATCAGAATTACCGAATTCAGCAGTTGGTAAATCAGTAGCATCTACTTTGATTACTGCTAAATCTGAATATGGGTCAGTGCCAACGAGCGTAGCAGGAAGTGTTCTGCCATCAGCGAGAGCTACAGTGATATCTTTAGCACCTTCAATTACATGGTTATTAGTTACGATATAACCATCACTTCTGAAAATAACACCAGAACCAGTACCTTTATCAATTTCAACTTGACGATTGAACCAATCGCGAGCGACTGCTTTATTAGTGATACCAACAACAGCAGGACCTACTTTTTTAGCTGCTTGCACTATTGGTGTATTGCGTGCATCGGAAATAGGTGCAGTGGATTTTTCACTAGAAGCGGAAGATGCTGCTACAGAAGATGAAGATGTAGCACTTTGTTCATCGCTACCACAACCGCCAAGAAAAATACTCATAGAGATAAGGCAAATGCCTAAGATAGAAAGTGGAGAACGCATAGAAAAACCTCCTTAAAATAATTATCTATTTAAAATATGGATAGAATATTAAATTTAATTTTTAATATTTAACATTCTATCAGGTGATGCCACATGTAAAGAAATATCCATTAAATTATTTTCTTGAAAAATTTGCTTGATTGTATTTAAAGCGATATCAGGAGAATTATTTTGTTCGCTGAGATGAGCCAAAATTATCTGTTGAGGTTTAGCTTGAAGTCTGTTGATAGCAAAACCTGCATCAACATTAGATAAATGACCTTTAGTGCTTAAAATACGTTTTTTCAATGACCATGGATATTGACCATTTTGCAATAATTTTAAATCATGATTGGCTTCCAATACTAAAATATCAGAGTCTTCTAAAGCAGATTGCACTGTTTCACTGACAAAACCTAAATCAGTAGCTAGAGTTATTTTTTCAGTGAATTTCTTTGTTTTAGCATTATCTTTATACTTAGATATAGTGTAACCTACAGGGTCGATTGCATCATGAGAAATATTGAATATTTTTATAGCTAAATTGCCGATATCAATATTATTAGTTGTAAGTGCTTGGCAATTTTTTAAATTTATATCTGTAAATTTTTGAGTAATAGCTATTTGTTTTAATGTAGTAGTTTTGCTATAAATGGGCACATTATAATTTTTAGTCAAAGTTTTTAAACCACGAATGTGGTCGATATGCTCATGAGTTATAAAAATACCATCTAAATCTTCAATATTTAAATGTAGTTGTGCTAAAGCTTGTTTCAATTTACGGGTGCTAATACCCATATCAATCAAGATAGCATTATTATCATCATGAATTAAAGTACAATTGCCACGGCTACCACTAGCTAAGACAGATATGTTCATAAAATAAAAAACCTCATTTCTGATTTTTATTGATTATATGTGTATATAGCCTTAGCCATTAAGTAATATGATTAGTATATTACTAGGATAAGAAAAATACAATATAAAAAGCCACAGAAAACTGTGGCTTTAGATTAAAATTTTAATTAAAATTAATTGAATTAATGAATTAACTAACTTTAGCTTTGCTATTTAATTTAGCTTTACATTCTGCGCAAGTGCCATAGAAGTAAAATTGATGACGATGAACATCATAAGAAGATTGACTAGCAACTTCTTTTACACATTTAGCAAAATCGATCATGATATCATCAACTCTGCCACATTCAGTACAGCAGATATGAGCATGAGAGCTAGTGTTTGCGTCATAACGGAAAGAATCTTCACCGACATTTAAGATATTGATTAATCCGATTTCGTGTAAAATATCAACAGTTTTGTAAATAGTAGCCAAACTCATTGTAGGGTAATAAGGTTGCAATTTATTAAATATCATTTCAGCATTAGGATGTGCTTTAGTGTTGCATAATGCGTTATAGATTGCTAAACGTTGTGGCGTTACTTTGAAACCTTTTTTTCTTAAGAGCTCAGTCACTTTTTTATTATCTAACATGGCTGTATCGCCCCTTCCAAAAATAGTTATTAATAATAATTGTTATTAAAATAGAAAAGTTATCCAAAAACTATAATTTTATTTTAAAAGAAAAATAAATCCTTGTCAATAGTAAAGGGTGCTATATATAAGCTTTAAAATGATTTTTATAAATTTTATTAAATAGTTAAATAAATATATATGGTAGAAATAATTATATAATATATGAAAACTGTCTCTTTTAAAATTTTTGGTAGATATGATATAATTAGAAATAATGTAGATTGTAATAAATTGATTAATAAAATTTATTGATTAGCTAATGTTTTATTTTAGAGATTGTTAGGAGTGTGATATATTTGCATATTGGTTTTACTATAATGATGGCTTTAGTGATGACTGTTATCGCTTGTAGTAGTATTTTATTAGCAAAGGAATATGTTTCCGCTAATGTTTATAAATCTGCGAGAAAAAAATTAATTATTATTAATTTAGTAGCTATTGTAGGTTTTGCAGTATTATATCCTAAAATATTAGATTTTGAATATGCTTCAATTCTCATAAAATTAGTTGTAATGTGGTATGTATTGCAAGTCTTTTTATCCATTATAGCTTTATTGGTGAAGATTTTCCGCTTAATTTATGAAAAAACAAGTGGCACTAAAGTTGATGAGAGTAGACGTAGATTTTTACATGGCGTTGTTTGGGTGCCGGCTATTTCAGCTACTTTATATGGTGGTTTATATGAAAGCCGTAATATAGAATTTGTAGAACAAGATATAGATTGTAGTGCATTTCCTAAATTAAATGGCTTGAAAATAGCTCATTTAACTGATGTACATTTGGGAAATTTCTTCTCAGTTAGACAGTTTTATGAGATTTTAAATGAAATAGCACATAAAGCTCCAGATATGCTCGTCATTACAGGTGATATTTTTGATAGCGGAAAAATAAATGATGAAGCTATCAAGATATTAAATGCTTTTACACCGTATTTTCCTTTTGGCGTTTATTTTTGCTGGGGTAATCATGAACATATACGTGGTATAAAACATCTACAAGAAGCTTTAAGTAAGACAAATATCAAAGTCTTAAATAATCAGTCTATAAAGATTTTAAGTGGAGATAAACCTTTATATCTTTTAGGCGTGGATTATGTAGACGAAAGAGGCGGACAAGAGTCTGCTAATATGCGAGAACAGTATTTACAAAAAGCTTTAAAAGATGTACCAGAAGATGCTTATAAGATATTGCTTGCTCATCATTCTATTTTTATAGATGAAGCTTTTAAACATAATATAAATTTGACTTTAACAGGTCATACACATGGAGGACAATTTGCTTTTTTAGGTATACCTATTATTCCTATGTTTAAATACATGCGTGGAAGATTTGAGCAGAATAACTCCATTGGTTATGTAAGCAATGGTGCAGGCAGTTGGTTCCCTTATCGCATTGGTTGCCCACCAGAAGTTACTTTCTTTAATTTTAAAGCTTAAAAAATATCATATTGTATTTTGAAATTTTGAAGATTTTGGGGTGATATGATGAACGATATAGCAAAAATGCAAGAGCTTTGGCAAGAAATGAGTTCATGGATGACAACATACATGAAATCTTTTTATTCGCCAGAAGCAGCAAAGACAGCAAAATCTCATTTGGAGATAAAATCGGCCAAAACGATATTTTTTGACGATGCTCAAATCGTAGATGGCATAATATTAAAAGAAAAACATACATGGAAAGTAGTAAAAAACTGCGAAAATTTGGCTAAGCATTTGAATTTAAATGAACATGATAGTTTGTTAGCTAAAATGATAGGTTTATTCCATGATGTAGGTCGCTTTTATCAGTTCACAGTATATCGCACCTTTAATGATGCCTTATCTGAAAATCATGCTAAATTAGGTCTAAAAGTTATAAAGGATTTACCTTTTATGGCTAAATTAGATGAAGAAGATTTAGCGACTTTAAAATTTGCCATAGGTAATCATAATGCTAAAGAAATAGCGCCTACAGAAAATCAAAGGCATTTAGCTTTTGCTAAATTAATTCGTGATGCTGATAAAATAGATATTTATCGTGTATTAAAACCATTTTTAGGGCCTACAGATGGTACAGGTTGTAGCCCTGATTTTGTGGATTTATTTGTAGCAGGCAAGCAATGTGATTACACAAAAATGAGAACACAAGATGATAGAAAACTTGTGCGTTTGATGTGGGTATATGATGTATATTTTGCATGGTCATTGAAGCAGATTGTTGAACAAAATTATATTGAAGATATAATCAATAATCTAGTTCAAGATGAAAAAATGATGCAAGGTATTACTCGTTTGCGCAATTATATCCAAGAAAAACTACAAACGAAAGATATTTGGCAAGGTTAAAGCTGACAAATTATAGTTTATCATGATATCATATAAGATAAACTATAATTTGATAAAAGAAGGGGAAAAATAATGGCAGAATTAATGGCTTCTAATTTTGTGCATAATGCTATTGATGAAGATTTAAAAGAAGGTAAATATACTGAAGGAATACATACACGTTTTCCTCCAGAACCAAATGGATATTTACATATTGGACATGCAAAATCCATATGCTTAAATTTCGGTACAGCTCAAAAATATAATGGTCTTTGTAACCTTCGTTTTGACGATACTAATCCAGTAAAAGAAGATGTAGAATATGTAGATTCCATTCAAGAAGATGTAAAATGGTTAGGTTTTACATGGAAAGATAGAAAATATTACGCTTCCGATTATTTTGAAAAACTTTATGATTATGCAGTAGAGTTAATCAAAAGAGGTAAAGCTTATGTAGATGATTTAACTGCTGATGAAATTCGCGAATATCGTGGTAATTTGACTGAAGCTGGTAAAGAATCTCCATATCGTAACCGTAGTGTAGAAGAAAACTTAGATTTATTTACACGCATGAAAAATGGTGAATTCGCTGATGGCGAAAAAGTTTTACGTGCAAAAATCGATATGGCTTCACCTAATATCACTATGCGTGACCCAGTTATCTATCGTATAGCTCATATTTCTCATCATCGTACAGGTGATGCATGGTGCATTTATCCAATGTATGACTTTGCTCATCCATTATCTGATGCTATCGAAGGTATTACACATTCCATCTGTACTTTAGAATTTGAAGATCATCGTCCACTTTACGATTGGCTTTTAGACAGTCTTGGTTTTGACGTAAATACACGTCCACGTCAGATTGAGTTTGCTCGTTTGAATATCACAAAAATGGTTATGAGTAAACGTAAACTTCGCCAATTAGTAGAAGGTGGTTATGTATCTGGCTGGGACGACCCACGTATGCCGACTATCTCTGGTCTTCGTCGTCGTGGTTATACAGCAGCAGCAATTCGCGATTTTGTGAACGCATTGGCGTAGCTAAGGCAAATAGCTTAGTAGATGTAGCAATGCTTGAACATTGTGTGCGTGAAGATTTAAATGCTCATGCAAACCGTATCATGGCAGTGCTTGACCCTATCAAAGTTGTAATCACAAATTATCCAGAAGATAAAACAGAAATGCTTGCTTGTGAAAACTTACCAAATACAGATGCTAAACATTATATGCCATTTAGCCGTGAAATTTATATTGAACGTGAAGACTTCATGGAAGAGGCACCAAAGAAATTCTTCCGCTTAAAACCAGAAGGCGAAGTTCGTTTGAAAAATGCTTATATCATTAAATGTGAAGAAGTTATAAAAGACGAACAAGGAAATATCGTAGAACTTCATTGTTCATATGACCCAGATTCCAAAACTGGTGGTAAAACAGCAGGACGTAAAATCAAAGGTACTATTCATTGGGTAAATGCTTCTACAGCTTTAGATGCACAAGTTCGCCTTTATGATTATTTATTAAATGATGAAGAAGGAGTAGTAAATGGAGATTTCATCGCTTCTTTAAATCCAAACTCTTTAGTAGTATTAAATAATTGTAAAGTAGAACCAAGTGTAAAATGGGCAGCACCTGGTACAAAATTCCAGTTCTTACGTCAAGGTTATTTCTGCGTAGACAAAGATAGCACAATGGATAATTTAGTATTCAATCGTGTAGTAGGTCTTCGTGACACATGGTCCAAAGTTGCTAAAAAAGGATAATTATAATTAATTATAGATAAAGATAATAAGAAAAAGGGAAATAAAAAAATAAAGTGAGGTTTATTCATGGATTCAACAGCTTGGATTGCACTTGCCATTTTCATGGTAGTGTATGTGTTCATCGTTTCGGAGAAAATTCATCGAACTGTAATTGCCCTAACTGGTGCAATGCTCATGATTGTATGTGGTATTTTAACTCAGGAGATGGCTATTCACCATATCGACTTTAATACTATCGGTCTTTTGGCTGGTATGATGGTAGTTGTAAATATCACAGGTGAAACTGGTCTATTTAATTATCTAGCAGTTTGGGCAGCTAAAAAAGTAAAAGCAGAACCACTAAAATTATTAGTAGCGTTGTCTTTTTTAACTGCAATATGTTCTGCATTCTTAGATAATGTAACAACAGTATTATTGACAGTGCCACTTACTTTCAGTATTACAAGACAGTTAAATATACCAGTAAAACCATTCTTAGTAGCACAAATTTTAGCTTCTAATATTGGTGGTACATCAACACTTATCGGTGATCCACCAAATATCATGATTGGTAGTGCCGTACCAGAAATGGACTTTATGGCATTTATCACTAATTTATCTGGCGTATGTATAGTTACTTTTATTGTTACAATTGCAATATTATTATTCCTCTATCGTAAGCAATTAGTTACAACAGATGAATTAAGAGCAAAAGTAATGGCTATGGACGAACGCCAAGAAATCAAAGATTCTACATTGCTTAAAAAATGTTTAGTAGTATTAGCTATGATCATCATTACATTCACAATGCACGCTCAATTGCATTTAGAGTCAGCAACAGTAGCACTCACTGGTGCATGTATTTTGATGCTCATCAGTATGGCTAGATATGAAAAGAAAATTGCCAATGTATTAAGTCATATAGAATGGTTAGCAATCTTCTTCTTTGCAGGATTATTCATCTTAGTAGGTGGATTGGTAGAAACAGGCGTAATCAAATTATTAGCAGAAAAAGTATTAGAAATAACAGCAGGAGATTTAACAAGTACAACAATGCTCATTTTATGGCTAAGTGCAATAGCTTCTGCATTTATTGATAATATACCATTCGTAGCAACTCTCATACCGATGATCAAAGATATGGGAGCAATGGGAATGACAAATCTAGAACCATTATGGTGGGCATTATCATTAGGCGCATGTCTTGGTGGAAATGGAACACTAATAGGTGCAAGTGCTAACGTAGTAGTAGCAAGTATGGCAGCAATCCATGGAGAAAAATCTCCTTTGCTAAATACTTTATGGTAGCTTTCCCAATTATGATTTTATCTATTATTATAAGTAGCATTTACTTATATTTATTCTATCTATAATTTAACAAAATATTAAATAAAAGCCCTTTACTAAGTTATTATCATTTAACATAGTAAGCTTTTATGTTCATAAATCTTTATTTACTTTTCTTTGGTGGGCAAAGAAAAGTAACAAAGAATACCCACCGCAGATAAAATTTTAGTTTTGAAAATAATTATCGCTTCATACAACGCTTAGAAACTCGCTTCGCTCAAACATTCAGACTAAAAACGTATTCAGCGATAATTTTTTTCAATAACCTTAGGTTACCACTAAAATTTTATAATGCGGAAAAATATAATACCAAATATTTCCCGCATTTTAGTATTTTTTACGGTAGCCATAGGCTATTGGTAAAGATAAAAATAGGACTACGGTGTTAGTTCTACTGTTTGAGCGAAGCGAGTTTAGAACGTTGTTGACATATTTTTATCTTTGCCAAAGTAAAAAGTGCGTGAGCGGGTGGTTTCTTTGGTTCGTTTCTTTGCCATCAAAGAAATGAACATTTCTATGACATCAAAGAAATGAACATTTATTTAGATATTGCTATGTTTTACGGAGTCAAAGATATCTGTGATTTCTTTAGATGGTGCTTTATCAAGTTTACTACCGATGATGATAGCTAAAGAGGATAAGATAAAGCCTGGAACGATTTCATAGAGTTGTAAGATTGGATATATAGTTGCGATATCTAATAAAGTGATTTGTTTCCAAACAAGAACAGTGATACCGCCGACAATCATACCTGCTAAGATACCATTTCTTGTAGTGCGACGCCAGAAGAGAGAGAATAATAAAGCAGGGCCGAAAGTAGCACCAAATCCTGCCCAAGCGTAAGCAACGATATTTAAAATGGAGTTATTAGGGTCAAGACCAAGAGCGATAGCTATCAAGGCGATACCGATTACAGATAAGCGAGTAACAAGTACTAATTCACGAGGATTAATATCTTTATGAATGAACTGTTTATATAAGTCTTGAGCTACAGCGGAAGCACCTACTAATAATTGAGCGGAAGCTGTACTCATGATAGCTGCAAGTACAGCAGAAAGTACGATACCTGCCCAGAATGGACTAAATAAATGGTCAGTCATAACGAGGAAGACTGTTTCAGAATTAGTGCCATTGAGTGGTGTAGTTAAATAAACACTACCAACCATACCTACACATACAGCAGCAGTAAGAGAAATTACTACCCAAGTCATAGCAATGCGAGTGGCTTTTTTCAATTCACTAGAAGAAGTGATAGCCATGAAACGCACTAAGATATGAGGTTGACCAAAATAACCAAGACCCCAAGCAAGTAGAGAAATCAATTCTAATACTGTAGTATAAGAACCATCTGGTTTAGTGAATGGATTGAAAAATTCTGGATTAGTGATGCTGATAGCAGTATATGTATCACCAAATCCCCCTAATGTGAAAGCTGCAGCAATAGGGACGATTAAGATAGCGAAGAACATCATTACGCCTTGGATAAAGTCAGTCCAACAAACGGCTAAAAATCCCCCTACAAAAGTATAAAAGACGATAACGAAAGCACCAAGACAAAGAGCATATTCATAAGGAATGCCCAAAATAGTGTTGAATAATTTACCGCCAGCTACAAATCCAGAAGAAGTGTAGATGATGAAGAAGATTAAAATAAAGATTGCCATGACAACACGAATTAAAGGGCTTTTATCGTGATAGCGATTTTGCAAGAAATCTGGCAAAGTAAGAGAGTTATTGGCAAGTTCTGTATATTTGCGTAATCGGCGAGCGATAAACTGCCAATTTGCCCATGTACCAAGTGCAAGACCTACGGCAATCCAGCCAGCATTTAGACCAGCCAGATAAGCAAATCCAGGAAGTCCCATGAGCATCCAACCACTCATATCGGAAGCTTCGGCACTCATGGAAGTTACCCAAGCACCAAGTTTTCTGCCACCTAAGATGTAATCGGACATATTATGAGTGCGATAATAAAAATAAACACCGATTGCCATCATGAATAGCAAATAAAGTAAAAAAGCGACGATAATAGATATATTATCAGACATAAGATACCTCCTATTTAATTTTGATGTTTAATTATATGGTTAATATTGTATCATGATAAGCAAAATATGTACATATGTAAATGTGTATACTACAAATAATACAAATATACTATAAATAAGAAAAATATTGCAATAAATATAAGGGCGATTTACTTTGTAGATTGTATACAAAATTTTTTTATTTTTAATTGACAAATATAATGTCCAGTCATATAATAAAAACATCAACAGTGATGTACATCAGAATTAAATAAAAAATTGTTGATATTATTCTTGTAATTTAATAGCAAAATAAAGACAAAGACGTCTTGTTAAAAGATATACAAAGCAGTATATCCTTTGACAAGGCGTTTTTTATTTTAGCAATTATTATATATTTTTGGCTTATTTTGTGATGAAGAAAGGGTGTAATTTATGAAAAAATTAGCGTCTATATTATCTATGACTGCTATGTTCATAGCGATGATGGCATCTGTGGCTTTCGCCGCTGACGATACTATAGCAGCAATAGATACAGGTGATACAGCATGGGTTTTAATCAGTGCAGCACTTGTATTTATCATGACACCAGGTCTTGCATTTTTCTATGGTGGTATGGTAAGAAGTAAAAACGTATTGAGTACCATAATGCACAGTTTCTTCATTGTAGCGATGATTTCTGTGGAATGGGTTCTTATTGGTTATGCAATGACTTTTGGCAGTGATATTGGTGGTTTTATTGGTAGCTTAGACAAAGTTGGTTTAACTGGTGTAGGTATGCAGGTAATGGCAAATGGCACAATTCCTGAACTTGCTTTCGTAGCCTTTCAGTGTATGTTTGCTATTATTACACCTGCACTTATTACTGGTGCTTTCGCAGAAAGAATGAAATTTGGCGCTTTTGTAGTATTCATCTTATTATGGGCAATCTTAATCTATAACCCTATGGCTCATTGGGTATGGGGTGGTGGCTTCTTAGCTAAACTCGGTGCCTTAGATTTTGCAGGGGGATTAGTAATTCATATTTTATCTGGTGTATCTGGTCTTACAGTATGTATTTTACTTGGCAAACGCATGGTTATGGCAAAGTTCCAATGCTTCCACATCATTTACCAATGACTGTACTTGGTGCAACACTTTTATGGTTTGGTTGGTTCGGCTTTAATGCAGGTTCTGCTCTCGGTGCTAATGCACTTGCTGCAAATGCTTTTGTTACTACACAGGCAGCAGCAGCTATGGCGACTGTATCTTGGGTAGCATGTGAATGGATGCATCATGGCAAACCTACTATCTTAGGTGCAGCTTCTGGTTGTGTTGCAGGTCTTGTAGCCATCACTCCAGCAGCAGGTTTTGTTGCTCCACTTCCAGCTGTAATTATCGGTTTAATCGGTGGTATTGTTTGTTACTTTGCAGTAGCAGTTGTTAAAGAAAAATTCGGTTATGATGATTCCTTAGATGCTTTCGGTGTTCATGGTATCGGTGGTACATGGGGGGCTGTAGCTACAGGTTTATGGTGCTCCACAGAAATAAATCCAGCTGGTGCAGATGGTTTATTCTATGGTAGTGCAGATACTTTAATCGCTCAGTTGATTTCTATAGTAGTAGCTTATGTACTTGCTATTGTAGGTTCTTATATCTTATTTAAAGTTGTTAGTTGCTTTATGCAGGTTCGTGCAAGTGAAAATGAAGAAGTTTCCGGTATTGATATCTGTGAACATGGTGAACGTGCATACAATCAATCTATCATGAGTGCCAATACATTGCTTTCCAGTAATGCAGAAGCTTTTGCTAGTGAAAATTTTACAAAACCTGTTGATTTAAAATAATAAAATTAAAATTTAAAAGTTTTAGTGGTATTATTATAAGAAAAAGAATTTATAGATTTTCATTAGTAAGGGGTAGATTTTATGCGCAAAATAACGAAAATAGAAATTATAACTCGTGCTAGTAAATTAGAGGAATTAAAAGAAGCTTTGAATAAAATCGGTGTTCAAGGTATGACTGTAAGTCAAGTATACGGCTGTGGCTTACAAAAAGGTCATACTGAAGTATACCGTGGCAAACAATATAGCGTAAATCTTGTACCAAAAGTAAAGATTGAAACAATTGTTTGTGCAGTTCCTGTAGAATTAGTTTTAGAAACAGCACGCAAAGCTTTGCAGACAGGTCATATTGGTGATGGTAAAATCTTTGTTTATGATGTAGAAAATGCTATGCGTATTCGCACAGGTACAATGGGTGATAAAGCCATCACAGATGATGAAGCATGATTAATTTCCTTCATTATAATAGGCGTAGTCAATTTGACTATATATTATAATGAAAGAAATATCTTTATACACAAACAAGAAATATCTCTATGGATAAATGGAGATATTTCTTGGATATTTTTAGCTTATTAAATAACTTATAAGTGAATATACGAAAGAGAAGTTAGGTATTGCCTAACTTCTTTTTTTATCTTGTATAAAGTTAAAATAAATATATTTTATGCTATAATATAGTATAATATATTATCAAAATCGAGGTGTAGCTTATGTCTTTAACTGATAAAGAAATTATGGATGGCGTATTAGCTGAATTTAGCAATTTAGCAACTATTCCACGTAAATCAAATCATGAAGAAGCAGTAAGTAATTTTTTTGAAAGAACGTGCTTTATCTTTTGGTTGTAAAGTAGTTCAAGATGAAAAATTTAATTTAATCATTGATAAAGATGCAGCAAAAGGTTGTGAAGCTTGGCCACGTGTAATCATTCAAGGTCATATGGATATGGTGTGCGTAGCAGCTGAAGGTGTGCAATATGATCCACTTACAAGCCCTATTAAAATTATCAATGATGGTGAATTTTTACGTGCTGATGGTACTAGTCTTGGCGCTGATGATGGTATTGGCGTAGCAGCAGCTATGTATTTATTACAACAAGATTTCAATCATGGTCCTATTCGTGCTATTTTCACTGTAGATGAAGAACAGGGCATGACTGGGGCAAAAGCTTTAGATGCTAAATATTTATTAGATGCAAAATATCTTATAAACTGTGATTCTGAAGCTTTTGATGTGCTAACTTTATCTAGTGCAGGCAGTGTAAATGTCGATGCAGAACGTCGTATTACATGGCATAAACCAGAACATCGTTCTGCTTATAAATTTGTAGTTAAAGATTTGCATGGTGGTCATTCTGGTGAAGCTATCAATTGTGGTTATGCTAATGCTGTAAAAATCATTGCTCAAGCAATCAATAGCATTATGAAGAAAACAGAAATTGAACTTGCAAGTATCAGCAGTTTAAAAGCAAGAAATGTAATTCCATCTGAAGCTGAATTTGTATTTACTTCCCCACTTTCCAATGTGAAGGTATTTGATGTAGTAGTAGCTAAAATCACAGATTATTTAAAAGCTGCTTATGGCAATGTAGAGAAGAATTTCACAGTTACTTGTGTTCCTTGTGAGCTTCCAGAACGTGTAATGTCTGAAGAAGATGCAAGCAGTATTGTGGACTTCATCAATTTGAGCATGACTGGCGTACTCAAGATGTCTCAAGTTGAAGAAGGTTTAGTAGAATTATCTGCAAATATCGGTCCTGTTGTTACTAAGGAAAATGCAGTGGAAATATCTGTATTCCCAAGAAGTGCTGTAGATGCATTGACTAGAGAAATTGCAAATATTTATATTCAATTAGGTAAACGTTGTGGTATTCGCGTTGTAAGTGGAGAACCTGCTCCTGGTTGGCCTGCAAATCCAGATAGCCAATTAAAACATGTAGTATTAGAAACTTTCAAAGAACAAAATGGCTTTGATATGAAAGCAAAATCCATTCATGCAGGTCTTGAATGTAGCTATTTCTATGCTAAAAATCCAAACTTGGATATAATTTCTATTGGACCAAACAACATAGATATTCATAGTCCAAATGAAAGATTGGAATTAAAAACATTAGTTCCTCATGTAAAATTAATTAAAGGTGTTATCGAAAAATTAGATAAATAATTTATATATGTTCATTTCTTTGATGGCAAAGAAACGAACCAAAGAAACCACCGCAGATAAAAATTTTTAGCTTTGAAAAACATTATCATTTCATACAAATGCTTAAAACTCGCTACGCTCAGACAGTTAAGCAAAAGGCGTATTCAATGATAATGTTTTTCAATAATCTTGCGATTACCGCTAAATTTTATAATGCGGAAATAGATTACGTATTATTAGAAAAATTTCCTCATAGTATAGATATTATATTTATTGTATAAGATTTATATTATGAGGATTTTTATTATTGGATTAAAAATTTAGATGTTCATTTCTTTGATGGCAAAGAAACGAACCAGAGAAAGCCACTACAGATTAAAATTTTAGCTTTGAAAAAATATATAGGTATTCATTTTCTTTAGTGGTAAAGAAAACGAATCAAAAGAAACCACCCGCTCACGCACTTTTTACTTTGTCAAAGATAAAATATGTCAACAACGTTCTAAACTCGCAAGGCTCAAACAGTAGAACTAAAAACGTAGCCATATTTTTATCTTTGCCAATAGCCTTATGGCTACCATAAAAAGATGCTAAAATGCGGGAAAAAATTGGTATTATTAGAAGATGTTCCTCATAGTATAGATATTATATTTATTGTATAAGATTTATGTTATGGGGATTTTTTATTATTGGATTTAGAAGAATAATAACCGAATATTCCTCACGTTAGCGAATTTTTCAGTAGATATAGGTGTTCATTTCTTTGGTGGCAAAGAAACGAAACCAAAGAAAGCCACCGCAGATAAAATTTTAGCTTTGAAAAAACATTATCATTTCATACAATGCTTAAAACTCGCTACGCTCAAACAGTTAAGCAAAAGGCGTATTCAATGATAATATTTTTCAATAATCTTACGATTACCGCTAAATTTTATAATGCGGAAAAATAACAAATTATTTATTGATAAGTCTGATGGTTAGCGTAAAAAGATGCTAAAATACGGGAGAGATTTGGTGTTATTTAAGATTTCTTTTTATAAATAAGTATTTACCTATTATTTTAAAGTAAATAATATATTTTACTTATGAATGGATATATGATAATATAAGGTCAAGATTGAACGAGATGTTAATTAAGAAATTATAAATAAGATAATTTATGAAAGAAGGCTTTATATTATGATTAGAAAAGTTCCTGTACCTACTGCTGGGGTGATGCTTGGGTTAGCTGCTCTTGGCAATTTGCTTGCACCATATTCCATGATTTTGAAATATGTTTGTGGTATTAGTTCTGCGTTTTTAGGGGTGTTGTTATTTAGCAAAATTATTTTACATCCGCAGATGATGAAAAATGATTTGAATGGAAATTCTATTTTTGCCAGTGTGTTTGCTACTTTCTTTATGGCGATTATGCAACTTTGCACTTATACTTTTCCGTTTGCACCTATAGCTAGTGAAGTTGTTTGGTATGGGGCGATTTGTGGTCATTTTATGTTGATGACGTGGTTTACTTATCGTTATATCATCAATTTTGAATTAAGAGATGTTTTCCCAACATATTTTATAGCATATGTAGGTATCGTGGTAGCGTCTGTTACAGCGCCTACTTTTAATCATCACAATTTGGGTGAATATATTTTCTGGTTTGGTTTCACTATGTATATGATATTATTTGCTCTTGTTACTATCCGTTATTGCAGTAAACATGCAATCGCTGAACCCGCAAAACCTTTATTTTGTATCTATACTGCACCAATGAGTTTAAGTTTAGCAGGATATCTTGCTTGTGTTGCTGATAAATCTTTAATCATGATTGTGATTATGCAGATATTAGCTCAAGGTTTATTTGTGGCAGTGCTTACACAGATGCCAAAACTTTTAAAATTAAAATTCTATCCTAGTTATGCAGCATTTACTTTCCCATTTGTTATCACTGCGATTGCACTTCGTCAGACTATTAGTTATTTAAACGAAATCAATATAGCAGTACCTAGCATTTTAAATTATGTAGTAGGAGTAGAAACTATCTTAGCTACAGCGATTGTAACTTATGTGTTCATCAGATATTTGAAATTCTTACATGAACAAATGATTGTAAATATGGGGGATAGAGCAAAAACTGTTTTTGGTACTATAACTAATATTGTTAAATAATGAAGCCTTCAAAATTCTAAGAATATACCTTAATACTATTTAGGTTTAGATTTTATATCTAAACCTATATTTTTTTATGACAAAATAAAAAGAACAAGTAAAATAACTTGTCTTTATGATATAATTTTTGGCATAGGGAATAAATTGATGTGTCATGCCTCTCTTTTAGGGAGGTGGTAAATATGACGAATTATGAAGTATTGTCTTTGATAATATCTTTATTAACGCTTATATTTACTATACTTTCTTATTTTAATTGATTTTAAAATAAAAAAGAAGCCATCTTGATGGATAGCCTCTTCTTCAACAATAACACTATAAGAAGAGGGCTGACATCGGCAAACATCAGTTTATTCTCTTCTTTGTTTATTATACTACAATGAATATGGCAAAACAAGTTGAATTAATTTAGATATTATATTAGGTATTATAATTGATTTGTTTCAACTAAGGATTGGATATTATTCTGAACCTCCCACGACTAAAGTCGCAAGATTCTCGGTCAAGTATCTAACGAATACAGTATCTCCGAGCTATCCCCATAGTTCCTACGGTTCTTGTATATATTATTTATGCTATGTTTAATATTCTTAATCCTTCATCTCTAATATTTATAGCTGCATTTACATCTCTATCGTGATATGTTTTACATTTAGGACAATTCCATTTTCTAACACTTAAGTCTTTTACTTCAGTATTTTTATATCCACAAACATGACACAATTGGCTTGAAGGATAAAATTTATCTATTTTGACAATAACTCTGCCAAACCATTTGGCTTTATATGTTAGTTGTCTCATAAACTTTGACCAGCTGACATCAGCTATATTTCTTGCTAATTTATGATTTTTCATCATGTTTTCAATTTGTAAATCTTCAAGACAAATTACATCGTAATTTCTGATAAGTTGACATGTCACTTGATGAAGTAAATTATGTCTTTGATTGGCAATTCTCTCATGCAATTTAGCCACTTTTACTCTAGCCTTTTCCCAATTTGAACTTCCTTTTGTTTTTCGAGAAAGCTCTCTTTGGAGTTTAGCTAATCTAGTCAGTGATTTTTGCAAGTATTTAGAATTGCTATATTTTACTGCATCTGATGTTATGACAAAATCTTTTATCCCTAAATCTAAGCCAACATATTTATTCGTTTTGATGAATTCAGGTTGAGGCACATCTGTACAACATAGTGCAACGTAATATTTTCCACTAGGAGTCTGTGATACTGTCGCACTTAAAATTCTACCTTCTATTTGGCAATATTTATCTCTTATTTTTATCTTGCCTATTTTAGGTAGTTTTATTTTATTTCCTAAAAATACAATGTTGTTATTTGTCATATTTGTTTTGTACGATTTATACTGATTCTTTTTAGATTTGAATTTAGGAAAGCCTGCTTTTTGTCTATTAAAAAAAGTTTTTATATGCTGTATCTAAATTCTTTAAAGCATTTTGTAAAGAGGATTTATCTGGTTCTTTTAAGCCACTTTTTTCTTTTTTAATTGAGTAAGCTCTTTTGAACATTCTTTATAACTTATAGTATTCTTATTTTGTTCATATGCTTTAATTCTTCTATCTAAAAAGTAATTATATATAAAACGTACACAGCCAAAAGTTTTTTGAAGTAAACTTTTCTTGTGTTTTGTTGGGGTATATCCTAAATTTATAAGCTTTTTCCATAATAAACACTTACTCTTTCTAATGAATAAACATATCTTCTGCCATATATTACTCACTCAATATAATTATGACATATCTATAATAATGTAACAAGTGTTTATATATTAACTGCCTATTTTTAAATAACATATACAAGAACTCTAGGTTCTACTTTAGTCGTATTATGAGGTCTCGTTCATATAGAAACGCTACTTTCTATACAGTTCTCTCTCTTATGAACTTCCGTTACTTTCATAACGGCACAGACTATATCTTATCCCTCAGCTTTACCTGTTAGAGTCTGTCCACTTCCTCAGTCAATCGCTTACTGAGTACTTCCCTCAAGAGGAATAGTCGTTGAACTTTCTCCTTTTCGGAGCTTCGCTGCTGATTATCCATTTTTCAGCACTTAGGATTTAACCTTATGCTATATATCTGATTTTTTCTGCTTTCGCCACATTCACGTTTAACTTTATTTCATGTTTACGTTGTAGTTCAGATATCTGGTTTTCCAGCAATTCAAACAGTATTGGATAGCTCTTTGTCTATCTCTACGTACATATTTCTATATACGCTGACTATTTTGTTCGCCTAACTCATGATTAAAATCACAAGTATGCGGCTCACAATAATCAAAAAGCATTTTGCCAAATAGTCTATAGATGGTATAATATAGCTATTGTTTTTAACTATTTATAATTTGTATATATAAGAAAGGATGGAAATGAATGGTTGAATCAGCATGGTCGCTATTGCCTCCGATAATTACCATAGTATTGGCTTTGGCGACAAAAGAAGTATACATGTCGTTGATTGTGGGTATCTTTGTAGGGGCTTTAATGTTCACAGGCTTTGATTTATTAGCTGCTATTGATACATTCTTTGCGATTATGTCCGATAAAGTTGGCGGAAATGTATATATTTTAGTATTTTTGGTCTTATTAGGTATTATTGTAGCAGCTATTGCTCGCTCTGGTGCTTCTCGTGCTTATGGTGAATGGGCAGCAAGTGTAATTAAAGGAAAACGCAGTTCCTTGCTCGTTACTTCTATCTTAGGGGTAGTTATCTTTATCGATGACTATTTTAACTGCTTGACTGTAGGTACAGTTATGCGACCTGTTACAGATAAATTCAATGTAACTCGTGCAAAACTCGCTTATATCATCGATGCTACAGCAGCACCAATTTGTATTATCGCTCCAGTATCCAGCTGGGCAGCAGCAGTTAGTTCTTCACTTCCAGCAGATAGTGCTATTGATGGTTTCTCTTTATTCTTGCAGACAATTCCTTTTAATATGTATGCATGGTTTACTATTATCTTTATGTTGTTCTTGATCTGGACTGGCAAAGATTTTGCCGCTATGAAGACTTTGGAACAAAGAAGCAATGGTAAATTAATTATTCCTGAAGAATATAAAGAAGAACAGATGGAAATTGTAGGTAATGGTAAAATCTTAGATTTATTATTACCACTTATCGTTTTAATCGGTGGTTGTATCTTCGGTATGCTTTATACTGGCGGTATTTTAGATGGTGCTAGTGTATCTGATGCTTTTGCTAATTGCGAATCCGCTAGAGGTCTAGTAATTGGTTCCTTTATCGCTTTAGTGTTCACATTCTTACTCTATGTGCCACGTGGAGTGCTTCGCTTTGGCAAATTCTGTGAATGTTTTAACCAAGGTTTTAGAGCTATGACACCTGCTATCTTTATCTTATGTCTTGCTTGGAGCTTATCTGGTGTTTGCGGTGAAGATTATTTGAATATCGGTGGTTATGTTGGCGGTATCGTTTCCAACAATGCTACTGTAGGTATGTTTATGCCAGCAGTATTCTTCCTTGTAGCTATCGGTCTTGCTTTTGCTACTGGTACATCTTGGGGTACATTCGGTATTTTGATTCCTATCGCACTTGCTGTAGTATCTACAGATCCACATCTTTTAGTAGTTACAGTAGCAGCAGTATTAGCTGGTGCTGTAGGTGGTGACCATGTATCACCAATATCTGATACTACTATCTTGGCTTCTGCGGGGGCTCAATGTAGTCATATCGACCATGTAAGTACACAGGTTCCATATGTAATCGTAGTAGCTACATGCTCTTTTTTAGGATATTTAGTAGCAGGTATTGCAGGCAGTGGCTGGATTGGCGTAGTAGCTGGTTTTGTTTTATTGGTTATAGCTATGACTTATATTTATAAAGTCTTAATGAAAGATTGATTTTTTTAGAAAGCTCTAGAAATTTATTTCTAGGGCTTTTTTGATGCTTTGGATTAAAATTGATATTATTAGGAAAATTTATTTTTTAGGCAAAATAGAAAAATAATAGAGCAAAGTAATATAGTATTGGAATTTTTTATATATATGATATAATATGGAATTAGTTAATGTCAGAACTTATATTTATTAATTAGAAGAAATTAAAAAGAAATATGGAGGACTTTATGGGAAGATTTTATAAAAAAGCGATAGTTACAGCTTTATTAGTATCTGCATTATCAACTACTGCTTTTGCAGCACCAGAAGATATATATACAAATATTGCTGATAGTGCAGTGATCATGGATGAAACAGATACATCAATATTTAAACCAGCATCGATAAAATCATTGGATGATTATGATGAACATTATCGTTTATATAAATATGATACGATATCAATTAGAATTATAGGCTACAAAGATGCTCAGGGATTGGATAGCATTATGATCGGTACAGATGGTTATGTAAATCTACCTTATGCTGGTAGTGTAAAGCTTTCTGGTTTAACTATTGAAGAAGCAAAACAAGTATTGACAGCAAAATTTGGTAAATATATAAAAATACCAGATATGTCGATAATCGTCACTAATTATGGACCTAGAAAGGTGCAGGTATTAGGAGAAGTAAATGCTCCAGGTACAGTGGAATTAGCTTCTGATGATATGAATGTATTAGCTGCTATTTCTAAGGCTGGTTGGGTGACTACATATGGTCGTATCAAAAAAGTACAAGTAATTCGTATAGATGATGGCGTTATGTATGTGAAAGAAGCCAATATTAAAGATTATATAGAAAAACATGATATCAGTCAGAATTTTGCCCTAGAAGATGGAGATATCTTATATATTCCTAAATCCAATAAAATTGACTTCCATAAAGACGTATTACCACTTATCAATGTATATAGTACGTATAGAGCTTTGACTGATTAATTAGGAGTGAAATAATGGATATAAATAATGCAAATGATAATGATACAATTGATTTAAAAAAAAAATTGTTTTCTTTAATGAGCGAAAAGAAAATGATAGTTATAGCAATAATAGTAATTTGTACTATTATTGCTACTATAGTTGCTTTTGTCTTGCCGAAGTCTTATCAATCTACCACACTTGTACGTGTAAAATCTAACAACAGCTCTACTATGGCTGGTTATGCAGCTATGGCAGCTGGGTTTGGCATAGATATAGGGGGAGGAAGTTCCGGTTCACCTGAATCTTATATTGAATTGATGAAATCTCGTGAAGTTTTAGAGCCTATTATTGCTGAATTAGATTTGCCAGAAGAAACGAAAGAAAAGATGACTGCAACAAATTTTGCAAAATCTAATTTAGAGATAACTAATATTAAAAAGACAGAATTAATAACTATAGCTGCTTATGGCAAAACTCCCGAAGAAGCACAGATGATCTCTCAAGGAGTAGCAGATAATTTCTTAGCATTGATGACTAAATTAAATAAAGAAGATAATTCCACTACTTTGAAATTCCTTGATGAGCGTATAAAAATTGCTAAAGAAGAGATGGAAACAGCAGAAAATAAATTAGCTGCTTATCAGCAGGAACATAAAATTTATGCACCTGATGAACAAGCCAAAGCTATTATTGCTAATTTAAATAATTATGATACAACGATTGCTCAACTTCAAGCGCAAAGTGAAGGAGATAGTGCGAAACTCGCTGGTGTGACTAGTCAATTAGAACAGCAAAATGCATCTTTATTAGAATATAATGTATCTGATAATGCAAATATCGGCAATATTCGTGAGTCTATAGTCAATAAACGTGTAGAACTTGTAGGTCTTCAGCAGCAGTTCACTGATGAACATCCAGATGTGATCAAAGCGAAAGAAGAATTAAATAGCCTAGAAAAATCTTTATCTGATGAGATAGCAAAGGCTGTAAATTCTCAATCAGTGACTTTAAGTCCAGTACAATCTAATCTTTTAAAAGATAAAATCAGTACAGAAGTGCAGATATCTGTAAATAATGCTTCTTTGGAAGCTTTAAAGGCAAAACAAGCAGAAGCTCAAGAAAGTATAGCTACATTATCTGCTGATAGTGTGGAATATATGCGTTTAGAACGCAATGCTAAAATTACAGGTCAAGTATATACTTCTCTTGTACAAAACTATGAACAGACTAGAATACAAGAAGCGAAGGACTCTATGGATATTCAGATCATTGATGCAGCAGATTTGCCAAAAGAAGATATGCCAGCTAAGCCAAATAAAAAATTAATTGTAGTTATTGGCTTTGTCTTAGGTATAATGTTCAGCTTTGGTTATACTTTATATAATTATAGTAGAAGATATGGTTTATAATAGGAAATAGATGTAAAAGGAGAAGTATAGATTTAAAGATAAATATGGCTTCTCCTTTTATACTATAATTAAAAATAAATGCAATGTAGGTGAATTTATTGGTACAAAATTATAAAACTAATCTAAAACAGAATATCCGCATAATTTGGTCCGGTATATCACTGATGGCAGATTATCTGGCGATATTATTAGCAGAGATGATAGCAATTTATTTTAGTGAAGAAAATCTTCGTTATATAGATTTATTTATCGTTATACCGTTTATTTATATAGCTTTTATCGCTGCTGCTAGGACTTATCGTCGTATTATTCCTTTTTGGCAAAGAGTAGAATCGCTTTTTTATAGTAGTATTTATAGTATTATTGCTATTTTATTGTTCTTTTTTGTAAGCGCTAATTCTACTGAACATAGTATAGCTTTTTTAGCATTACTTTGGTTAGCTAGTTTTATATGTCTGATAATTGTGCGTTATTTATTGAAACGTATATTAGATGAAAGAAAAATATTTAAAATACCTTTATTAATTATTGGGGCTCAAGAAGAAGCTTTAGCTTTTACGAGAAGCATAAATAATGATATAGGAATGAGTTCTTATAAAATAGTAGGTTTAATCAGTGATAAAACTCCTATAAAAGGATTAGAAAAATATCCGTTATTAGGTGATTTTAAGGATATAGAAGAAATAATCAAAACTACAGGGATAAATAATGTATTGATAGCTATTCCTTATTTGGAACAAGTAAAAATGCAAAATATTATTCATCGTGTACAGCCATTAGTGAAAAATATCTGTATCATTCCCAATCTTACAGCTATTCCTATGGGGGGAATAGATGTAGAAACATTTTTTACGGAAAAAATCATGCTTATTCGTGTACGCAATAATTTAGAACGTAGATTAAATCGCATTATTAAATATTTATTTGATATGGTATTGACTATAGTGGGAACAATTTGTATTTCTCCATTTTTAGTTATTATCGCTATATGGATATATAAAGATTCTCCAGGACCAGTAATATTTAAACATATGCGAGTGGGTAAAGATGGAAAAGAGTTGCCTTGTTATAAATTTCGTTCTATGTGTGTAGATGCCAAAGAAAAATTAGAAGAATTATTGCAAAATGATCCTGAGGCAAGAGCAGAATGGGAACGAGATTTTAAATTAAAGCATGATCCTAGAATTACTAAATCTGGAGCTTTTTTGCGTAAGACTAGTCTTGATGAATTGCCACAGATTTTTAATGTATTAAAAGGTGAGATGAGTCTTGTAGGTCCAAGACCTATAATTAAAGCCGAGATGAAACGTTATGGCAATTATATCAATGATTATTTGATGGTGCGACCAGGGATTGCAGGAATGTGGCAATGCAGTGGTCGTAATGATGTAGATTATACAGAACGCGTACATATGGACAGTTGGTATGTACGTAATTGGTCTGTATGGCTAGATATAATGATTTTGTGGAGAACATTTAAAGCAGTATTTGCAAAAAAAGGAGCTTATTGATAGATGAAAATTATTATTTTAGCAGGTGGTGGAGGTACTAGATTATTTCCATTGTCTAGAGATTGTTATCCTAAACAATTTCTTCATGTAATAGATAATAAATCTTTACTTGCGCAAACCATAGAGAGATTTTTAGGCTTAGTTGAAGCAAAAGATATTATTATTGTGACTAATGAGCGTTATATTTTTCATGTGCAGGCAGAATTAAAAACTATAAATGCACAAGAAGCACATATTATCACTGAACCTATGGGAAAAAATACAGCTCCTGCTATTGCCTTAGCACAGAGTTATTGTCAGGATATATTGCAATGTGATGATGATGAGATATTATTTGTTAGTCCATCAGATCATTTAATTAAACCGATAGATGCTTTTCAAGATTTAATCAGAGATGCTCAAGATGTAGCTAGGGATAATATAGTGACTTTAGGAATTAAACCTACAAAGCCAGAGATTGGCTATGGTTATATTGAAGCAGAGAAAAATAGTGATTTAGCTAAAAAAGTTATTTCTTTTAAAGAAAAACCAGATTTAGCTACAGCTAAAGAATATATTGCTTCTGGTAATTATTATTGGAATGGCGGTATGTTTATGTTTAGCATAGCTACTATGCAGGCTGAACTCACTAAATATATGCCAGCAATAATAGATATTACCCAGAATGGTTATCAGTATACAGTAGATAATTTTGTAAATATGCCAGATATATCTATTGACTATGCAGTAGCAGAAAAATCACAAAAGATGATGATGATACCAATGGAAAATATTTATTGGAATGATATTGGTAGTTTTGACGCTATTGCAGAAGTACTTTCTGATAAAGATAAAAATGTATTTAAAGGTGATATTTTAGCGGAAAATTGTACAGATACGATGATTATCGGTGATAATCGTCTAATAGCTGGTATTGATTTAGAAAATTTAATGATTATAGATACACCAGATGCACTGCTGGTGGCAAAAAAAGGTGAAAGTCAAAAAGTAAAAAATATAGTGAATAAGCTTAAGCAGAATAAAAGAAAAGAAGCAAAAGAAAATGTCACTATGTATCGCTCATGGGGAAAATATACTTTACTCACAGAATCTGAAGGTTATAGAGTGCGTAAGATAGAGATGGATCCAGGAGCTTCACTTACTATGCAGATGCATTATCATCGTAGTGAGCATTGGACTGTTATTTCTGGCACAGGTAAAACTATTATCAATGATAGAGAAAGTATTTTTACGGAAAATCAAAGTACTTATATTCCTATGGGGGTTAAGCATAAATTATCTAATCCAGGAAAAATACCTTTGATTATTATAGAGGTACAATCTGGTAAATATATTGATGAAGATGATATTGTAATTTTTGAGGATGACAAATGAAAATAGTACATGTAGTAGAATGTTTTGCAGGTGGAGTATTTAGCTTTTTATCTAATTTGACTAATGAGTTAGATAAGGAAGAATATATAGTAATTTATGGTATTAATAGAGATAATACTCCTAATAATTTTAAAGAAAAATTTCCCCTAAATACCAAATTTATACCATGGAAAAGTGCTAATAGAAGTTTAAATCCTCTAAAAGATATAAAAGCTTTATGGGAATTATATGTAATATTAAAAAAAATAGATGATATAGATATAATACATTTACATTCAAGTAAAGCTGGCTTTCTTGGTCGTATAGTAAGTTTTTTATTAGGAAAATCAAGTAAAACAATATATACCCCACATGCGATATCTTTTTTGCGTTTAGATGTAAGTGTTAAAAAAAGAAAGATATTTATTTGGATGGAAAAATTTGCTAGTTATTTTGGTGGAAAAATTGTAGCTTGCTCTCAATCTGAAAAAGAAGCTATTGAAGAACAAGGAATAAAAAATGTTACTTTTATTAATAATGGAATAAAACCATTAGAGATAGAAAAAAAAGTAAATACAAGTGATAAAATAATAATAATTTCTGTAGGTAGATTATCTATCCAAAAAAATCCTAGACTTTTTAATGATATAGCATTAGAATTTGTGAATAATTCTAACCTCCAATTTATTTGGTGCGGTGATGGTGAGTTAAGAGCGGAATTAACATCACCAAATATAAAATGTACTGGTTGGATGGAACGAAAAGAATTGGAAATTTATTTAGCTAATGCGGATATATATTTATCTACTTCATTATGGGAAGGTATGCCCTTATCTGTATTAGAAGCTATGTCTATAGGATTACCAGTTGTATTATCTGATTGTGTAGGAAATAGAGATTTAGTTGAAAATAATGGTTTTTTATATAAAAATAAAAAATGTGTATGATTAGTATAAAAAATTATTAAATGATAAGGCATTATATGATAATCTGGGTAGATATTCTAAAAATTTTTTAAAGAATCTTTTAATCTAAAAAGTATGGCTACAAATTATTTAAATTTATATAAAAATTAATTTTATTTTAGTGGTGTTAAGATGAAAAAAATATATATAAATGGCAGATTTTTAACTCAAAAAATAACAGGTGTACAAAGATATGCATTGGAAATAGTAAAAGGAATAGATAAAGAAATCAATTATAGTAAAAATTATGAATTTATTATTTTAGTACCTAAAAATATAAAACAAACCATATCTTTTAATAATATAAGAATAAAAAAAGTAGGGTATTTAAAAGGTCATTTGTGGGAGCAAATAGAATTACCTTTTATAGTAGAAATGGATTGTTATTAAGTTTTTGTGGATGTGCTCCATTGATAAAGAAAAATCAAATAGTGACGCTTCATGATGCTGCTTTTTGCGCAAATCCTAAATCATTTGCTTTTAAATTTAGAATTTGGTATAGGATTATGTTTTATATATTAGGACATAGAGTAAATAAAATTTTAACGGTATCAAATTTTTCTAAAAAGGAACTTAATAAGTATTTTTCTATAGACTTAAATAAAATAGATATTACTTATAATGGAATTGATCATATATTAAATGTAAAACCTAATGAATCTATATTTAATAGGTTTCAGATAGAAAAAAATAATTATGTATTAGCTGTTAGTAGTTTAAATCCATCTAAAAATTTTAAATTAATATTAAAAGCAGCAAAACAAATGCCAAATGTTAATTTTATAATAGCAGGGGGAACAAACAGTAATGTTTTTAAATCTAAAGGGTTACCTGTTACAGATAATGTTAAATTTATTGGATATGTAACAGATGAAGAATTAGTATCTTTATATAAATATGCTAATTGTTTTATATATCCTTCTTTATATGAAGGTTTTGGTATACCTCCTTTAGAAGCAATAAGTTTTGATTGTCCAGTGATTTTATCAGATATAGATGTATTTAGAGAAATTTACAGTAATAATGTATTATACTGTGATAAATATAGTGTAGATGAATTAATAGAAAAAATAAATTTATTAATAAAAGATGATAGAATAAGAAAACATTTTATTATTAAAGCAAGAAAATTGATGAATATTTATAATTGGGAAATATCCACTAAGAAAATTTTTGAAGAAATAAAAAATAGTAATTTTAATGAGGATTAAATTATGGATTTTTATATAAATTTATTTGTAATAACATTGATAGCTACTATGTTAGAATTATTTAAAATAAAAAAAATTTCATAAATTAATAATAATATACCTTTTAGCGATGATATATATTTTTCTTTCTGCTACTAGATGGAGTGGCCTTGATTGGCAAATGTATTATGATTTTTTTCTATATAATAATTCATATGATGATTTTGTAAATAATCCATTAGGTATAGATTTTGGATATGGAATTATAAATTATTTAGTAAAAAGTTTTACAGATGAATATTCTGTACTGATAAGTATATTAGCTATTATAATTATTAGTATAAAAGTTAATTTTATATTAAAATTTGCTATGTTCCCATTACTTACAATGTTTTATTGGTTTGGTACGTATATGGGAGATATATTTTTTTATTAGACAGACATTGGCAGTAGCTATAACTCTTATAGCATTTAGATTTATTGTTAAAAAAAATTTTTGTTATTTTTTATTATTTTACATGTTTTAGCAGCCTGTATACAAAATTTTCAACTATATTTTTTTATACCAGCATACTTTTTTATTCTATAAGAAAATAAAAATAAGATATTTAGTATTAATTTTGATAATAACTTGTGTAATTGGTCAAATATTGGATTCATCTATATTAACCGCTGTAAGTGGTGTGATAAGTATTTTTCCTGATGGAGAAAGATTAGGAAGTAAAATTGAATTATATACTTATTTTTATGATAATACGATGGATTCAGAAAAGATGCTGTATGGAATATTAAGAAGAATGATTTTTCTTCCGTTGGAATTATATTTTTATTAATAAAATAGAAAAATATGATGCTAACTATAGAGGTTATATTAATTTAATTGTATTTGGAAATGTATTATATTTTTTATTTGGAAATATAAGTCCAGTAATAGCAGGAAGAATAAATTTAGCATATAATTTTTATGAAGTATTAGTAATACCAATAATTTTTATAACATATAAATCTTTTAAGATAAGGATTTTATTATTTATTTGTTTTGTAATATTTGTATTTGCAAAATATATGTTTAATTTATATGATTTATATGAACAATATGTACCATATATAAATATTTTAATTCAATAGTAATAAATAATAGGAGTATAATTATGGGAAAACATATAAATATATTACAATGTGGAGCATTATCAGACAATAAAGGAGGTATAGAATCATATATTAGATCTCAAAGTTGAAGATAATAATAAAATATTTTAAATAGATTTTTAATATCTAAAAGCAAAATATATAGCATATGAAAATGAAATTAAATCTAATAATTGTATTATATATAAAGATTTGGTACCTTGGAATGAAAGTTTTTTTGGACATTATATTAGTTTATATAAGTTCTTTAAAAAACATAAAAATAAATATGATATAGTTGTGAGTAATATATTAGATTTTCATAATATTAATATTTTAATAATGGCCAAATTTTTTTGGTGTAAAAATATGTATACCACACGCACATATGGCATATGATTTAAGACGAAATATTATATATAAATATTTAGGATATATAAATAGGTTTTTGAGTAGATTTTTTTGTGATTATGTATTTGCTTGTTCTAAAAGTGCAGGAGAATGGGTGTATGGTAAAAGTTTATGGAATGAAAAAGGAATAGTTATAAATAATGCAATAGATGTTGATAAGTATATTTTTAAAGAAGATATAAGGATTTTAGTAAGAAATAAATTAGATTTAAAAAAATAAATTAGTTATAGGGCATACAGGAAATTTTTAGATCAAAAAACCATGAATTTATTATAGATATATTTGAAAAAGTACATGAAAAAATCATGATAGTATTTTAATTTTAGTTGGTCAGGGCCCTTTAGAAAATAATATAAGACAAAAAGTAAAAAATAAAAATTTAATAGATTCTGTGATGTTTTTAGGAATGAGAAATGATGTAAATGAATTACTTCAAGGAATGGATATATTTTTATTTCCATCTAAATATGAAGGATTGCCAGTATCTTTAGTAGAAGCACAAGCTGCAGGCTTGAAATGTATAGTTTCAGATGAAGTTATATCAAAAGAGATTGCAATTACTAATTTAGTAGAATTTATATCTTTAAATAAAGATGCTGAGTATTGGTCTAATGAAATATTGAAAAATTATCCATACAATAGAAAGAATACTCGTAAAGAAATTATAAAAGCTGGGTATTCTGTAAAGGAATCTGTTAAAAATATAGAAGAATTTTATTTGAATTTATTTAAATAAAATTGAGTTCTAATAAAAGTAAAATGAGTAGGAGAGTTTATGTGCAGCCATTAGTGTCAATAATTGTACCTATTTATAATGTGGAAAAATATATAGAAAAATGTTTTGATTCTATAAGGAAGCAAGATGTTAAGGAAGATATAGAAATTATATGTATAGATGATGGTTCTACGGATAAAAGTGGGATTATTTGTGATAAATATGTTGAATTAGATAAAAGATTTAAGGTAATTCATCAAAGTAATAAGGGGGTTAGTTATACAAGAAATTTAGGTGTACAAATATCTAAGGGGAAATATTTAGCATGGATTGATCCAGATGATTATATAGACGATAATTGGTGGAACAATATAAAAAAAATAATAGATAAAGATGTGGATATAATTTTTTTGATTATCGTGTATTAAAAGGAAATCAATTTATAGATAAAAGTTTTTCAAATAAATCTAAATTTGTAGATAAACACTTATTTTTAAAAGAAATTGTCATAGATAGAAGAATACAAAATCAATTATGGCAAAAAGTTTTTAAAAAAAGTTTAATGCAAAATATTAAATTTCCAGAAAATATATCTTTAATGGAAGATTATGCTGTGTTACATAAAATAGTATTAAATGCTAAAAGTGTATATTATATAGCAGAAAAATTATATATTTATAGGATTAGAGATAATAGTATAGTAGCTTCTGGGTCTATTGATAAAAATTATAAGGCTTATTTAATATCTAAAGATAGGTATGTATACTTATTAGATAGAGGCATAAAGGTACCTAAAATAGGATATTTAATACGAGCATTACATGTATGTATTCAATATTATAAAGCGGATAGGGTAGATAAAAATAAAATCAAAAATATATATTGAATGTAAAAATGAATTAAAATTAAATAGAAAATATATATTAATGTATAAAGATTGTAATATAGAAATAAAAATACGATTTTTATTAGAAGAATTAAATTTATTAAATTTAATAATATTTTAAAGAATTATTTTAAGTAAAAAATAAATATATATTAAAAGAGGTAAAGAATTGAAAACGATAAAAGTGACTACAATAACATTTCATTGTTCATATAATTATGGATCGGCATTACAGACATTTGCCTTAAAGGCTTTATTAGAAAAGAAAAAATATGTAGTTAACGTAATAGATTTTATTCATAAAAAAGATTTTGAACAGTATCGTTTATTTAGAACAAGTGTATATTTAAAAAATCCAAAATCTTTTATAGGCGATATTTTATTTTTGAAAAAAATTATAAACGTAAACGGAATTTTGAAATATTTGCTAAAAAATATTTTAATTTGACTAAGAAAAAATATTATAATTATAAAGATATGAAAGAATTGAATAATGAATTTGATATATTTATTTGTGGTAGTGATCAAATTTGGAATTTAGATTGTACACAGGGTGTTGAACCAGCATATTTTTTAAAATTTGCCAATAAAGATAAATTGAAAATAGCTTATGCACCTAGTTTAGCACATGTAAAATTTGCTAAAAATTATGATGCAGACTTAAAAAAAGCTATTAAAGATTTAGATTATATTTCTATTCGTGAAGAAAGTACATTACCATTAATTCAGCCATTAACAGAAAAAAAGGTAAGTGTGGTATTAGATCCTACATTATTGTTAGATCAAAAGGATTATGAATTAATTATTAGTCAAGATAAAAATAAATCAGAGTATATTTTTGTTTATATGTTAGAATATAGTGTTGAATTAGTAAAATATTGTAACAGATTTAATAATGAAAGAAAGATAAAAATAATATATATTGCTAATAATAAATTTAGTGGAATAAAAGGAGAAAATGTTTTTGGTATTGGACCAGATAAATTTTTAAAATATATAAAAGAAGCAAAATATATTATTACTAATTCTTTTCATGCAACAGTGTTTTCAATTATTTTTAATAAAAAGTTCGTAACATTTACTACGAAGCATAGTTCTTCAAGAATGGTAGATTTATTAGACAAATTAGGAATATCTGAACGTATTTATAATGAAAATTTTAATATTGATAAAGACATTGATTATGATATGGTACAAAAAAAATTAATAGATATGAGGAAAAGTTCATTAGAATATCTTAATAAAGCCCTGAAAAGAGAATAAATAGTTATGAAAGAAACAAATCGTTTATTAAGAAATACAGGAATTATAGCGATTGGCAATTTGAGTACAAAGGCAATATCTTTTTTCTTATTGCCTTTATATACAGCTATTTTGTCAACGCATGAATATGGCGTTATAGATTATATAATTACATTATCAATGTTTTGTGTACCATGTATTTCTTTTTTAATGGATGAAGCTATTTTTAGATTTTTAATTGATTGTAAAAATAAAGAAGAGAAATCGATAATAATATCTAATTCTTTTATTTTAGTATTTATAGGCATAATTTTATTTTTGGTTATTATTTATCCTATTTTAGTTTATGTTAAATATAAATATATATGGTGTTTAATTTTATTTGTTATATCAGATATTATTGCTACAATGATATCTGCATTATTAAGGGGCATTGGAAGAACTGATGCTTTCGCTGTATATAATTTTATTTCAAGTACAATACAAATTATTCTCAATGTAATATTTATAGCTGTATTTTATTGGGGTATAGAAGGTATGCTTTCAGCAATGATAATTGGTCGTGTTGTTGCAACTTTTGTATATATTATTTGTTTGAAATTATGGCAATATATAAATTTAAAAAAGATAAATATACCAAAAATAAAAGAAATGTTGAAATATGCAATACCATTAATACCTAATAGAGTATCTTGGCTTATTATAAATTTATCAAGTAGAATAGTCATTATGAATATAATGACTAGCGGAGCTTTGGGTATATATGCAATATCTTCTAAATTTGCTAATTTAATGGATATGATATATGGTTTTTTCTATCAATCATGGAAAGAAAGTTCGGCTAGAGTTTTACAAAGTAATGATAGAGATGATTTTTATAATTTGGTTTATAAATATTTAAAAGGTTTTATGTATTCTATAGTTTTATTAATCACTAGCTTTATGCCGATAATATTTAAATTTTTGATAGCTGATACATATTCAGAAGCTATTTTATATGTACCAATTTTATTATTAGCAACATATTTTTCTAATATATCTGGATTCTATGGTGGGATATTTACAGCATATAAAGATACTAAGATAATGGGAACTTCTACAATTGTTGCAGCATTAATTAATTTAGTATTGATGTTCATAATTATTAACTTTTGGGGATTGTATGCAGTTGCGATTTCAGCTTTAATAGCGAATGTAGTAGTTTATCAGTATAGAAAAATTAAAGTTAAAAAATATGTTATATTAATAGAAAACAAAAGAAAAATAATTTTTGATTGGATAATGACGGGAATAATTTTTCTTTTATTTTATTCGATGAATATTAATTTGCAAATGATAGGTATATTAATATCAATAATTTATTTTGTAAGTATGAATTATGAAATATTAAAATTGATGAAAAATAAATTAGCAAAGAGATAAGTTTTTATATTTAAGGGAATTTTTATGAAAAAGATATAATATTATTTGATAAAAAGAAAATTGTTGTGCTTGTGGAGCATGTTATAATATTTGTCCTAGAAATGCAATTGAAATGATAGTGGATGAATATGGTTTTAAGTATCCTAAAATAAACTATGATAAATGTATTGGTTGTGGTGCTTGTAAAAGAGTATGTGCATTTCAAAATGTAATAGAAAAAAATGAACCATTACAAGTGATTGCGGCTGCAAGAAAAGATGAAAATAAAATAATGAAGTCAGCTTCTGGTGGGATTTTCGCTGTTTTTGCTGAATATTTTTTATCTATAGGTGGCATAGTTTATGGATCTGCATTAGTAAATGAGAATGATACTTTAGTGCCTAAACATATAGGTATTAATAGCTTGGAGAATTTAGATAAATTATTAGGTTCAAAATATGTACAAAGTGATATTGGCAATGTATATAAGGAAATTAGAACATTATTAAATGATAAAAAACAAATTTTGTTTTCAGGAACACCTTGTCAGGTTGCAGGACTTAAGGCTTTTTTAGGAAAAGAGTATGATAATTTATTTACAATAGATATAATTTGTCATGGGGTGCCTAATGCAGAATTTTTTAAAGGTTATTTAGAAATATTAGAGAAAAAATTTAATGGTAAAATATTAGATTTTAAATTTAGAGATAAAAAAGATGGTTGGGGACCATATATATTATCAGCAGATATATTAAAACAAAATAAATTGCAAAAAGAAAGAAAATATATTTATTTAGATGAATCTACTTATGCTAGTATGTTTTTATATACAGATATATTAAGATTAAATTGTTATAAGTGTAAGTATACAAATAAGCATAGAACTGGTGATATTACAATAGGTGATTATTGGGGAATAGAAAAAGAACATCCAGAATTACTGAAGATAAATGGTGGATTACTAGATACTAAAAAAGGCATATCAGCAATAATAATTAATACAGAAAAAGGTAAATTAGGATTAGAAAAATTAGGTCAAGAAATAGTATATTTTGATACTACTTATGAAAAGGTAGCTGTTATTAATACTCAATTGAGAGAGCCAAGTAAATATGGTAATTATAGAGATAAAATAATGGAAGCATATAAAATAGGTGGATTTAATAAAGTAGATGAATATTATTATAATAAAGTCTTAAAGAAAATTGCTATAAAAAAGAAATAAAAAATATATACCAAATATTTATTAGGAAAATGAAAGGGATATATAGACTAATAAAAAATAATATAGTATAATATCTTTATAGTAAAAGAAAATATAAAAGAATAGTTATTTGGTAAATATTAAAATAGGTGGATTTATATCTACCTATCTTTTTTTATAGGAGTAAAAATAAAAATAGTTATATATGGAGAAGATAAATAATGAAAATATTAGTAACTGGTGGAGCAGGGTTTATTGGTAGTAATTTTGTTTATTATGAATTAGATAATTATCCAAATGATGAAGTAATTTGTTTAGATAAACTTACTTATGCTGGCAATTTAGAAACATTAGAAATAGCAATGAAAAATCCTAAATTTAAATTTGTTAAAGGAGATATTGCTGATAGAGTTTTTGTTGATGAATTATTTGCAAGTGAAAAGCCTGATGTTGTAGTAAATTTTGCAGCTGAATCTCATGTGGATAGATCTATTGAAAATCCAGAAATCTTTTTACAGACGAATGTAATTGGTACAAGTGTACTGATGGATGCTTGTCGTAAATATGGAAATATTCGCTATCATCAAGTATCTACTGATGAAGTTTATGGAGATTTACCACTTGATAGACCAGATTTATTCTTTACAGAAACAACACCACTGCATACTTCTAGTCCATATTCAGCTTCAAAAGCTTCAGCAGATTTATTAGTGCAGGCATATTATCGTACTTATAAATTACCTGTGACTATTTCTCGCTGTTCAAATAACTATGGACCATATCACTTCCCTGAAAAATTAATTCCACTCATGATAGCAAATGCTTTAAATGATAAAAAAATTACCAGTGTATGGTAAGGGCGAAAATGTACGTGATTGGCTCTATGTAGAAGACCATTGCTCTGCTATAGATTTAATTATTCGCAAAGGAAAAATTGGAGAAGTATATAATATTGGTGGTCATAATGAACGTACTAATTTAGAAGTTGTAAAAACAATTATTAAAGAACTTAGCAAAAGTGAGGATTTAATTGAATTTGTAACAGATAGACCAGGTCATGATCGTAGATATGCTATTGATCCTACAAAAATTCATAATGAACTTGGTTGGCTTCCTGCTACTAAATTTGATGATGGAATTAAGAAAACTATTGATTGGTATTTAACACATAAATCTTGGTGGGAAAAAATTATCAGTGGTGAATACAAAGATTATTATGATAAGATGTATAAAAATAGATAAATAAAAAGAGAGCTTAGGCTCTCTTTCTTTGTAAGGAGTGATTTTTAGTGAAGGTTTTAGTAACAGGTTATACAGGTCAATTAGGTTTTGATGTAGTACGTGAATTAAAAGCTAGAAATATAGAATGTATTGGTACTACAAGAAATGAGTTTTCTTTAACAGACACAGAAAAAATGCAAGATTTTGTTAAAACATATAAACCAGATGTAGTAATTCATTGTGCTGCATATACGGCAGTGGATAAGGCAGAAGATGAAGTTGATATTTGTAGAGCTGTAAATACTGATGCAACAAAACATCTTGCAGAAGTTTGTAAAGAAATTGATGCTAAAATGATTTATATCAGTACAGATTATGTATTTCCTGGTAATGGCGAAGATTTTTATGAAGTAAATGATGAAAAAGCACCACAAAATGTTTATGGGAAATCTAAACTTGATGGAGAATTAGCTGTACAAGAGATTTTAGATAAATATTTTATTGTGCGTATTTCTTGGGTATTTGGTAGTAACGGTAAGAATTTTATCAAGACTATGCTTAACTTAGCTAAAAATCATGATAAATTAACTGTAGTTAATGACCAAATAGGTTCACCAACTTATACAGTGGATTTAGCAAAATTACTTTGTGATATGGCATTATCTGATAAATATGGTGTTTATCATGCTACAAATGAAGGTATATGTTCATGGTATGATTTTGCTTGTGAAATATTTAAACAAGCAGATATAAAGATAAATGTTGAACTAGTACCATCAACAGCATTTCCGACAAAAGCTATACGACCACATAATTCAAGAATGAGTAAAAAATGTTTAGATGAAGCAGGATTTAATAGATTACCTGCATGGCAGGATGCTTTAGTAAGATATTTGCAAGAATTGAATATGTAGATATAGAAGTTTTTTGTTGTAATTTGTGGCTGTTTTTATATGTTATAATATAGATAATCAATGATGGAGGGATATATCATGGAGACTTTTAATAGATTAAATGATTTATACTTCAAAAAGCTTTTAGGAGATAAAAAAAGAAAGAATTTAACGCTTAGCTTTTTAAATGGAGTTTTAAATAAAGATGATGAAAATTATTTTACAGATATAAGTTTTTTAGATAAAGATAATGAACCTTTAACCTTAGACGGTAAATTGTCTAAATTAGATATTAGAGCAGATTTAAATGATGGTACACAAGTGGATATCGAAGTACAAGTTTGTCCGTTTAAATTTATGGCTGAGCGTTCATTATATTATTGGTCGAAGATGTATTCAGAGCAATTAGCAAAAGGTGCTGAATACAAAAAGTTAAAGAAGGCTATAGCCATAAATCTATTGGCATTTGTTTATTTAAAAGATGAACAGGATTGGCATAATATCTATAATCTATTAAATGTAAAATCTTATAATAAGCTTACAGACCATATAGAGATACATTTTCTAGAATTGCCGAAATTTACTTTAAAGGATATGCGCAAAATAAGAGCGTCAGAAGCATGGCTTGCTTATTTTTCAGGGAAATATAATAAAGAAGAATTGGAGGAAATAGCGATGACAACTCCAGCAATTAAAGAAGCAGTAGAATTTGAAGATACATTTCTACAGGATAAAATAGAACGTAGAGCGTATGAACAAAGAGAAAAAGCAATAAGAGATTATTATTCATATATGAGTGCATTTAAAGAAGAAGGATTAGAGCAAGGAATGAAGGAAGGTCTAGAACAAGGTTTAAAACAAGGTTTAGAACAAGGTTTAAAACAAGGTTTAGAACAAGGTTTAGAGCAAGGATTGAAAAAAGGCTTACAGGAAAATAAAATTCAAAATGTGGTTAATGGATTAAAAGAAGGTATTGATATTAATATTATTGCTAAGATAACTAAGGTATCTATTCAAGATATTGAAAAAATAAAGATAGAGTTTAATTTATAATTTTAGTAGGAAATAAGATAAAATTAAATGTAGAATATATAAATGGGAATAAAAAGTAATAAGAGATTATTATTTTTATAAAAATTAAATATTTAGTAAGAAAACTGCACCTTTAAAAGTTGTTTTATATCCAATTTTTAGGGTGCAGTTTAATTTTTATCTATGATTTAGTAGTATTCATAATAAATATTGCAATCAAGTATCATATCATCTATTTGCTTGCAATCTGTATATTGCCATATCTTACAAATGCGATTAGGATATTCTAGTTTAAAGCTGTTTTCATGATAATATTGGGCAGACCAGATGGGAATATAATCTGCAAGTAGATTTAAGTCAATGATATTGGTAAGCCAATTATAGGAACTATATAGACCTACATAATTATAATTTAGTTCATTTAGTCGGTTGATGAAGTTGCCGATCATATAGGCTACATTGATATTGTTTTTGAGCATGGATTTATCTTCGGCATCATACCAAATGCCAAGTGGCGGATTTTGTCCATTGAGATATGTTTTGATTTGTTTATTTACCCAATTAGCTTCTGCTATAGATTCATCAATTGTTGAAGCATGAGCATAATAATATATGCCATAGGGCAGATTATAAGTTACAGCATTATTTACATGTGAGATAAACATTTCATCTAGATGAGTGTACTCACCTATTTTGATGATAACGCCTTGAATATTATTTGCGTTTAGTTTTTGCCAATTGAGTTTTTCTTGCCAAGCTGAGATATCTACTACTTGAAAATTTTGCATAAGTAATCACTCCTTTAATGATTTACTTGCAGTTTAAAGGAAGAAATTAAACCTTTTAAGCAAATTTGGGGAAATTTTTGTTATTTTTATAAAATTTACGACATGTCGAATACATTTTATTTTTATAAGAGTATAATATAGTTAATCTAAGAAAAAGCGAGATGATTATAATGCTACTTATAAAGGCAGTAGATTATAGGATTTTGGAATTGTGTAAGGCTTATAATTTGAGCATAAATGGTTTGGCAAATAAAGCAGGAATGCCACCTTCAACTGTGGCTAGCTTATTAAGTGAAAAAAGTCGTAATCCTACAGAAGATACTATTTTTAAAATTTCAGAAGATACTATTTTTAAAATTTGTATTGGTTTTGGTATGAGAATGGATAAATTTTACGCCTCGAATTTATTTGACATTAAAAATATAAGTTTAGAAAATACTTCGCAGAAAATATATAAAGTTTAAATTCATAACTGCACATATAGCGAAAGGCAAACTATTATGTAATTTTGGATAATAGTTTGTCTTTTTTTATTTGCTAAGAAAAAATTTTTTATTTAGGGGTTGATTTTTGCCATCTAAGTTGCAAGTAAATAAGTGTAAGGAGTTGATAAGATGAATAAGAAACGGCGGCAAAAGATGTTATCAATCAAAGCTATGATGTTATTTTTAAATTTTAAAATTAAGGAGTGATTTTTAATGGCAGATACACGCAAATTAACAATGGTATTTACTTTAGATAATGGAGACGATTTTAAATATAATTTAGCAGATCCTAAAGATGAATTGACAAAAAGTGAAGTCGATGTAGTCATGCAGAAAATGATTGATACACAGGCTATTATCAAAGATAATCATAAAGCAACAGCGATTAAAGAAGCATATATCACAACTACTACACAAGATGTTTTAGCTTAAGTTTAATTTATAATTTTATAGTTTATTAGGAGGAATATATTATGGCAGTTAAGAAAAATGCAGAATGTGAAATCATCATTAAAGTAGAAACAGGTACTACTTCTACAGGTAAAGCTAGCTATAGTAGCCGTAGTTTCGGTTATATTAATCCTTCTTTATCAGAAGATGATATTTTAGATATTGGTCAAAAAATAGCGGGCTTACAAAAATATAATTTAGGTAGTGTAAATCGTCAGGACACAGCAGAAATCGCTGCGGAATAAGGAAAAGGGGGTGCGTGTCACCCCTTTTTTTTTTAAAATTATTCTCTTGATGATAGAAAGAAGACGATTAGATGGAAAGACTATTAATAAAAGCTAAAGCTGGAGATAATTATGCTATACAGTTATTATTAAATAAGTATAAGAATTTATTAAATAGTGCTTCTAGACAACATCATTTAATATCTATTCAAGAAGAGGCATATGAAGAAGCGTGATTAGTTTTTATCAGGCAATTAAAGATTTTAATGAGTCTTTAGGTGTGCCGTTTGCCGGTTATGCTAAAGTAAAAGTATATCAAGGTGTGCATACTTTATTTCGTAGATATTTGCGTATTTGGCAAAATGAAGTGTCATTATCTGCTCAAATGAATACAGATGATGAAGATGAAATAAAAGAATTTGGGGATTTATTGGCAGTAGATGAGGATTTAGCTGATAGTATTTCTTCTAGATTAGATATAATGAAGCTTATTCATCAATTGCCACCTAAACAGTATAAAGTCTTTATCTTAGTGGTATTTAAAGGATTAAAATATAAACAAGTAGCAAAATTATTGCATATATCTGTACAAGCTGTAAGCAAAAATTATCGTAAAGCATTAGCTTTTATTAATAAATCTCTAGAAAAATAAAGAATTAAGGTGATAATATGGAATATATTTTTACGTATATAGCAAATTATGGTTTTCCTATGGTAGTAGCAAGTTTTTTGTTATTTCGCATGGATAAACATTTGGCTAATTTAGAAGAAGGTATAAGACATATGAATGAAACTTTAGCTAAACAGGTCAATCATTAATAAAAATAAAACAGAGATTTTCTTCATGATAGATCGAATAAATAATTTCATGAAGAAAATCTTTTTTTATGCTATAATAAATTTTGATTGTATAAAATTGTCACAATTTAAAGTATTTTATTTATTTGAGTAGATTATAGGGAGTAGATTGTTATGAAACGTATTCGCAAAGCTGTTATACCTGCTGCTGGTTTTGGTACTCGTTTTTTGCCAGCGACAAAAGCAACACCTAAAGAAATGTTACCAATAGTAGATAAGCCTACAATTCAGTACATAGTAGAAGAAGCTATTGCTAGCGGTATTGAAGATATTTTGATCATCAGTGGTCATGCTAAACGTGCAATTGAAGACCATTTTGATAGTGCGCCTATTTTAGAAGCTGAATTAAAAGCTAAAGGTAAAACTAAATTATTGGAAATGGTACAGGAAACATCAGAAATCAATGTGCATTACATTCGCCAAAAACATATGCGTGGTTTAGGTGATGCAATTTTATGTGCTAGAGCATTCATTGATAATGAACCATTTGCTGTATTATTAGGCGATGACATAGTTTATAATCCCGAAATGCCCGCTTTAAAACAATTGATGGATATGTACACACAAACAGGTGCTACTATTTTAGGTTGTCAACAAGTGCCAAAAGAAAAAGTTTCTTCTTATGGTATTGTAGCAGGCGTGCCAACTATCAATGAACAATTGATGAAAGTCAATGATATGATTGAAAAACCAAGTATTGAAGAAGCTCCAAGTCAGATGGCAGTGCTTGGTAGATATATCATCACTCCAGATGTATTTGAAGTATTACAAAATACTAAACCAGGCAAAGGTGGAGAAATACAGTTAACAGATGCACTTAAAGTTATGGCAAAACGTGAAAATGTTTATGCTTATAATTTCACTGGCAAACGCTATGATGTAGGCGATAAATTAGGCTTTTTGAAAGCTACAGTAGAATTTGCTCTCCGTCGTGATGATTTATCTGGTGATTTTGCGGAATATCTCAAAACAATTGTAAAAGATTTATAATAATAATTATAATAAAAAAGGTGATACTAAAAGTATCACCTTTTATTTTATCTATATATTATATTTGTGATTAATTTTCTGGGATAGTTAGATTATCTTTAATTTGCGATACTTCGCTATTGATATCTAACATTATAGGAGCTTCAATAGCATAAATGCGATTTAAATTATTTACAATATCTTTATGTTCAATTTGATTGTAAGTTCCTTCGTTGATGATTACAATACTTTGACGAACAGTTTCATTTAATTTATAACTATAAACACGAGTTTTTTCCAAAATATTATAAACTAATGTATAATTGTTTTGTGATAATTCACTTGGCGGTAAAGCATCTTGTAGTGAATTATTAAAAGCATTTGTTTCATCATATAATCTTTGCAATTGACTTAAAGCTTCAGTTGCAGATATGGATTGATTTTCATAATTAGAAATGATTTTGTGATAAACTGTAGCAAATCTATCTAGCTGATTGATATCTTCTTTATAATCATTGTACCATGTTATAAAATAAGGTTGTTCGTTTAAAATAGCCAAACGTTGCTCAGTGGAGATAGAATTTGAAGAAGATGGTATCACTAAAGAACTATAGACAGCTACAAAACAAAGTAAAATAATGCCACAAGGAATAATAAATATTCTCTTTGTAGGGTATTTTCTATCAGCTAAATAACTAGCAATAATGATAATAATCATAACAGCAATAGCTAGTAAAATATTCATAAAATTTTTTCCTCCTTATGTTATATGTTCATTTCTTTAGTGGTAAAGAAACCAACCAAAGAAAGCCACCGCAGATAAAATTTAAGCTTTGAAAAAAATTATCATTTCATACAAAGCTTAAAGCTCGCTACGCTCAGACAGTTAAGCAAAAACCGTATTCAATGATAATATTTTTCAATAATCTTGCGATTACCGCTAAATTTTATAATGCGGAAAATATAACAAATTATTTAGCATTATTAAAAATAATACCGAATGTCCCTCACGTTAGTGAATTTTACGGTAGCCGTAGGCTATTGGCAAGGATAAAATTATGGCTATGGTTTTAGCTCTACTGTTTGAGCAAAGCGAGTTTAGAGCGTTATAGACATAATTTTATAATTGACAAAGTAAAATTGATATCGGGAGGTAGAGTTATTTTGTTATTTTTCTTGCTCATGAAAGAAAAATAAATTTAAATAAAATCTATATTATATGTTCATTTCTTTGATGGTAAAGAAACGAACCAAAGAAAGCCACCGCAGATAAAATTTAAGCTTTGAAAAAAATTATCATTTCATACAAAGCTTAAAACTCGCTACGCTCAGACAGTTAAGCAAAAACCGTATTCAATGATAATATTTTCAATAATCTTGCGATTACCGCTAAATTTTATAATGCGGAAAATATAACAAATTATTTGTAACTAAAAATAACAACCAAATGTCCCTCACGTTAGCGAATTTTACGGTAGCCGTAGGCTATTGGCAAGGATAAAATTATGGCTATGGTTTTAGCTCTACTGTTTGAGCAAAGCGAGTTTAGAGCGTTATAGACATAATTTTATAATTGACAAAGTAAAATTGA
>ENA-OPZD01000049-OPZD01000049.1-human-gut-metagenome-genome-assembly--contig:-NODE-49-length-52768-cov-9.252560_pt1 | contig 52768 bp, 46 predicted proteins | sample MGYA00242479_ERZ504495 | MGnify/ENA primary metagenome ERZ504495 (study PRJEB26092, sample SAMD00036286) | human gut metagenome | host: Homo sapiens | study: EMG produced TPA metagenomics assembly of... | reverse complement strand
ACGACACCCCCATGAAACTCCTCGGATACAAAACGCCCAACGAGGTATGGGACGAGGAGATGGCCAAGCTACAATCAAAACAAGCCGACCCGAAACCAGCCGTTGCACTTACAAGTTGAATCCGGGCTCGGCCGCCATTCGTCGTGTGCGCGCTATGCTAGCATGGTGAGCCTGATTGACTCGGAGGCAAAGGGAAGCATGCGTGATTTTGTGCTGGTGAAGTTGACAGACGAGGAGTTCGATGATTTCTCCGCCAGGCATCCACAAGGCAATTTCCAACAAACCTCGGCGATGGGACGCCTTCGCACCGCGCAGGGGATCGACGTCGAATATTTGGCCCTCAAGGAGGGCGAGAAGATCGTCGCGGCGGCACTGTTCGAAACTCACCGCTCTCGATTCTCTACATTTGCGGTCATCCATGATGGCCCGATGTGCGACTATCACGACACCGAAGCATTGACCTTCTTCATAGATGCGCTGAAACGCCATGCCAAGGCAAAGGGTGCTTCACAGCTGGAAATCACCCCTGAATCCCCGTATCGGCTTCGCGACACCAATGGAGCTTCTTTGCCGGATGACCAGAATGGCGCTCCCGACAATAAGCTGATAGAACAGCTCGAGGCGATCGGCTTCACTCATGGCGGTTTCACCGTGGGCTACACGGCGGTTCCGCGTTGGCGCTACCTCAAGGATCTGACCGGCATTACCGATGAGAAAAGTCTGCTGAAGTCCTATGACAAGCGCACCCAGTGGAGCGTGAAGCGTGCCCAATCGATGGGTGTGCACGTGCGTGAGCTGTCGGACGACGAGCTGGGGGTATTCGCACGAATCGAGCAGCAAACCGCTGAACGCCGTAGCTTCGAATACCGTGGCGAAGCATATTTCCACCGTTTCAAGGAAGCGTTCGGCAGCAAAGCGCATTTTATGGTTGCCGAGATCCACATCGACGAATACGTAGCGGACATGACGTCCAAGCGTGAAGCGCTTTCGGCCAAGGTGGCGGCATTGACCGCCAAAAACGCCGAACACCCCACCACCAAAACCGAACGTCAGCTGGGGGAGGAGACCCGCAATCTGGCGGCAGCCGAAAAGCGCCTGAACGAGGCGGCCGAGTTCGCCAAAGACGGGGATGTACTGCCGGCTGCGGCATCACTATTCGTGGAGCATCCGCGCGAGGTCATCTACCTGTTCTCCGGTAGCGTCGAGCAGTACAAGCCCTTCTACGCCTCCGCGCTGATTCAGCATGACGCGATGCTGCATTTCTGCGTGGAACACGGGCTGTCTCGCTACAACTTCTACGGCATCGACGGCGTCTTTGATGATCCCGATGACGAGGGGCGTGGTGTACTGGAGTTCAAGCAGGGCTTCAACGGATATGTCGAGGAACTTCCGGGCGAGTTCGTGCTGCCGGTCAAACCGGTCGCCTATGCCATGAAGCAATTTGCGCACAAGCTGCTGTCGCGGTAAACGGACGCAGCACACAGGCCATTCCAGAGCCCAGAGTAACGATCAGAGTAACGACAAGTAAGAAGGTTCGATTATGACGCAATCCGATGCAGGCGTCGCCTCGCTCACCCCTACCAAGATCACTCCTGCCGAGCTGGATGCGTTCTCCGCAGCTCAAGTGCAAGGTAGTTTCCAGCAGACCTCGCAGATGGCCGCCATGGGTGCGTTCAACGGTCCGGTGGACTATGTGGGTGTCAAGCGCGGTGACAAGCTGATTGCCGCCTGCTACGTGGTGTACACGCGGTCCCGTTTCGGTTTGGAAGGCTCGGTCTGGTGCGGACCGCTGTGCGATTATGACAATCCACAGGTGGTTGAGGCGATGACCGAAGCCCTGCGTCGTTCGGCCAAGGCCCATCACGCCATCAGCGTATCCTGCTGGCCGGCCGCAGTCTACCGTCTGCATGATCTGGACGGCAAGCCGACCAGCGACCCGGACACCACGATGATGGACAACATGGCCCGCTTCGGTTGGAAACATGGCGGTTTCACCGTGGGCTACGAATCCGTGGTGAACCGCTGGAACTTCGTCAAGGGGCTTGACGGCATTCATAATGAGAAGGAACTGCTGGCCTCGTTCTCCAAGTACCGCCGTAAGAACATCCGCATTGCCCAGGATTCCGGTCTGCGCGTGCGCCGACTGGAACGCGGCGAACTGAGCACTTTCGTCAAGCTGTGCGATATGAGCGCCGCACGTCAAGGCTTCAAGAGCCGCGATCTGGCCTACTATGAGCGTCTGTTCGATACCTTCGGCGACCTGATCGAGTTCAAGGTGGTCGAAACCCATTTCGACGAATATCTGGACACCCTGCAATCCAAGCTGAATGCGGCCTCCAAAGACAAGCGCAACCTCGAACGCCTGCTCCAGCGCACGCAACAGCAGCCGGAAGGCACGGCCAAGAAGGGTGCTTCCGACCCGGCAACGCTGGAAAAGCGCGTCGCCACCGCAGACAAGAAGATTGCGGCGCTGGAAAAGACCATCGGCGAAGTCAATGGCATCATCGCTTCGGACGGCCCGGTCATTCCGGTGGAAGCCGGCGTCTACTTCTGGCATCCGAACGAGGTCGTCTGCCTGTCCAGCGGCGAGGACGATCGTTTCATGGATTACTACCCGTCTTCCCTAATCCACTTCGAGGCGATGCTTGACTGCATCGCCCGTGGCGTGGAGCGCTTCAACTTCTACGGCATTTCCGGCATTTTCGACGCCAACGATCCTTCCTACGGCGTCTGGCAGTTCAAGACTCGCTTCGGCGGATTCGTGGAAGAGCTTCCGGGCAAGTTCACGCTGCCGGTGGACGGACTGCGCTTCGGTGTATCCGAAGCCGCACACAAGCTGCTGCATCGCTGACAAACAGTGGCGAGCACGGACACAGAAATAAGGCACAGGTGACGACGAGATGAGCGCGACTGCGAATCGAACAGATACGACGTATACGTTTGGCGTGATTACGCCCGAAGAGTTCGACCGGCTTTCCGAAGCCACAAGCCAGGGCAGCTTTCAGCAATGGTCCGGGCAGGTCCGTCTTGCCAAGATTCGTGGGCATGAAGCCGAATGCGTTGGCGTGTGCGACGCATCCGGCAATCTGGTAGCCGGCTGCGTGATTCTGTACCTCAATGGTCGTTTCGGTGCAGATGGCTCCGTATATTTCGGCCCCATCGGCATTAGCGATGATCCGGCTCTGCTGCGGGCCATAACCGAGGCGATTCGTGAATCGGCCCGTCGCCACCATGCTGTTTCCGTGGCATGCTGGCCTAACGTCGCCTACCGTCTGTATTCCTCGGACGGGCAGCCCGACGGCGAGCCGAACGATGCACTGCTGACCGGATTCACCGATGCCGGCTGGACGCATGGCGGATTCCATACCGGTTATGACGTGGTCTGCCAGTGGATGTACGTCAAGGATCTCACCGGCATCACCAACGGCAAGGAACTGCTGGCATCATTCGGCAAACGCGCTCAATGGAGCGTCAAGCGGGCGCAGTCGATGGGCGTGCACGTTCGCGAAATCGGCCCCGACGAGTTCGACGTGTTCGCCGATATCGAACGGCGGACCGGTGAACGCCGCGGGTTCGCGACGCGCGGCGCGGACTATTTCCGCCAGTTCAAGCAGGCGTATGGCGCGGATGCGCATTTCATGCTCGCGGAAATCCACATCGCCGAATATGTGGCGGATATGACCGCCAAGCGCGAGGCCTTGCAGACCAAGGTCGCACAGCTGCAGACGAAATACGATGAACGTCCGACCACGCGCATCGAACGTCAGCTGGGGGAGGAATCGCGCAATCTCGCGGCCGCCGACAAGCGTCTGGCTGAGGTGGAGGGATATGCCAAGAAGGGCGATGTGCTGCCGGCAGCGGCTTCAATGTTCGTCAGTCGCCCCAATGAGGTGGTCTATCAGTATTCCGGTTCGTTGGAGGAGTACAAGCCGTTCTACGCCTCGGCGCTGATTCAGTACGAAGCGATGCTGCACCTGTGTGTGGAACAGGGTGTGAGCCGTTACAACTTCTACGGCATTTCCGGCGTGTTCGACGATCCGAACGACGAGGGCCGCGGCGTGCTGGAATTCAAGCAGGGCTTCAACGGCTACGTCGAGCAGATGGTAGGCAAATTCACGTTGCCGGTGGACAAGTTCCGCTTCGGCGTGAGCAATCTGGCGCACAAGCTGCTGCACCGGTAGCAGCTGGCGGCCGGGGGACGAACCTATGTGGGCTGCGTCTCGCCTGACCGTGCGCCCGCCGTGCGCCTACTTGCGCATTTGCTCACACGCCCATCAGCGCGTGAGCCACAGCCATCATCACCAGTGAAATCATCGCGGTGATTGCCAGCGAGAAGCCGGCCAGTTTGGCGTTGCCGAGTACTTTGTCGGTGAACAGCGTGGAGAAAATGGCGATCGGAGCCAACGCGCAGATCACCATCACGGCGCGAATCGAAGCCGAGAACGGCAGCAGGAGCCACGCGATCAACGCGAAGGCGACGCTGAACGGTATACGCCAAGCGATGACGGCCATGACTTCCTTCACGTCATGCTTGGATTGGGGCAGGTCCATGAGCATGCCCACCATCAGCATCGACACCAGCGCGTTGGCGCCGCTCAATGGCTGGGTTATAGAGGCGATCCAATCGGGAATCTTCACGTTGGCGACGGTCAACACGATCATGAGCAGATACGTGTCGAACGGCACCGAGCCGAAGAAGCTCTTGCCGATGGTGCGCAGCAATGCGCGGCGGGCAAGCCGTTTGGCGTCGCGATCCTTGGGCTTTTCGTACGGTAGGGTGGGAGCCGAACCGGCGTGTTGTTCGGCAAGTGTTTTGCCGGGCTGAATATGCAGCAGTTGCTGGGTGAGCACATTGGTGCCGGCGGCCACCATCACGCAGTTGCCGATATCGAACATCGCAGCCGGCACCACCGCGCCCGCACCCCAGAATGACTGGACGACCGGGAAAGAAAAACAGCCGAGATTGAAGCCGGCACCGTTGAGCATCAGGAAGGCGCGGTCGGTCACATTGCGCTTGCGGGTGGCCAGAAAGATGAACACGACCGGGATAAAAGCAAACAGGAATGCGAATACCGAAATAAGCAGCAGCGAGATGTCATGCGGATTGGTGGCGAACGAGTATACGATGGCACCGGGCAGCACGATGTTGAATTCCGCGGTTTGCAGCACGCGATAATCCTTCTGCCCGAACAGGCCGAACCGCTTGAACAGATAGCCGGCGAGGATGATCAGCAACAGACCAACCGGCGTAAGAATGGCGGACATACACTTCTCTCCTTGACTCACACAGGCTCATGGCGCACAGGCTCAGACCCGCAATGCTGTGGCCCATTATATTTGCCGCCTTGGCATTGCCATATGTAGAGGTGTCCGCAAGGGCTTGCAGCTGCCGCGCGCATATACGAAAAGCCTCCCGGAAGCGTTGGCAATCCAATGCTTCCAAGAGGCTCAAGCCGGTGCGCGAGATGGGACTTGAACCCACACGTCAAAGACACAGGAACCTAAATCCTGCGCGTCTACCAATTCCGCCACTCGCGCGTGCATATCCGCGTTTCCACAGGTGTGGAAGATATGCAAAACCCTAGGCCGGACAGCCATTACAGACCAGCCAGCCTAGGGCATCCGAGCCACTTGTCAGAATCGAACTGACGACCTGCTCATTACGAGTGAGCCGCTCTACCGACTGAGCTAAAGTGGCTTGGTTCGCGGAAGGCATTTCGCCAGCCGCGCACAAGAAGTTAAGTATAAGACATCCCCACGAAAAGTCCAATCGGCGGATTGGCGGTTGTGTCGCGACCGCTCAGTCGAAGATGACGGTTGCGCCGCGCCGTGAACTGTTCGATAATGCAAACGATGGCAATCCGACATCGCTGACTCATTTTGTTCTGTTCATGTCCGAATTTGTGAGTATTCTGTTTGGTGATACGGAGCGCATCCGAGCCGTGTGCAAGGGCGCTCCAGTCACTGATGAAAGGAATGGAATCCTATGGCCATCAATCCGCCCGTTGACGCCACCCAGACCCCTGAGTGGGCTGCCCTGCAGAAGCACTATGACGAGCTTCAGGTCGAAGGCGTGAGCCTCAAGAAGTGGTTCGCCGAGGACGCCGAGCGCGTCGAGAAGCTGTCCTTCGACGCCGGCGACCTGCACTTCGATCTGTCCAAGAACCTGATCAAGCCGGAAACCCTCCAGCTGTTCGCCAACCTTGCCAAGGCCGTCAAGCTCGATGAGCGCACCAAGGCTATGTACAACGGCGTGCACATCAACAACACCGAAGACCGCGCCGTGCTGCACACCGCGCTGCGCCGCCCGGTCGAAGACGAGGGCAAGTACATCGTTGACGGTCAGGACACCGTCAAGGACGTGCGCGAGGTGCTCGACCGCATCTACGCCTTCGCCGACAAGGTCCGTTCCGGCGAGTGGACCGGTGTGACCGGCAAGAAGATCGAAACCGTGGTCAACATCGGCATCGGCGGCTCCGACCTGGGCCCCGTCATGGTGTACGAGGCCCTCAAGCCGTACGCCGACGCGGGCATCTCCGCCCGCTACATCTCCAACATCGACCCGAACGACCTGACCGAGAAGACCAAGGGCCTCGACCCGGAGACCACCCTGTTCATCATCGTCTCCAAGACCTTCACCACCCTGGAGACCCTGACCACGCCCGTGAAGCCCGCACCTGGCTGCTCGAAGAGCTCAAGGCCAAGGCGCCATCGACGGCTCCGACGAGAAGAACGCCGAAGCCATCAAGAAGCACTTCGTCGCCGTCTCCACCAACCTGGAGAAGGTCGCCGAATTCGGCATCGACCCGAACAACGCGTTCGGCTTCTGGAACTGGGTCGGCGGCCGTTACTCCGTCGACTCCGCCGTCGGCACCTCTCTGGCCGTCGTCTTCGGCCCGGCCCGCTTCGAGGAGTTCCTGCACGGCTTCCACGAGATCGACGAATACTTCGCCAACACCCCGTTCGAGAAGAACGTCGTGGTGCTGCTCGGTATGCTGAACGTCTGGTACCGCAACTTCTTCAAGGTCGCCTCCCACGCCGTGCTGCCGTACGACCAGTACCTGCACCGCTTCCCGGCCTACCTGCAGCAGCTGACCATGGAATCCAACGGCAAGTCCGTGCGTTGGGACGGCACCCCCGTCACCTCCGAGACCGGCGAGATCTTCTGGGGCGAGCCGGGCACCAACGGCCAGCACGCCTTCTACCAGCTGATTCACCAGGGCACCCAGCTCATCCCGGCCGACTTCATCGCGTTCGTCAACACCCCGAACCCGACCAAGGACGGCGACCAGGACGTGCACGAGCTGTTCCTGGGCAACTACTTCGCCCAGACCAAGGCCCTGGCGTTCGGTAAGACCGCCGACGAAGTGCGCGCCGAAGGCACCCCGGAGGAGATCGTCCCGGCCCGCGTGTTCACCGGCAACCGTCCGACCACCTCCATCTTCGGCGTGGCCCTGACCCCGTTCGCAGTCGGCGAGCTCATCGCCCTGTACGAGCACATCACCTTCGTCGAAGGCACCGTCTGGGGCCTCGACTCCTACGATCAGTGGGGCGTCGAGCTCGGCAAGCAGCTTGCCAAGCAGATCACCCCGGCCATCTCCCAGGACGACGACGCCCTCGCCGCCCAGGACGCCTCCACCCAGAGCCTGATCAAGTTCTACCGCAAGAACCGCGAGTTCTGATTCGCTTTGCTCGGTCAGAATTCGTGATTCGCGCGACCGCGGCTGTGCTGTCTGGTGGGCAGTCTGGCGACTGCCCACGTCGCGAATTCTGATTCGTTTTTCTAGCTCCCCTCAATACTGAGGGGAGCTGTCAGCGAAGCTGACTGAGAGGGAGTTATGGAACGCTCCGTATGCTCCCCCTCAACTATGACTGTTGCCGGCGGCGGGACTACTGGAATAATCACCGTCCATCGGACTCTCACCTTCTTCAAGCCGTGCGCTGAAACGCCAAATCAATACCATCGTCGGTATCCATGCGACCAGCAGGAGGGACGGAAAGTATTCGAATCCGCCATCCGTGCTGCCTCGGCCAAACTGATGCGTTAATAACGGAGAGAGACGACGACACGCCGATACTGTCCGCAAGAATCCGTACAATAATCGATTGCTGTGTCGAGAAGTGGGCCGCCGCATAAGCCCGCGTCTCCGTGGGTCCAGTCCGAACGGCCGCAAGGCCTGGCTTTTGGCGGATCGGCAGGCTTCCCAAGGGCAAACTCGAGGGATAACGAGAACAGGTCAACGCGCGCGATGCGCAATCGCGTGGATGGCCCCAGATCTGTGGCTGATATGCGGCAGCACTGAAGGAAAACAATGGTTAACGCTGTTGAGGCTTTTGACGCCAAGCACATGAAGCCGGCCGAGGAAATCCCGGCCTTCCGTCCCGGCGACACCGTCGACGTGAACGTGAAGATCCAGGAAGGCAACAACTCCCGTATCCAGACCTTCACCGGCGTGGTGATCGCTCGTAAGGGCGCTGGCGTGCGTGAGACCTTCGTGGTCCGCAAGATCAGCTTCGGCACTGGTGTGGAGCGTCGCTTCCCGGTGCACTCCCCGTCCATCGACTCCATCAAGCTCGTGCGTAAGGGCCGTGTGCGCCGCGCCAAGCTGTACTACCTGCGCGCTCTGCGCGGTAAGGCCGCTCGTATTGCCGAGCGCCGCGACAACTCCGCTAAGTGAGTCGATTCGCGGGTGCAATCGTGAGCCTGATGATGCAGGCACGCGAATAAACCGTGAAATTCAGCCCCGGAACCGTTTCGGTTTCGGGCTGTTTTCGTATTTTCCACGTATGATGGACGGGCGCCGGCACCCCTCATATCCGGCAGCATGAATCGCGAGGAGATGGTATGCAGGACGATCAGGATAACGGCGAATTCCCGGTTTCCGACAATCCGGAGAGCAACCAGACCTCGTATGATGACGAGGCCGATGCCCGCGATTCCCGCACGTTCCAAGTCGCTGACCATGGCATCGCCCTGTCCCCGGTTCCCCCGGCACCGGCGCGCCCGGCGCACGCCGCTTCTTCCGCTGGCGCGGGTGCAGCCGCTGGCGCGAATGCCGCGGCAGCATCATCGTCAGATGATGACCACTTCACCCTACGCGACTTTTTCCTGTGGTGCGGCGTTCCCGTGCTTATCGTGCTGCTGATTCGCATTTTCGCCGTCGGCTTTTACGAGATTCCTTCGCGCTCGATGATGGACACCACGGTGCCCGGCGATCGCGTGGTGACCAGCAAGCTCACCCCCAAGATCTTCGATCTGCAGCGCGGCGACGTCGTGGTATTCAAAGATCCCAACAACTGGTTGAACGAGGAGCAGAGCAGTGCTCCCGGTGGCGGGTATCTCATCAAGCGACTGATCGGCCTGCCCGGTGACGTGGTCGAATGCAAGGGCGCGGGCCAGCCGGTGACCATCAACGGCGTGGCCATCAATGAGACCTCCTACATTCGCCCCGGCGTGGACCCGAGCGCCTTCCCGTTCTCGGTAACCGTGACCGAGGGCCGCGTGTTCGTCATGGGCGACAATCGCGCCAATTCCGCCGACTCCCGCTATCATCAGGATGACGGCGATCGCGGCTTGGTTCCCATCTCCGATGTGGTCGGAGTCGGAATCGCGAAATACTGGCCGCTTGACCGGCTTGGTGCGATTGATGACCACCACGAAGTCTTCAAGGACGTGCCTGACGCTTCCGGCTCGAATTCCTGAGTCTTTTTTTGAACCGTGTGAGTCTTTGAACTGATTGAGTTCCGGGCCGTCTGAATCCTGAACCATATGAATCCTGAACCGTCTGAATCCTAACCATTGTGAGACGATGGGAGCCGCGCATGATTACCCCGACACTTGACTTGGAACGCAGCCTTGCGGCCCAGGGCTATGACCTTATCGCTGGATTCGATGAAGTCGGCCGCGGCGCGCTCGCCGGCCCGGTGATGGTCGGGTGCGCCGCCATTTGGGCCCGTGATTTGGAGCCGTTGGATGGCGATGATGCCGTCGAACTGTCCGGGCGGACCTACCTCGGCGTGCCGGACGGCGTGGCCGACTCCAAAATGCTCACCGAACATAGGCGCGAGGCGATTTTCGACGAACTGCGCGACTGGTGCGCGGCCTACGCCGTAGGCCAGGCCAGCAACACCGAGATCGACGAATGGGGCATCACCTACGCGCTTGGCGTGGCCGCCCTGCGCGCGCTCAGCCAAGTCGAACGCGAACTTGGCTTACGACTTGGAGGGGAATCGACGATAAAAAAGGCTTCGGGGGAGTCTGCGGGGAAGATTGTGGAAGGTCGTCCGGGAGGCTCCGTAGGGGAATCCATTGGAAATTGCGAGGGAAGCGTTCGCGCTCTGCCCAAAGTCGCCGGAATTCTCGACGGGCCGAGCGATTACATCACCAAGCGCTCAACACGTTCGACGCGCCGGACGTGCCGATTCCAGCCGACATAACGACCAAAGTCAAAGGCGACCAGCATTGCGCCACCGTCGCCACCGCGGCGGTCATCGCCAAAGTGACCCGAGACCGGCTGATGGTCGACCTCGCGCAAAGCAACCCACGTTACGCCGCCTACGAATGGGCTCATAACAAGGGCTATGGTTCCGCCGCACACCGTACCGCCATCGCCGAGCACGGGCCGACTCCGCTCCATCGTGTCTCATGGCACCTGACCTGAGCCGCGTGCGACACGACAGTGTGAGCGCTAACGCAAAACTGTTGTGGACGCGCTAAAGTCAGTATTGATTAAGGTACAAGACTGGCCGTGCATGGATGCCGGCCGCCAGCGGGGAGGTTAGGCAATATGGTGACCAGCCGCAAGCCAAGCAAACGTCCGTCCATGTTCGAAGTGGCCAAGCTCGCCGGAGTCAGCCACCAAACCGTCTCCCGTGTGATCAATGACTCGCCGGACGTTTCCGACGCCACCCGTGCGCGAGTCCAGGCCGCCATTGACCAACTCGGCTACCGCCCCTCCAACTCCGCGCGCGCACTGGCTTCCCGCCGTTCGCGCACCATAGGGCTGATCGCCGGAGGCCTCAAATTCTTCGGCCCGATTTCCTCCATCTCCTCCATCGAATCCATGGCCCGCGAGCACGGTCTGTTCATGAGCGTGATGATGGTCCACGAGGCCTTGTGCGCGCAGGCCGACTTCGACAACCTGTGCGACACCTTCAACGAGCAGAACGTCGACGCCTTCATCTTCCTGACCCCGACCGACGTGATGTTCGCCGCCGCCTGCCGTGCACGAGTCACTCAGCCGCGCGTCATCGTCACCGCCACCCACGGCCAAATGACCGTGCGTGAGGGATTGGGCCTTATCTCCACCGAAAACAAGCGTCGCACTGCGCTGGTCGGTATCGACCAGTGGGGTGCAATGGCCAAAGTGGTGGCCTTGCTGGGCGAATACGGGCACAAATCGGCTCTGTATTTTGCCGGTCCCAACGAATGGCGCGACGCCCACACCCGACTGGATGCGTGGCGCAAGCTCGCCGCCTCCCGATCCATCGATTCACAGATCGTGCGCTGCCATACGTGGGATGCCTCTGAGGCATATGCGCACATGAATCATCTCATTGATGAGTATGGGCGTCGAGGCGCGGCGTTGCCCACCGCGGTCGTCGCCGCGAACGACAATCAGGCCGTCGGCATCATGCGCGCGTTGCATGAGCATGGGCTTCGGATTCCGCAAGACATCAGCGTGGTCGGATTCGACGACATGTCTGGCGTGGATAACATGTACCCACCGCTGACCACCGTGCATCCCGATTTCGAGGGGCTCGGCGTGGCCGCCATGCGAGAGACGCTGCGCTTGCTGGGGGAGGGCGGCGAGCCGACCTTCCTGACCACCCAGCACGGCATGGGGCTGATTCCCGCCGAGGTGCGTGCTCGGCGGTCCTTGGGGCCGGCTCCTCGGCGGTAAATTGGCCCTGTTATCAAACCGTTATGATGCGTGACACGGTATAAGTTGTGTCGAATGCAGGTTGTCGGTACAATGTTTTTTGGAAATTGTGAGCGCTAACACCCTCCCCAAGGAAGGGGATAACAACGCCGGCGCTCCAAGGCAAAGGAAAGATATGGCAGCAACCGACAACGCGGCCGAGCAGGTCGCCCACATCGCCGAGAAGATTCGCGCTGGCAAGACCACGCTGGGCATCGAATTCGGCTCCACCCGCATCAAGGCCGTCCTCATCGACGACAACTTCCAGACCATCGCCTCCGGCGACTACAGCTGGGCCTCTCACTTGGAGGATGGTCTGTGGAGCTACACCACCGAGGAGATCTGGGGCGGTTTGCAGTCCGCTTACGCCTCCATGGCCAACGACGTCGAGACCGCCTATGGCGAGAAGCTCACGCACGTCGGCCACATCGGCTTCTCCGCCATGATGCACGGTTACCTCGCATTCGACGAGCCGGCGAACTGCTGGTGCCGTTCCGCACCTGGCAGAACACCAACACCTCCGAAGCTCACAAGAAGCTCTCCGAGCTGTTCCAGTACAACATCCCCGAGCGTTGGTCCATCGCTCACCTGTACCAGGCCGTGCTCAACAAGGAAGAGCACGTCTCCAAGGTGGCTTACTTCACCACACTCGCCGGTTACGTGCACTGGAAGCTCACCGGTAAGAAGGTCCTCGGCGTGGGCGATGCCTCCGGCATGTTCCCGATTGACCCGACCACTCACACTTACGAAACCGCATTCATTGAGAAGTTCGACGCTCTACCTGAGGTCGCAGCCCAGCCGTGGAAGCTGGAGAACCTGCTTCCTGAGCCGCTTGTGGCCGGCACTCCGGCTGGCGAGCTGACCGAGGAAGGCGCCAAGCTGCTCGATCCGTCCGGCGCCCTGAAGCCCGGCATCGTGCTCGCCCGCCTGAGGGCGACGCCGGTACTGGCATGGTAGCCACCAACTCCGTGCGCGTACGCACTGGTAACGTCTCCGCCGGCACCTCCATCTTCGCCATGGTGGTTCTGGAGCACAAGCTCAAGGCCCTCCACCCTGAGGTTGACTTGGTCACCACCCCGGCCGGCGATCTGGCCGGTATGAGCCACGCCAACAACTTCACCTCCGACCTCAACGCTTGGGTCGGCCTGTTCGGCCAGTTCGCCAAGGCTATCGGCCAGCCGGTTGACGCAGGTATGCTGTACGGCACCCTGTTCCGCGCGGCCATCGCCGACGACGTGGACGCCAACTGCGGCGGCCTGCTGAACTACCCGTTCCGTTCCGGCGAATTCCTGGCCGGTCTGCCTGAAGGTCGCCCGCTGTTCGCCCGCAGCCCCGAAGCCAACATGACCCTCGGCAACTTCATGCGCGCCCAGCTGTTCTCCGCGTTCTCCCCGGTCAAGATCGGCATGGACGTGATGACCAAGCAGGAGCGCGTGCAGGTCGACTCTCTCGTGGGCCACGGCGGCATCTTCGCCACTCCGAAGGTGGCTCAGAAGATTCTCGCTGCTGCCTTCAACACCCCGATCAAGGTCATGTCCACCGCCGCCGAAGGTGCGCCTGGGGCATGGCCGTGCTCGCCAACTACCTGTGGAACACCAACGAGGATCACAGCAACCTCGCTGACTTCCTTGACGGTTGCGTGTTCAAGGACGCCCAGTCCACCACTGAGAAGCCGGTGGCTTCCGATGTGGTTGGTTTCGAGGACTTCTTCGCCCGCTTCACCAAGGGCCTGCCCATCGAGCACGCCGCCATCGAAACCATCAACCTCGAAGATAAGTAAGCCTTTCTGACCTCCCTCTATTGAGGGAGGTCCTTGAGATTTTGAAAAAACGTCCATCCATCACAGTGGAAAGGAAAACCAATAATGGCAACTTTGGCTGATTACGGCCCCGAGGTTCGCGCCGAGGTCAAGCAGGTTCGTGAGGTCGTCTCCAACCTGCACCAGCAGCTGATCAAGTGGAACCTGGTCGTGTGGACCGCGGGCAACGTTTCCCAGCGTCTGCACACCGCCGACCTGTTCGTCATCAAGCCCTCCGGCCTGCGCTACGAGTACCTGACCCCGTCCTCCATGGTCGTGTGCGACCTTGACGGCAACGTGGTCGACGGCACCGAAGCCCCGTCCTCGGACACCGCTTCCCACGCCTACATCTACCGCAACATGCCCGACGTCTACGGTGTCGTGCACACCCACTCCACCTACGCCACCGCTTGGGCTGCCACTGGTCAGAACATCCCGTGCGGCCTGACGATGATGGGTGACGAGTTCGGCGGCCCGGTGCCGGTCGGCCCGTTCCGTCTGATCGGCTCCGAGGCGATCGGCAAGGGTGTCGTCGAGACCCTCAAGAAGTACCCGAAGTCCCCGGCCGTCCTCATGCAGAACCATGGCCCCTTCACCATCGGCAAGGATGCTGAAGGCGCCGTCAAGGCCGCTGCCATGACCGAGGAAGTCGCTCACACCATGTGGGCCGCCCGTCAGCTCGGTGACATCATCGAGATCGACCAGGCCGACATCGATAAGCTCAACGACCGCTACCAGAACGTCTACGGTCAGCACTGATTTGATGGAGTGTCCGCCGCGTTACGGAAGGCCCGACGTACCTTCGTACGCCTTCGCCTTCCGCGCCTTGCGGACACACACATCAAATCAGCGCTGACTCCGCCAGCACGGTGGTGTCTTGGCTCCCCTCTCTGAGGGGAGCTGTCAGCGATAGCTGACTGAGGGGAGCCTCGGTCGGCGAATGAAACTTAAACAAACCCCCATAAACAAAGAAGTAAAGGAAGTAACCCTATGGTTATGGAAAACCCCTTCGAGGGCAAGGAAATCTGGTTCGGCGTTGGTTCGCAGGACCTGTACGGCGAAGAAGCCCTGCGCCAGGTCGCCATTCACTCCGCTGAAATGGTCGACTACCTGAACAACACCGGCAAGATTCCGGCCAAGATCGTCCTCAAGCCCACCCTGAAGTCCTCCGACGGTGTCAAGGAGTTCATGGTCGAGGCTTCCGCCAACCCGAACGTCATCGGCGTCATCACCTGGTGCCACACCTTCTCCCCGGCCAAGATGTGGATTCGCGGCCTCGAAGTGCTGACCAAGCCGCTGCTGCAGCTGGCCACCCAGCACCACAAGGAAATCCCGTGGGAGACCATCGACATGGACTTCATGAACCTGAACCAGGCCGCCCACGGCGACCGTGAGTTCGGTTACATCGTCTCCCGCCTCGGCATCAAGCGCAAGGTTGTCGTCGGTCACTACACCGATCCCGAGGTCGCCGAGAAGCTCGGCACCTGGGCCCGCGCCTGCGCCGGCTGGGATGCCTCCAACAACATGAAGGTCATGCGCTGGGGCGACAACATGCGTAACGTCGCCGTCACCGAGGGCGACAAGACCGAGGCTGAGCGCGTGTTCGGCGCCTCCATCAACACTTGGGCCGTCAACGAGCTCGTCGCTGCGTACGACGCCGTCAAGGACGACCAGGTCAAGGAGATCATCGAGGACTACAAGGCCAAGTACGACGTCGACCCGGCTCTGCTGGACGCCAAGTACGACTCCCTGTTCATCGCCGCCAAGGAAGAGGCCGCGATGGTCAACATGATGCGCGCCAACGGCTGCACCGCCGGCGTCGACAACTTCGAGGACCTCGGCGCTCTGCCGCAGCTGCCGGGCGTTGGCCCGCAGCGCTTCCCGTCCGAGTACGGCTGGGGCTTCTCCGCTGAAGGCGACTGGAAGACCGCCGTCCTCGTGCGCATCGGTGCCGTCATGGGCTACGGCCTTGAGGGTGGCGCCTCCCTCATGGAGGACTACTCCTACAACTTCACCGAGGGTGACGAGCTCGACATGGGCTCCCACATGCTCGAGGTTTCCCCGTCCATCGGCACCATCGCCAAGCCGAAGCTGGAGATCCACCCGCTGGGCATCGGCGGCAAGGCCGACCCGGTCCGCCTGGTCTTCTCCGGCAAGCCCGCCAAGGACGCCGTCGTGGTCTCCATGTCCGACGTTCGCGAACGCTTCCGCCTGCTCATGGACGTCGTCGACGTCGTTGAGCCGCAGGGCTCCCTCAAGGAGCTTCCGTGCGCCCGCGCCGTCTGGGAGCCGAAGCCGAGCCTGAAGACCGCTGTTGAGTGCTGGATCACCGCCGGTGGTTCTCACCACACCTGCATGACCACCTCCGTTGGTCGTGAGGCTTGGGAAGACTTCGCCCGCATCGCCGGTGTTGAGCTCGCCGTCATCGACGAGAACACCACCGCTCGCCAGTTCGAGAAGGAACTGGAGCTGTCCGAGATGTACCACCGTCTCAACAACCAGCACTGATTGGCGGAGCGTATACCGACTTTCCTCAGGTTCGACGTACCTTCGTGCGCCTTCGCCTTCGGACGGCGGTCTCCGCACGCGCCAATCAGCGTTGGCAAGCCAGCACCGATGACTAAATCAGTCTGCTGACTGCTACCGCTGAAAAAGGGCTGTTCCGGGAAACCGGAGCAGCCCCTTTTGTTGTTATCGGCAACTCCCCACAGACGCATCAAAAATCGTCTGCGAGCGTGGATCTACCTTGTAGAGAAACTCGGGATGCCACTGCACGGCCCACAGGAAGTGGCTTGCCGGCCGGTACAGGGCCTCGATCACGCCGTCGGGCGCGACGGCCATGACCTCGAGTCCAGCAGCAGGCTCACGAACCGCCTGATGGTGATAGCTATTCACCGCAATCTCAGTCTGCCCTGCGAACAATGAAGCCAGGGGAGTGCCGGGCACCAAGGAAACGTTATGTCCGAACGCATCGTACGGCGGATTCATATGGTGTTCGATATCGCTCGGATGCTGGCTTGGCAGATCCTGCCACAACGTGCCGCGCAGCGCTGCGTTGATGAACTGAATGCCACGGCAGATGCCCAGAATCGGCTTGTCCCAAGCCATTACAGCTGGCAGCAGAATCGATTCCATTCGGTCGCGCTCAGGAGAGAGCACCTCGCTACGGCCGGTGGCGGAGGCCGCTGCACCAACCATCGGTCCCACATCCGGCCCGCCCGTAAACAGAAACGCGTCAAACCGTTCGGCGCATTGCGCAAGAATGTCGGTGTCATCGGTCAGCGGCAACATGACGGGCGTACCGCCGGCCCGCATTATCGCCTCCATATATCCGGGCAGCATCCACAGACTATCGCGCCCGTAATCCATCAGCGGAGTCACCGCAATGAGCGGTCGATTCGTAGTCATGCCTGCCTCTTTTCGCCCAGGTGTTGTTTTCGTCGTTCTGCCGCAAATCGCTTGATTCAGTGGCCAATAATGCCGCCACTGTACCGAACCAATGTAACCGGTCGGCCAACATTATTTCGTCAGCCAGCCGCGACGAGATCGCACAATGTGCCAATGATGGGGGCATTCGGTGCGACCTTGTCAATGTTCGGGCCATTGCACTTTCAGCGGGGAAAGCATGCCCCGTCCGCGCATCATGATGAACGAGTAAGGTTGACGGGGAGGGAGAATCACATGAACCAGGCATGCGTACGCAACGACACCATCGACGCGGGCAACCATCATGGCCGACCGCAATACCGGTCGTTCCTGCGATTTCTGACATCGCAGGAACGCAACGTCATTTGGCTGTTGCTGGCCATTGCTTTTCTTCCGGTGGACGGCACCACGCTTGGCCTGTACGCGCCGTTCTGGTCTCCAATCAGTCCGGCGCTGTTCGCCGTGTACTGCCTATGCAATTGGCGGCAACTGCGCATCGCAGCCAACCGGTACCTGCCAATGTTCCTCCTACCGGTGGCCTGCATAATCCTGTCCATCCCGGGATGGCTGAAGTTCGGCATCCACCTCAACGCCGCGTTCATGAGCATCACCGGATTGCTGGGCGTGCTCGCCACTTTGGGTGCGATCGCCCTTGCGTTCGACATCAAACGCATTCCGTGGCGTACGCCATTGCGGATTCTCATCGCATCATACTGGGTTTCCTTCGGAGTGGGCGTCGTGCAATGGCTGTCCATCCGTCTGCACGCCAAACCGTTGACCGACTATTTCTCGCACCTCATGTACCGGCAATACATCAGCGACAACTCGGTGTGGGGCGGCGGCCGTCCGCAGTTCCTGTTCGCCGAGCCCAGCTATATCGGCATGCACCTGTTCGGCATACTGCTTCCGCTCATGTGGCTCATGCGCGGGCGCGACCGCATCTACGCCAAACGGCTGCGTGACCTCATCGTCACGTATGCCGTCGGCGCGGTGCTCATGCAAGCCGGCACCAGAATCGTCATCGATTCCGTCGTGGCGTTGCTGATCGCCCTTGTGGCGCGCACCGATTGGCATGACGGCGCACGCCGCGTCCGGGGCATGCTGCAGATTCTCGGCGCATGCGCACTGGGCCTGCTGGGTGTGCTGGCGGATTCCAGACTCTCCGCCATCGCGGAAAACGGGGCCGAGGGAGACGGCTCGTTCTTCGCGCGGATCTACCAAAGCCTCGATCCGATATGCGGATTGCTCACCCATCCGTGGACGCTGCTCACCGGTTATGGCGCGGGCAACATCATCAATGCGGTGTGGGCCGGCGCGGCCAAAGCCGGACGGCTGCTGGACGGTCTTGGCATGAACGGCGGCGCGGTCACGGGATTCGCGGCCGGCGTGAACGCGGACACGGTGTGGACGATGTGCGCGTATACCAGCGTCATCGCCGAATATGGGCTGATCGGGCTGGCCATGCTGGTCGGAGCCTCGATGGTCTGCATGACGCGCGGGAGGACGGTATGCCGTGGCGGTGCGGATGGCGCATCGTCCGACGGGCTGGCGCACGGTGTTTGTGTCGCCGACGTTGCCGACGTTGCCGACGTTGCCGGGGGTAATAGTGGTGGTGGCGTTGCCGGCGCGGGTTCGGGCGAATCCGGCGTCTGGCACAAGACCGTCATCTGCTGGCTCGTCCTGGTCGCATACCTGTACATCCAATGCGAGAACTATGCGTTCGCCGCTCTGCCGCTTCTCGTGTTCGCCGCCTCGAAGGTGAGGCGCGAGCCTGATTTCTCGCGGGCCGACGCATCGACGCGGCCCGAGATGGACCAAAATCCAGAATAACCGACATTCGCCGCTGTTCCGTTTTTCGCTCAAGGCGTATATCTCCCGTATCTTGAGGTGCATCATGTATCGTCGCGGCTAACTAATCGGCGAAACGCGGCATGTTTCGCATTTTGGGCGAAAAGCCCAAGTCCCACAGGAGGTATTGATGACGTTCGTTGCACGGTCGGTGCGCTATGTGCTCAGAAAACGAGTGCGAACCATAGTACTCCTTATAATACTGACCATCATAACGGCGAGCATGCTATCCACGATCGCGGTTTCTCGGGCAGCTCAACAGGCCGCCGGACGAATCGAGAAGGAAGCGGTCGGTGGATTCGTGCTGTCCAGCAACATGCAGGGCAGCATGCTCACGCCTCGCGGAGGCGGCATGGTGCGCCCCGCCGACGTGCGCAGGATCGCCCAACTGCCCGGGGTCGATTCGTATATGGTCCGTCAGAACGCCACCGCCGATCTCGTGGGGGCGAATGTGGCGAAGGTCCCCGGCGGCGATGATTACGATGCGACCCAGGAGCAGCAGTTTGGCAACGCCGCCAACGTCATGGGCACGAATGATTCGTCGAAACTCAACGTGTTCACGTCGCGCACGCTCGGCATGGCCGAAGGACGACATCTGAAGGCCTCCGACAAGTACACGTCGATGATCCATGAGGATCTCGCCAAAGCCAACGGGCTCAAAGTCGGAGACACGCTCACGCTCAAGGCCAACGCCTATGACGCCGACAACGAATCACATTCGACGGCGACCGTCAAGACCACCATCGTGGGCATATTCAAGGGCGACAGCGCCAGAAAGGTATCCAGCCGAGCGGAACTCACCGCCAACACCATCTACACCGATCTGGATACCACACGCGACCTGTACCAGTACAAGGACGGCAAGGAAATATACCAGGACGCCACCTTCGTGCTGTCCAAGGGCGTTGACGTGGAGAAGACCATGGATGCCGCGAAGAAACTCCCGGTGGATTGGAACAACTATCAGATCACGCGCAACGACCAGTATTCATCGAGCATGCTGCATGCCGCCCGCGGCGTGCGCTCCATGATGCGCGGCGCCCTGATCGGCGTGACCGTCTCGGCCGTGCTCGTGCTCAGTCTCATGCTGCTGCTGTGGATGAACGACCGCCGTCAAGAGATGGGCATACTGGTGTCCCTTGGCGTCGGCAAGCCTCCCTGGTCGCCCAATACCTCACCGAGATGGTGCTGATCGGTCTGCCGTCCCTCGCCCTCGGCTGGCTGTGCGCGCAGGGAATGGCCCAATGGCTCGGCGCCACGGCGCTCCATTCCGTGAACGCCTCCGCGGCGAAGGAGCTGAGCAGCATGGGGCAGGTCGGCGGCGATCTTGAATCCAGCATGTCGGTGCGCACCCTGGATTCGCTCACGGTGTCGGTCGACGGGACCGCCATGCTGTACGTGGCGCTCGGATTGTTGGCGGTGATGCTGGTGTGCGTCGCGGTGGCGTGCATGCCGATGCTGCGCAAATCGCCGCGAGACCTGTCGGAGATTCGATGATGAGCATGAATGTGTGGAAGCGTGCCACGTTGGCGATCGTACGCAAGCCGGTACGTAGCGGCATCATCGGTCTGCTGATGCTGATGGTCTTCACGAGCCTGGTGGCGCAGGTCGGAGTCTCGACGGCCTGCGTACCATGTCCGACGGCATCGGCGCGGGCATGGGCATAGGGTTTACCGTCAGCGCCGGCGAGAATCCCATTAGCGCCGAGGAGGCGAGCCGGTTCTCGCGTATCCCCGGTGTGACGAAGACCGCCTATGCGACGAAGACCTTGGCGCAGGTGGATGGCGCGCGCCCGGTCATGCCCCGGCAGGCCCCCGATTGGACTCCGATCTGGCCATGCAGGTCAGCGTGCTGGGCACCACCGATTCCTCATTGTCCGAGGAATTCCAGAGCGGCCTGTACCGCCTGGAGCAGGGCCGCCATATCTCGGGCGACGGCGACAATGTGCTGGTCCACCGCGACTTCGCGATGCAGAACGGCCTATCGGTCGGCTCGACATTCCGTCTCCGGCAGGAGGGGCGCAACGCCACGGTGCGTGTGGCCGGGATCTTCTCCGGCAACGTGCAGGCCCAAAGCCCCCTGCCCTCGGACACTTCCGAGAACCTCATCTATTCGGGTAGGCGAGTAGCTTCCGCTCTGACCGGAAACGACCGGATCGACATGATCCGATGCCTGTCGGATAATCCGCAGGACCTGTCCGCGGCTATTGGACGGGCCAAGACCATGGCCGGCGGCAAGTACGACGTCACCGACGATTCGGCCCGGCTCTCCGGCGTCCTGCAATCCGTGCAGACGGTGCGTAATCTGGTGCGCATGGTGCTGCTGTCCGTCTGCCTCGCGGACGTACTGGTGCTGGCGATGGCGCTGGTCTTCTGGATTCGCTCACGCATCCATGAGATAGGCACGCTTCTGGCCCTCGGCATCGACAAGATGCGGATCGTCGCACAACTCGCCATCGAAACCGGACTCATGGCGGCGGTCGCCGCCCTGTGTTCGCTGGGCACCGGCGCCATGCTGTCGGGATACGTGTCTTCCCGACTGTTGCGCGATTCGGGCGTCGCGCCGTTGGAATCGTTGCACGTGGAGGCCTTGCCGCCTGAGCAGACGATGCTCATCCTGCTGCTCGGATGCGCGGTCATCGCCGTGGCTCTTGCCGTGTCATGCGCCGCCGTGCTGTCCAAATCCCCGAAATCCATTCTTTCCTCTATGCGTTAGGAGTCACCAATCATGTCTAACTGTCTGCAACTGGACCATGTCGATTACGCCTACGGCGCGGCGAAGATCCGTGTTCTTTCGGATGTCAGCGCGGATTTCGAATCCGGGAAGATGTATGCGATCACCGGCCCGTCCGGCGCCGGCAAGAGCACGCTGCTGTCGCTGCTGGCCGGCCTGGACGCCCCCTCCCGGGGAGTGGTCCGCTTCGAAGGGGAGGACATCGCCGCATCGGGCTATGCGAAGCACCGCCGGGAGCACGTGTCCCTGGTGTTCCAGGACCATAACCTGATCGACTACCTCACCCCCGAAGAGAACCTGCGGCTGGTCAGCGCCAAGGCCGATATGAAGATCCTCGAGGAACTGGGTTTGAGCCGTGAGGAATCCAAGCGCAACATCATGCACCTGTCGGGCGGCCAGCGTCAACGGGTGGCGGTCGGCCGCGCGCTGGTCGCCCCGGGCCGCGCGATCCTCGCGGACGAGCCGACGGGCAGCCTCGACCCGGAGATGACCGACGAGGTGATTCATCTGCTGCAGCACGCCGCCCATCAGCTCGGCAAATGCGTGATCGTGGTGACGCATTCCAAGCGCGTCGCCAACTCCGCCGATGTCGTGCTGCGTCTCAGGAGCAAGAAACTGACCCGGGCATGACCCACCTGGGCCGGGCGGCACCCCGGCGACGACCCGCATGGAATCATCGTCATAATGACGCCTGCGATCCCTGGACATGAGAAACCGCACCTCCGATCATCGAATCTGGATTACTCCAGTCCAACAATCGGGGTGCGGTTCAAAAGGCCCTTTTTTGTGTCGGATTACGAACCGCGCGTCTCACCGCTTGCCGTTGTAGATCTCGTTGTCGATCACATCGGCGAACACGCGATTGACGGCCGGGCGCACCACTTTCAGCGACGGTGTCAGGCACTTGTTCTCCTGCGTGAACTGCGTGTCCAGCACGGCGAACTTGCGTACGGATTCGGCGCGCGAGACCGTCGCATTCGCCTTGTCCACGTACTGCTGAATCTCCTCGCGCACCGCCGCGTTCGTGGCGAGCCGGTCCACCGGCGTCTCCGTGGACAGTCCATGCGCGGGCAGCCACAATGCCAGCGACTCCGGATCGAGCGTCACCAGCGCGCCGATGAACGGGCGCTGGTCGCCCACCACCACGCAGTGCTCCACGATCGGGCACTTGGCGATCTCTTCCTCCAGCGGATGGGGGAGACGTTCTTGCCGCCGGCAGTAATAATAATGTCCTTGATGCGGCCGGTGATGACGATGTGGCCCTCATCATCGATCTCGGCCAAGTCGCCGGTCCTGAGCCAGCCGTCGGCGGTGAACGCCTCGGCCGTCTTCTCCGGCAGATTGTGGTAGCCGCGGAACACGTTCGGGCCCTTGACCTGCAGTTCGCCTTCGTCGGAAATGCGAATCGAGGAGCCGGGCGCGGGCTGGCCTACGGTGCCGATCACATTGTCGGTCACGCGCGTGGCGGCGAACGGGGCGGCGGTTTCGGTCATGCCATAACCCTGAATCATCGGCAGTCCGATGCCGTTGTAGAAATGCGCCAGATCGAGCGACAGTGGTGCGCCGCCGCAGGCCACGTACTTGATCTTCGGGCCCAGAGCACCGCGCACCGTGCGGTAGACGAGCGTTTCGTACTTGGCGCGCTCGGCGATTTCGGCAAACGTGTGCTGCTCGCCGGCCTGCTCCTTGCGGCTCCAGACGCGCGCGGCCTCGGCGGCCTTGACAAAACAGGCGGCCCTTCCAGCCGGCACCGGCCTTGTGCGAGGCGGCGTTGTATACCTTCTCGAACACGCGCGGCACGCCCAGCAGGTAGGTCGGTTCAAACGAACGCAGGTCCGGCAGCAGGGTTTTGGTGTCCGGCAGATAACCGACCACGCCGTCATCGGAGGCGATGGAGGCGTACTGGATGAATCGTGCGAAGCAGTGGGCCAGCGGCAGGAAGAGCAGCAGGCGCGGATGGTCGTCAAGCACCACTTCATGCAACGCCTGCGAGGCGGCGATGGTGATGGACACGAAGTTCTTGTGGGTCAGTTCGGCACCTTCGGGTTGCCGGTGGAGCCCGAGGTGTACACGATGGTGGCCAGGTCGCCCGTGCGCACGGTGGCCACGCGCTCGTTCAGTTCCTCGTCCGAAACAGCCACGCCCAGACCTTCGAGCGCGCCCAACGCGTTGCCCTCGATCATGAGAATCTGCTTCAAGGCAGGGCAGTGGTCCTTGACCGAGTCGAGCCGGTCAAAGCGCTCGCGGTTGTCGGCAAAGGCCAGCTTGACCGCCGAATCGTTCATGATGCGCTGGGCTTGCGGGGCGGAGTCGGTGTCATAGATCGGCACGCTTACCGCACCCACTGCGGCCAGTGCGAAATCGAGAATGCCCCATTCGAGACGGGTGGAGGAGAAGATGGTCACCGCGTCGCCCTTGGCGATGCCGAGCGCGATCAGGCCCTTGGCGGCCGAGACCACGCGCTCGTGGAATTCGCCGGTGGTGACGTTCTGCCAGCGGCCGGGGCCGATTTTCTTGGCGGCGATTACCGTGTCCGCGCCGGTGCGGGCAAGGCGATCGGTGAGCAGTGAATAGATAGTTTGGTCATCGCGGATCTCGATGGATTCGCCGGGCGTGGTGTATTCGGTAAGCATACGGCCGTTTATTCCTTACAAACATGATGGCAAGTTGACAACCCGAGCCATTCTGACGAGTTAGATTACGCTGGCGTAAGGTTGCGCGCGTTGTGGGCAATGGAGAAGTTGTCTGTCTGGTTTTGTGGATTGTATACAACGCCGTGTCTAACCGGTTTGCTCTACGGTTATGACACCGTGTCCATTTCGGGAGCCATCGACTTCCTGCAGGACAAGTACGCGCTGAGCCCGGCCCTGCAGGGTCTGGTCATCAGCTCCATCATGATCGGCGGCGTGATCGGCGCCGGCTTCTCCGGCTTCCTGTCCGATAAGTACGGCCGCCGCCGAAGCACTGGTCGCCGCGCAAAAAGCAGCACTAGGCCGCGTTTGCTGCGTCTATTGGCGAATTGATCATATGGGTCGTCTGCGTGCAGACGACCCTTTTGCGTTCCGTCGGCTTCTGACACCGTAGAAACGTGCTTTCTCGGCTTCGAGGGGCTGATTTTGCCTTATCTGGAAGTCTACTTCCACTTCGAGGGGCTGATGCCCAAGTAGACACGGCCCTAAAACGGCGGAATGACGTTGACGTGTAGCCGTTTATACTTCCGATTACATGGATGAGGAGCCCCTCGAAGCGGAGATAGACTTCCGGCAAATGCGAAATCAGCCCCTTGAAACGGAAGTAGGCCTCCGGCAAACGCAAAAATGAGCCTCCTCGAAACGGATAAATGCACGTATTGGGTGTAGTGGATGCTTCAGCCCCTGATATCGAAGCATATTTTTTGGTTGGCGCGTCTAGCATGCGCACTCCGCAATCGATAATTCTGTGGCCTCTCTCACTTTAAAAGTCTGGCGTGTGCGAGGGCGTTCGCTTAAGGTGAATGGGATTGCGCGGAATGTGGAGCGCAGGTACACATGACGAGGGCACACCGCAACAACACGGCAAGGGGAAGCGGACCATGTTCGACAAACGACTGTTCCAATTGGCGCCTGGCTTGAAAAAACTCATAGCTGGCAAAGTGGCCTGATGTGGGTAGGTCTGCTTGCCAACATTGGTTTTATGCTGTCGCTGGTAATGCTGCTGAACAGCTTACTGACCGCTGTGGCACCGCCGCTGCTCCAATGCGGCGGCACTTCGCAAGGCGCGGCCTGCCCCGTGCCGTTGTCTGATCGGCACGGCGCGGATGTGCTGCCCATGGCTGGCGACGTCATGATTTACGTGCTGCTTGCGCTGGTCTGTATAGCGGTCCGTTACACGGCCACCACGCACGCCACCCGTCTCGGCACCGAAGCCGCCGAACGAGTCAAGCTCGCTTTGCGCTCCAAGCTGTACCGCAAAATGGTGGCACTCGGCCCGTCCTACAAAACCCGCATCAAGACCTCGGATGTGGTGCAATCCGCCGGCGAAGGTGTTGAACAGATTCAAAGCTTCTTTGAACTGTTCCTGCCGCAGCTCTTCTATGCGATTCTTGCGCCAATCACCTTGTTCGTGGCCATTGCGCCGATTAACGTGCCCGCCGCTGCCGTCATGCTGGTCTGCGCGCCGTTCATCATCATCGTGACCGGCATCGTCTCCATGACCGCCGCCCGCGCCTTCAAGAAGTACTGGGTGCGCTACACCGATATGGGCGCCGCGTTCCTCGACAATCTCCAAGGCCTTGAGACCCTGAAAAACTTCGACGCCGACGAGCGCGCCGCCATCGAGATGGACAAGAAAGCCGAAGCTTCCGCGTCATGACCATGCGCGTGCTGCAGATCCAGCTGCGCTCGCTGACCGCCATGGACATAGTGGCCTACGGCGGTGCTGCGGCCGGCATCGGTGTGGCGTTATGGCAATACGCGCATATTGGCGATGCTTTTGCCAATGGTGCGTCCGGCTGGTCGCCAATCGCACTGGCCTCACATCTGCCTGGTGTGCTTGCCTACGCGGCATACGGCCTGCACTATCTCATCCCGTTCGGGGTGGGCTACCCGCTGTCTCTTACCGGTCTGCTGTTCATTGTGCTGCTGTCCGCCGAATTCTTTATTCCCATGCGTCAGCTTGGCTCGTTCTTCCACGTGGCGATGAACGGCATGACCTCCACCAAGCGCATCTTCGCTCTGCTGGACACCCCGGAGCCCGAGCATGGCACGGCGACCCTGCCGGCCAACGATTCCGATTCCGCTGACGACGGTCTGACGGTCCGCTTCGACCACGTCGGCTATTCCTATGATGATGCCGGGCACGGCGACTCCAAGTCCGCATCCGCAAAGACCGATAAGCAAGGTGAAACCAGCCCCAATTCCGCCGTCGCTCCTGCGCTCACCAACATCACCTTCGCCGCACGGCCCGGTCAGTTCACCGCCATTGTTGGCATCTCCGGTTCCGGCAAGTCCACGGCCGCCTCGCTGCTCGCCGGTACACTGGCCGGTTACCGAGGTTCGCTCACGCTGAACGGTGTCGAGGTATCCGATTTGTCAGGCGAAACACTGGCCGGAGCCGTCACTGTGATTGGTGCCAGCAGTCATCTGTTTGCGGGCGCATTGCGCGAGAATCTTCTGATGGCCTTGCCCGATGACGAGATTCCTGATTCGCCGGATTCCGTGGACTCCCGTCTGTGGTCCGCGCTCGAGCAGGCGCGCATTGCCGACTTCGTGCACGCACAGCCGAACGGACTGGGCATGCCGATTGAGTCCGATGCCGCCAACCTGTCCGGCGGCCAACGCCAGCGCATCGCCATCGCCCGCGCGCTCCTGCATGATTCGCCGGTATTTGTGTTCGATGAGGCGACCAGCAGCGTTGACATGGAATCCGAAGAGCTGATCCTGGATACAATTCGCGAATTGGCGCAATCCCGCGGCAAGACGGTTATTATGATCACCCATCGCATGGCCAACGCCGAACACGCTGATCAAGTGGTGGTGCTCGAACACGGCAAGTCGGTTGAGAGGGGCACCCATACCGAGCTGATGACGGCGGACGGCGTCTACGCCAAGCTGTTTACCACGCAGGCAGATATTGAGAACTTCGGAGAAGGCCATGCTCGGCGTGTGCTGCAGGTTGGTTCCCGCAAGCAGGAGCTGTCCGACGACAGTCGGACTGAGGGTGGCGCAGCGCGCGTAAGCGCAGAGGCGGGTATGACGGTTGACCGCCTGCAGTCAGCTTTGCCGACGGCTTCCGTTGGCGGGAGTGAGCAGGCCTCGGCTGAGACTCCGGCTGGTGTTGCAAATAGCGATTCGTCTTCCAAAATGAGCACATTCCAAGTGATCAGGCGACTGCTTAAGGAAGCCCGACCTCTGGCAGGACTGATGGCAGCGCCTCCACCGCCGGCACCATCGGCCATCTTTCGGCCACTTTCCTGCCCGTGTTCGGCATTATCGCGGCATTTGCACTTACCGGTAATCCGGTGTGGGGCATGGGTGTTGCGCCCGCCGTCATCATGATGATTATCTGTGCTCTTCTGCGTGGCATCACCCGATACATTGAACAATATCTGAACCACAATGTGGCATTCCATCTGCTCGCACTCTTCCGTTCCAAGGCGTTCGCCGCGTTGCGCAGACTGGCGCCGGCCAAGCTCGCGGGCAAAGGTAAGGGCAACCTTATCGCCATGCTGACCACCGATGTGGAACTGCTTGAGATCTTCTTTGCCCACACCATCAGTCCGGTGGCCATCGCGGTAACCTCCACCATCATCTACACGATTGTGGCCGCCACCCTAAGCCCATGGATGGCGCTGGCGTTGATTGCCGCCCACCTGGTTATCGGCATCCTTGTGCCGCGATTCTTTGCCACCGGCGTACGTAACCTTGGCCCTGCCATCCGTGGCGCTGCCGGAGAACTCGACGATGTGATACTCGATGACATGCGCGGCCTGGACGAAATCATCCGATTTGGTCGCGGCGAGGAACGTGCGCAGGCCATCGAGGACCGTACCCATGCGTTGTGGAAGGATCACGCCAAACTCAGCAAGGTCAACGGCCGTTTCACCGGAATCAGCGGACTCTTGGTGGCTGTGCTCACAGCGGCTTCGGTCGCCGTGGCTATTGCCTGTGCCGGCGCGAACCCGCAGAGCATTCCGGCTCTGATTGCCGCCTTCGTGCTGTTCGCCGGCTCGTTCGGACCGACTTTGGCGCTCGCCGCCTTGCCCGCTAACCTGACTCAGACCTTCGCGTCCGCTAGCCGACTGTTCGGACTGATGGACGAGGTGCCCGCTGTGACCGAGAACGGCACTGTTGTGCCGCAGGAGTATATGGGCATGCGTCTTGATGACGTCACCTTTGCATATGCGGGGGAGCGCGAAGTCCTGTCCGACTTCTCGCTTGACGTGCCGCAGCATGGCGTGCTGGGTATCCAGGGGCCGTCCGGCCGAGGCAAGTCCACCATGCTCAAGCTGCTGCTGCGCTACTGGGATCCGCAGCGCGGTCAGGTGACGTTGTCCGGCACGCCGTTGCCCGAGGTCGATGTGCATGCTCGCCGACGTATTCAGGCCATGATGAGCCAGGAAACCCACCTGTTTGATGGCTCTATCCGAGACAATCTGCTGATTGCTTTGCCTGAGTCCGAGGTTGAAGCTGCAAATGTTGCAGGCAATGGGGAAGTGGGTGCCAAGACCGTTGATTCCCGACAGCAGCGGTTGGCGGCGCAATCGGCAGAGGGCGATGCCGTTCAGGTGGCAGCATCTGACGGTCTCGACGCTCGTTTGCGTCAGGCTCTCGCCAAGGCCTCCGTGCTTGATCTCATTGATTCCCTGCCCGATGGCCTTGATACTCAGGTAGGCGAGTTGGGCGACCGTCTATCCGAAGGTGAACGCCAGCGTATCGGTTTGGCTCGTGTGTTCCTGCGCAATGCTGATCTGGTGCTTTTCGACGAGCCGACCAGCCGTTTGGATGCTTTGAACGAGGCTATTATTCTACGTTCCATTCACGCTATGGCCGTGGGTGAGCAGCATGCAGACAAGGAGCGCGGCGCGGCTGTGGTGCTGGTCTCCCACCGCGAATCCGCCATGCGCATTGCTGATGCGGTACTCAATCTGTAACTGCCTGTAACTACGCGGGAATTACATCGCATTGCGTTACGTTACCGCGTTGCACTGCGGTTCCTCGCGGGTGGCGGCGATGCCATCTCCGGTCGTCATTGCGTTGCTGCGTTTGTGTTGCGATATGTGATGCGGCAACGCAGCAATGCGGCAATGCAATGTGATGTGGCAACGTGGCAACGTAGCGATGCAATAACGCGACAACGTGACAACGTAGCGATGCAATAACGCGGCAACATGGCAACATGGCAATGCAGTAACGCAACGCAGCATTCACGCCTTGATCAAAGTGCCGATGATGAGCGCCTTCTGCAGCCCTGGGCGGAACAGGTCGTGAAATTCATGCGACATTTCGGTTTCGAGTTTGACCGATGCATGGATGTCGTCAGTGCGAAGGCGTGCTTGTTCGGTGCCGATGATGTGCTCGAGCACCGCGAATCCCTCTTCGGTTTTGCCGGCTTGAATGAGGAATCGTGGGCTTTCCGGTGCTCGCACCATGGAGAGCAGGAACGCGGCGGCCGGAATCGCACCCAGCCTCAGCATCCAACGCCAACCGGCGTTGACATCCCAGCTTCTGGAACCGTAGGAGGCGATGATGTAGTTGATGACATTGGTCAGGAAGATGCCGCATACCGCGAGGAGCTGATAGGAAAAGGCAAGCAGACCGCGGATATTGACCGGCGCTTAAGGCCAGACCGAACGTATATTTGCCCGATCCGTGAGTACGTATGGTTGTTCCCAAGGGATTGCGCTGCTTGGAAGTAGCTTGAAACAGGCCCGCCATGTGCTTTTCCTCTCGATACAGCTATGGGGGGGTACCTGTTCATACTAGTCAGATTCTTGTCATATGGCGTTTGAATATCTGCAAATGTGGGCACTAGTGAGGCGGCTGAGTGGTGGAATCGCGCCGTGGTGTGTGGGTGTTGGGGACTCACGAGCATGCTGCGCGTTATTTGGTGGTGTGCTGAGAGTCGGGACCTACTCACGTTGGGGGAGGGGATGAAGAGCCTCTGAGACAAGTCGCTGTTCGACTGGAGATTTGCTCACGTGGAAAGCATGGAAAAGGCGAAAAAATCAGGCGTGTCGGGTGATTTGACAAATTGGTACACAGGTGTATCATCTTAGGTATTGGTACACGGGTGTACCAAAGAAAACACCCCAAGGAAAGGTGGCCAGAGGAGACTTCGCAAGCGGCCAAACGAATTGAAATCCAACGCAGCAGTCGATTCGTTTTTGGCAATCGGAAGGCAGTCGTCAACAATCGGAAGGCAGCCAAAGACAGCCGGAAGATAACCGAGAAGTAACCGGACGAAAACCGGAAGCCAGTCGGAAGAAAGCCAACCACCCGCAAGTCAACTCCAATGGTCCAGAAGGAGATAACATGCGCAACACCAAGAAGGTCATCGCGGCAACGGCAGCCGTGGCCACGCTCGTCGGTCTCGCCGCCTGCGGCAGCAGCAACGACAACGGCGCCAACAAGGGTGACGCTGACAAGGCCGAACTCGTGTTCTGGGGCTGGGATTCCGGCAACTCGATGAAGGAAATCCTCGCTGACTTCGAGAAGGCCAACCCCGGCATCACCGTCAAGTTCAACAACACCGGCACCGCCGAGAAGACCTCCACCGCGCTCTCCAACGCCATCGCCGCAGGCAACGGCGCCCCTGACGTCGTGATGCTCGAAGATCCGACCGTCACCCAGTTCGCCGTCACCGATGGCCTCGTGGACCTGAGCGAATTCGGCGCCGACAAACTCGCCGACGACTTCGCCGCCGGCCCGTGGAACAAGCTCCAGTACAACAACAAGCCGTACGCTCTGCCGATTGATTCCGGCCCCGAAATGTTCTTCTACAACAAGGCAGTGTTCGACAAGGCCGGCGTGGACGGCGAGTCCATCAAGACCTGGAACGACTACTACGAGGCCGCCAAGAAGATCCGTGCCACCGGCTCCTACATCACCAATCTGGCCGGTACCTCCAACGACTATCAGCCGTTCACCGCCCAGATCTGGCAGGCCGGTGCCCAGCCGTGGAAGGTCGATGGCGAGAACATCACCATCAACATGACCAAGGACGAGGGCATGCAGCGCTATATCCAATTCGTCCAGAAGCTCATCGACGAAGACCTCGTGGACGCCAAGACCCCGAACTGGTCCGACGATTGGAACCGCGAGCTCAACGATGGCACCCTCGCCTCCCTGACCATCGGCGCTTGGATGCCGATCAACCTCATGACCGGCGCCCCCGATCAGGCCGCAACTGGCGCGTCGCCCAGCTGCCGCAGTGGGAGGAAGGCAAGGAAGTCTCCGCCGAAGACGGTGGCTCTGCACTTGCCGTCACCTCGCAGTCCAAGAACCAGGCCGCTGCCTACAAGCTCGTTGAGTACATGACTCATGGCGAGGGCGCTCAGACCATGGCCGACACCGGTACCTTCCCGTCCCTGAAGAAGATCCTCCGGTCCGACTCCTTCACCGACCCGACCACCGAGTCCAACAAGAAGACCAACGACTACTTCGGCGGTCAGAACGTCAACGAAGTCCTTTCCGCCGCGGCTCAGCGCCCGACCGAGAAGTTCCAGTACCTGCCGTACAACCCGTACGCCCAGACCGCTTACGGCGACGAAGTCTCCAAGGCCTACTCCGGCGACATCACCCTGGAGAAGGCGCTTGAAAACTATGCCAACAAGCTCGCCGAGCAAGGCAAGCAGCAGGGCTACAACGTCACCGTCAAGTGACGCAACCGATCTATTGCCGGTACATCCGGCACTGACCAACAATCAAAACCTGCGGCTAGGCCACTCTCCTTCCGCCTAGCGCCCGATCTCCCAAAGCGGGGATGCTCCCCAGTGTCCCCGCTTTCCCGTGCCCTCGCCTGACGTGACCGCTCCAATCGAGCGACCCCCTGGTAGCGGGCGCAGCACAGCAATCCGTATTCCAAGAAAGCAATCGATTATGTCCGATCAAACAATGGCCGCAGCCCCGCAGCCAACGGTGGGAATCCTGCCTGAGGAGGCGGATCTGCACACGGCCGAGGCCCGCGTCAACAAGCACAAGGCCGACTGGCGCGGCTGGAAGTTCATGTGGCCGTTCGCCGTGGTGTTCGTCTTCGTGTTCATCATCCCAATTGTGTACGCCATTTACATCTCCTTCTTCAAGAAGCAGATGGTCGGCGGCACCAAGTTCGTCGGCTTCGAGAACTACGCCCGACTGATTCAGGATCCGCAGTTCTGGAGCTCGGTGGGCCGCGTCACTATCTTCACCGTATTCCAGGTGCCGATCATGCTGTTTCTGGCTGCAGCCATGGCCCTCGCTTTGGATTCGATGAAGCTGCATGGCACCAAGTTCTTCCGCATCTCCACATTCCTGCCCTATGCGGTGCCCGCAGTGGTCTCCACCATGATTTGGGGTTTCGTGTATGGCGCCAAATACGGTCTGGTCGGCTCCCTCAACGACTTCCTCGGCACCAACATCGATGTGCTCAACCCCGACGTGCTGCTTGCATCCATCGCGAACATCAACACGTGGGAATATGCCGGCTACAACATGCTGATTTTTACAGCTCCCTAAGCACCATTCCACACAGCTTGTATGAGGCCGCCTCCATCGACGGCGCTTCGGAGTGGCAGATTGTTAAGAAGATCAAGCTGCCGGAGCTGAAGGGCTCGCTGGCCATCACGGTGATCTTCTCGATCATCGGCAGCTTCCAGCTGTTCAACGAGCCGAGCATTTTGCAGAACATGGTTCCGGGCAACGCGATCACCACGTACTACACGCCGAACATGTACGCCTACAACCTGAGCTTCACCGGCAATCAGAGCAACTATGCCGCAGCTCTGGCCATCGTGATGGCCATCATCACCATGGCCATTGCGTATGTCGTCCAGCTTAAGAGTATGAAGGAGCAGATGAAGTAATTATGAGCACTGCAACCATGACTTCAACAACAACCATGACCCTGGCCGATCTCAAGGCTCAGGAAAAGGCCGCCAAGAAGGCCGAGAAGGAGCGTCAGAAGCGCATCGACGCCGACGAGAAGGCCGAGCGCAAGCGCGCCGCCAAAACCGGTTTCTCCAACCCGGCGAACCCGACCCGCTCGATGGCCCTGACCATCGTGTGCGCGATTTTCGCGGTCTACTGCCTCTTCCCGTTTGTCTACCTGATGATTAACGCCACCAAGACCCAGTCCGACTTCACTTCGACGTTCGGCCTCGGTTTCGGCAAAACGTTCGCCCTGTTCGACAACATCGCCACGGTGTTCACCTATCAGGACGGTATCTTCGGCCGCTGGTTCGTCAACACGATTCTGTATGTGGTGGTCGGCGCCGGCGGTGCCACCTTGCTGGCCATCATGGGCGGCTATGCGCTGGCCAAGTTCCGCTTCCCCGGCCGTAAGCTGTGCTTCGTGATCATCATCGGCGCCATTTCGGTGCCGGGTATCGCGCTGGCCGTGCCGCAGTTCCTGCTGTTCGCCAAGATGGGCCTCACGAACACCCCGTGGTCGATGATTATCCCGAGTTTGGTATCCACGTTTGGTCTGTATCTGATGTGGATCTTCTCCGATCAGGCCGTGCCGGATGAGCTGCTTGAAGCCGCGCGCGTGGATGGTGCCGGCGAGTTCCGCACCTTCTTCCAGATTTCCCTGCCGCTGTTGGCACCCGGCATCGTGACCACTGCATTGTTCGCCATTGTAGCGACGTGGAACAACTACTTCCTGCCGTTGATCATGTTGAAGGATTCCAACTGGTACCCGTTGACGATCGGTCTGAACCAGTGGAAGGACCAGGCTTCAACCGCAGGCGGTCAAGCTATCCAAAACCTCGTGATTACCGGTTCGCTGATCACGATCATCCCTCTGGTGATTGCGTTCCTGTGCCTGCAGAAGTACTGGCAGTCAGGCCTCGCCGCAGGCGCCGTCAAGGAGTAACCTCTGGCTCCCTCTGACGGGAGCTGGCCGCGGAGCGGACTGAGGGTGGTCATATGGGGATTCGACTGGCGACCACCCCCAGTCAGCTTCGCTGACAGCCCCGCCAGCGGGGGCGGCCTCTCTGGTGTTCACAACCTGCAAGCACAGCACTTCCCGCAAACCGATACAATAAAGGATTTGATTAATATGACTACTCATAGAGCATTTAGGTGGCCGTCCCTGCTGACGGAATCCGGCCGCGGCATCGCGTTCGGCGGCGACTACAACCCGGACCAGTGGCCCGAGGAGACGCTGGACGAGGATATCCGTCTCATGGGTGAGGCCGGCGTGAACGTCGTATCGCTGGCAATTTTCAGCTGGGACAAGATCGAGCCGGTCGAGGGCGCGTTCACGTTCGAGTGGCTCGACCATGTGATCGACAGGCTCGGCAGAGCCGGCATCGCCGTGGACTTGGCCTCCGCCACAGCCGCCGCGCCGCTGTGGCTGTACGAATCCCATCCAGAGGTGCTGCCGGTAGACCGGTATGGTCATACCGTCAACGCGGGCTCACGCCAGTCGTGGCAGCCCACAAGCCCGGTGTTCAAGGAATACGCGCTGCGCCTGTGCCGCAGACTTGCCGAACACTACAAGGACAACCCGTATGTGACCGCCTGGCACATGGGCAACGAATACGGCTGGAACAACCGCTACGACTACTCCGACAACGCCTTGGCCGCGTTCCGCACGTGGTGCGAGGCCAAGTACGGTACCATCGACGCGTTGAACGAGGCGTGGGGCACGGCCTTCTGGTCGCAGCACGTGAACAGTTTCGACGAGGTGCTGCTGCCACGTCACATGGGCGGCGACGCCATGGTCAACCCGTCGCAGCAGTTGGATTACGAGCGGTTCGGCAACGACATGCTGCTCGACTTCTACAAAGCCGAACGCGACGCCATCGAGCAGATCTGCCCCGACAAGCCGTTCACCACGAACTTCATGGTCTCCACCGACCAGTGCGTCATGAACTACGCCAAATGGGCGGATGAGGTGGACTTCGTGTCCAACGATCACTACTTCCATGAGGGCGAATCCCACCTGGACGAACTCGCCTGCTCGGACGCGCTCATGGACTCCCTCGCGCTGGGCAAGCCGTGGTACGTGATGGAGCACTCCACCTCAGCCGTGCAGTGGAAGCCGCTGAACACACGCAAACGGGCCGGCGAACTCATGCGCGACTCCCTGGCCCACGTGGCCATGGGCGCCGACGCCATCTGCTTTTTCCAATGGCGGCAATCCAAGTCGGGCGCCGAGGCGTTCCACTCCGCCATGCTGCCCCACGCGGGTGCCGATTCCAAGGTCTTCCGCGGCGTATGCGAGCTCGGTAAGGCGCTGAAGACCCTCTCCGACGCCGGGCTGCAGGGCACTGAGCTCGAGCGTGCCGGCACGGCGATCCTGTTCAGCGCGGAATCCGAATGGGCCACACGCTCCGAAACCCTGCCCAGCATGAAACTCAACCACTGGCACGACGTGCGCGACTGGTACCGCGGCTTCCTGGATGCCGGGCTGCGCGCGGACGTGGTGCCGCTCGCCTACGACTGGACCGGCTACAAAACCATCGTGCTGCCCACCGTGCTCAGCCTGTCCGACGAAGACGTTCTCCGTATCGCCGACTTCGCGAAGGCCGGCGGAACCGTCATCGTCGGCTATGCCGCCGGCCTGATCGACGAGCACTTCCACATCGGCCTCGGCGGCTACCCCGGCGCCGGCAACGGGCTCCTACGCGACATGCTCGGCATCCGCTCCGAAGAATTCAACATCCTCGGTGAAGAAGCCGAAGGCGAGCCCAGCGAAATCAGCCTGTCCAATGGTCTGACGACCCGCCTGTGGCAGAACGACGTGACTTCCGTAGCCGCGGACACCACAGTGCTTGCCTCTTACGCAGGTGAGTCCGCCGCCGACTGGGAGCTGGAGCGCACCCCCGCCATCACCAGCCGCCCCTATGGCAACGGTACCGCCATCTACGTGGGCTGCGACCTCAACCGTCACGACATTGCCCAGTTGCTCAAAGCACTTGGCTCCCGATGGCAGGAGTTGTCGGCGCAGCCGACTGAGAGTGGTCAAACTCCAACCTATCCCACCACAGATCCCCGCATCCTGCACACCATCCGCCGATCCGCAGACGGCTCCACCCGCTTCGATTTCTACCTCAACCGCTCAAACCAGCCCGTCGCCATCAACGGTGTGGAAGGTGATCCCATCATCGCCCACCGTTGCGAGACTGACGCCGTTGGATATACGCTGAACCGCAACGCCATTCTTATCGCTAAAAACGTCCTGCTAAACCGCGCTAGAATGGCAATGTTGTCCGGATAGAGGAGTGCGGCATGAGCGACGAGAAAACAGCCAAGCGTCGAGTGACGCTACGCGATGTCGCTCAGGCCGCCGGTGTATCGCTCAAAACTGCGTCGAACGTGATCAATGGCTCCGGGCGTATGACAGATGAGACCCGTGCCAAGGTCGAGTCGGTCATTAAGGACCTCGACTACCGAGTCAACGTGGCCGCCCGCAACCTCAACCGCGATCACACCGGCTTCATCACCCTCGCCGTGCCTTCGCTGATTCCGCCATATCTGGCCGAGCTCGCCAACCGCACCATCGAGGCCGCCCGTCAGCGCGACTATTCCGTATACGTCACCACGTATGCGGAAGGCTCCGCGAAAGGCGCGCGCGATCTGCTGAAGAAGTTCAACTCCACGGTGTCCGATGGCATGATCCTTTCCATGAGCGAGGTGGAAAACATTTCGCCCGATGATCTGAAGGTTGATTTTCCGCTGGTCATCGTTGGCGCGCGTACCACGTGGGGCATTGTGGATCACGTGACCCCAGACGATGTATCCGCAGCCGCCATGGCCGCAGGCTACCTGTATGACCGCGGTTCCACCAGACTTGCAGTGATCGGTGCCCGTGACGTTTACGACGAAGATGCATTGCTGAATGCCGTAGAAGGCAACGCGCAGCTGCGTCTGCGCGGCATCATCGAAGAGACCCGTAGGCGTGGGCTCTCCTTGGATCCGCAGCTGATTGGCAACACCGATCAGGATTGGACCATCGGAGCCGGTGCCCGTGTGACCCAGCGGCTCATTGATTCCGGCGTGCCATTCGACGGTGTGATTGCCTTGAACGATCAGTTGGCCATCGGCGCATTGACCGCTCTGCGCACCGCTGGTTATGAGGTGCCCGTGCAGGTGCAGGTCATCGGCTTCGATAACAACGAGGAAGCCCCCTACCTGCAGATTCCGCTGACCACCATGGATTCCCGCCTTGACTGGACGGCTCCCACGGCAGTGAATCGCATCCTCGGACGCATCGACGGCAGCATCACCAAGCCCGAACTGCTCACCACCGAATCCCAGGTCATCGCCCGCGCCTCCACGCGCTGAACGACATTGCTGTAATGCTGGTGTTGCTGTACTGGGCCGTACGAGGCGTTGATACACCGGTTGACCAACACGGCATAAAGTGCTAAGGTGACGATTGCGTGGTACACAGCTGTACCGCGTGGCGCATAAGGAAAGGAAGCGCCAAGCATCACTGGGCGTTCGTTCTGAGCGTTCACCATTCAAAGGAGAAAAAGCATGCGCCGAAATACCGCGCTTACTCGCATTATGGCATCCGGCGTGGCCGCCATAATGCTCTGCGCAGGAGGCACGTTCACTGTAAACGCCGCCGAAGAAGAACCAGTTAAAGCCGACGTCTCGGTCAAGGCCATCCAAGGCTTAAGCGATGATTTCATCGGCGGTATGGACGTCTCATCCATGCTCTCGCTGGAAGAAAGCGGCGTCACGTTCAAGAACGCCAATGGCGAGGTCGAGGATTTGTTCACGTTGCTCAAGGAATCCGGCGTGAACTATGTGCGTCTGCGTGTGTGGAACGATCCGTTCACCGCAGACGGCCAAGGATATGGCGGCGGCAACGTCAACGCCGATCGCGCACTGACCATGGCCAAGCGAGCCACGGCAGCAGGGCTGAAAGTGCTGGTCGACTTCCATTACTCCGATTTCTGGGCCGACCCCAGCAAGCAGCAGGTGCCCAAGGCGTGGAAATCCTTTGAAGGCGACGCGGACAAAACCGCCGACACCGTATACGACTACACCAAGCAGACTCTGACCACGTTCAAACAAGCCGGCGTGGACGTCGGCATGGTGCAGGTCGGCAACGAAACCACTGCGAAAATCGCCGGCATCTCCGGCTGGGACGGCATGTCCAAAGTATTCTCCGCAGGTTCCAAAGCCATACGCGAAGTGCTCCCCGAAGCCAAGGTCGTCATTCATTTCACCAACCCGGAGAAAGCCGGCACCTACGCCACTTACGCCAAACAGTTGAGCAACCACAATGTGGATTACGATGTGTTCGCCAGCTCCTACTACCCGTTCTGGCATGGCACCACCGAAAACCTCACCAGCGTGCTCAAGAACGTGGCCTCCACTTATAAGAAAGATGTGATGGTGGCGGAAACGTCGTGGGCATACACCTTGGATGATGGCGACGACGATTCCAACACAGTGCCCAGTAAAGTAACCGCCGATAACCTCAAGAAATACGACATCAGCCCGCAAGGCCAGGCCGATGAGATTCGCGCGGTCGCCGAGGCCGTGAACAATATCGGCGACAATGATGGCGATGGCGAAAACGACGGCCTGGGTGTGTTCTACTGGGAGCCCGCATGGGTGCCCGTGGGCACCGGCGGCAAGGATAACGCCGAACTGGTGGATACGTGGAACAAGTACGGTGGCGGCTGGGCCACTGAAGCGGCCGGCGAATACGATCCCAATGACGCCGGCCTGTACTGGGGCGGCTCAGGTGTCGATAACCAAGCTTTGTTCGATTTCGATGGCAAGGCGCTCGCCTCTCTGCCGACGTTCAAGTACATTCACACCGGTGCCGTCACCGATCATGTGTTCACCAAGATAGATCCAGTGGAGATTACCGCGACTGACTCGGATTCCATCGACGCGATCAAAGCGCAATTGCCGAGTGAGGTGGCCGCACACTATCAGGATGGGGTGGACGAGACCGAAACCGTGACCTGGCAATCCGCTGCGCTTGACTGGATTCGTGGCGCAGGCACATACACCATCACCGGCACCACCAACGCTGGCCACGACGTGACCGTCACCGTCACCGTCACCGCCACTCCCGCCAAGGATTACGTAACGGACGGCAGCTTCGAGAACGCTGAGAACGATAAGAACTGGACCATTGCCGGCACCGGTGCGTCCATCACCGAAGACAGTGGCAACGCCGCCGACGGCAAGCGTGCGCTGAAGTTTTGGGCATCCGATGCCTACAGTTTCTCCGCCACGCAGACCATCACCGGACTCGAGCCTGGCGAATACGTGCTGACCGCCATGAGCCAAGGCGCGGCAGCGGACAACGCCGCTATTACCGATGGTGTGGCCCTCTCCGCCACAACGGGTGGCAAGACCACGTCCGATGCGCTGGAACTCAACGGTTGGGTTAAGTTCGATACCGCCACCGTGCCTGTCACCGTGGGTGCTGATGGCACAGCGACCATCACCATCACGGGCAACCTGCCTGCCGACGCATGGGGCAATGTGGACAAGGTCTCACTCGTCAAAAAGACCGAAACTCCGGTGAAGCCATCCACGGAGAACCTGGACAAGGCCGTGGCCGAAGCCGGGAAAATCAATCGCGATGAGTACACCAACGAGTCGCTCGCCAAACTCGATCAGGCGCTTGCCGCCGCTGACGTGCTGCTTGCCGGCAGCACCTACACCGAGCAGGACGTGAACGATGTGATCAAGCTTGTTGCCGATGCCATTGCCGGCCTCGCCCAAAAGGAGGTCTCCAGCCTGACCGTCACGCCAAGCAAAACCACCTATCAGGTGGGCGATGCCATCGATGCCGACCATGATCTCAAGGTCGTGGGCAACTATTCCGCAGGCATGGGCAACGTGACGCTTTCCGCCGACCAGTTCACGCTCGATTACGATTTCTCCGCTCCCGCTGATGCGGCGAAGGTTACCGTAACGCTCAAGTCGAATCCGAATGTCACCGAAACCTATACGGTTGCGGTTACCGCTCGGGCCGAAGGTGGTTCCGGCAACGGCTCGGACGGTGCGGGTAATGGCGGGGCTACTATCAATCCCGATACGGGCGAGGGCGATAAGACCAACGGTGCGAATGGCGACAAGATCACTGGTGTGCTGAGCAATACCGGTAGCGCGGTGACTGCCGTGGGTCTTGCGGTTGTCGTTCTCGGCGTGGCCGGCGGGGTCTCGCTTGCTTTGCGTCGTAAGCGCTCCTGATAGAGACTGATGCGGCATTATGATGCGGTTGCCGGCAGCGGCAACCGGCTGCCAGATGCCATCTGTCGGCTGTCGTTTATCGGTTGTCGGCTGTCAGATGCGTCTGTCTCGGCGCAGCGATGCGATTCTGTCCCGGTTCGTGCATCAATCGTTTGATGTGGGTACCAGGACAGAAATCACTGTCCTGGTTTGCGAAAACGGGTGTTTTTCGCGTACCGGGACAATTCCCGTTGCCCCGGTTTGCACGTCAATCGTTCTACGTGAGAACCGGGACAGTATGTTGATTTCGGGATTGGCTGTATTCCGCCGATTCTGTTTGTCGGGGTATGTGGACTTTGGGGATTGTCTTGTCCTGGTTCTCGAAAATGGCCCGAAATTGCGTACCGGGACAACGATTTCTGCCCCGGTGCAAACGTCAATCGATTGACGCCTGTACCGGGGCAAATTCGCGCCCGGGAACAATAGGGCGAGGGCCGGTCGCAGGAGTAGAGCGTGATGTTGTCATGATTGCGCCGGCTCTCCCACACGGAAGGCCGGGCGCAATCATGCCGTTTGGTTGCAGCACCCGCACATCGCCTGCATAACCGTGTACAGTGGCGTGTAGTTGCAGTACATGAAGGAGCATCACAAGCCATGACCAACGGACACATCAACCCCGCCAACGTGCCGGACATCGCCTTGAAAGACGGTCATTCCATTCCGCAAGTCGGTCTCGGCGTGCTACGTATCGACGATGAGGGCGTGGTCCCCGTCGTCGAATCCGCGTTGGAAGCCGGCTACCGCCATATCGATGGTGCGGCCGGCTACAACAACGAGGCCGGCGTGGGCCGCGCGCTCGCCGCTTCCGGATACAACAAGGGCACCAAGCGCGAGACCCTGTGGGTCACCACCAAGCTGCGCGACTCCCAGCAGGGCTACGATTCCGCGCTCAAAGCTTTCGACAACTCGCTGAAACTCCTCCAGCTCGATTACGTGGACATGTACATGATCCATTGGCCCACGCCGTTCGACTGGCGCAGCACCGACACCTGGAAGGCGTTCGTCAAGCTGCGCGACGAAGGCATGGCACGCACACTCGGCGTATGCAACTTCATGCCCGCCGATCTGAAGCGTCTGCACGAGGAGACCGGCGCATGGCCGGCCGTCAATCAGATTGAGCTGCACCCCACGTGGCAGCAGCGCGAAGTGGTGGCGTTCTGCAAGGAGCACGGCATCGCCGTGGAGGCCTACTCGCCGATGGCGCGTGGCGCCGACCTCAACGCCGGCGACGGCACCATCGAGAAGATCGCCGCCGCCCATGAGGTCAGCCCGGCCCAGGTGATTCTGCGTTGGCACATCGAAAACGGCACGATCATCATCCCCAAGTCCGTGCATGCTGACCGCCAGAAGGAGAATCTCAACCTGTTCGGCTTCGCCCTGACCGCCGATGAACACGCTGCCATCGACGCCCTCGACGGCCCCACCCGCGCCGGCCACGACCCCCTCACCTTCACCTATGCGTGATTGATGGCACGTCGTAACGCCCACTTCCGCCGTCGTTTCAACGCCTCTGGACCGCTGGAGCGCGTGCTGATTCTCATCGTTCTCGCCGTAGCAATCGGCGTGACCATCGGCCTGTTACTGCCGCAGGTCAGCTCCGACGTGGCCAAAATCACCGGTGGCTACACTGCCACCGGTTCAGCCGCCGACACTTTGAACGCGCTCGCCGTAGACGACAACCAAAGCTCCTCCGGCTACGACCGCGATTCCTTCGGTTTCCGCACCACCGACGTCGACGGCAATGGCTGCGACGTGCGCGACGACGTGCTCGCCCGCGATCTCACGGACATCACCTACAAATACGCCGGTTCCTGTGTGGTCGAGTCCGGCACACTGGCCGATCCGTACACCGCCCAGACCATCCATTTCGTACGTGGGCGCGCCACCAGCGCCAAAGTGCAGATCGACCATGTGGTGGCCCTTGAAAACGCTTGGCAATCCGGTGCGCACGACTGGTCCACTGCCAAACGCCATGAATTCGGCAATGACCCCTATAACCTGCTGGCCGTCGACGGTCCGGCCAATCAGGAGAAGGGTTCGGCTTCCGCCGCCTACTGGCTACCCACCAACGCCGACTACCGTTGCGACTACGTGGCCCGCCAGATTGGCGTCAAAGACAAGTACCAGCTCACCGTCACCTCCCAAGAAAAGGACGCCATGCTCGCCGTCCTCCATACCTGCCCGGGCCAGGCCGTGCCCGCAGACGAATAGGGGCTACCGCTCAGGATTGTTGAGCATAGGTGCCTGCCCCTCGTCATAAGCGCGCAGGAGCCGTCGGAGCAAAAATGTGGTGAAGTATGGTGCGGTGAACACGTGTTCGCTGCTACCGATATTGCCGGCGGATAGTTTCACGCCGAACTGAATTTCCGGATAAGAATCCGAAGCGATTAGCGTCCGCATGATTTGGCGGTGCCTTTTTTCGATTTCACCTCCACCGGCACCAGCCATTCGCGCGTGCGGACGAAGAAATCCTGTTCCAGTGTGGAATCCTCTTTTTTGTAGTAGTACAGGTCATAGCCGGATTTCTGTAGCGCTTCAGAGACGATGCTCTCGTACATAGCACCCTTATAGACACCAAGATTACGATTGGCCCGCAGATCATCACTGGCCTCGTCGTCAAGCATCGCTACGAACAGACCGGTATCGCCGAAATATATCTTGAACTTGTTTTCGTCATAATTGCCTTTCAACGGCAGTTCAGGATAGGACATACATCGGCAGATATTCACCATTCCCGAGGTCTCAAGCCATTCCACGCATCCTCGATAGTCTTTGAAACGCGCTCCGCTGGCGACTTTGCTGATTTGGAACTTCTTGTTTTCCTTGGCGAGTTGCACGGGAATATGGTTGAACACGTTGAGAATTCGTGCCTGATTGAGTCCTTGCGCGTATTTGCGGATATCCTCCTGGTAGTCCAAAATAAGCTGGCGCTGCAATTGCAGTGTTCCCTCGAACGTGCCAGTGCGTATATGGGAGGCGACAACCGCAGGCATGCCGCCAAGCACGCAGTAATCCATAAATGCCGTGGAGAAGACGTTCATTTCCACTTCAGAGAATGGCGTAGCGTCACACAGGTGGGTGAACATGCTTTCGATGACGGCCTCATCGTATCCGCGAGCCCACAGAAATTCCTCGAAGTCCAACGATCGCATTTCGTAGTCGGTCTTATATCCCACGCTATTGCTTTCGATTTGCTTATAGCTGATGCCCAGCATTGAACCGCTGCAAATCACATCATATTTGCCGTCGATTTTAAAGAACTTCAGTGCAGTGGCGATATCAGGATGGGCCTGGATTTCGTCGAAAAAGATGAGCGTATCGCCCGGAATGAACTTTTTAGCTGGGTCGATCAGGGAAATATTGCGGACGATGGTATCCGCGCCATAACCGTCCGCAGTGATTGCACGATATTTCGGTTCCTCAACGAAGTTGATTTCCACTACCGAACGGTAGTTGTGTGCGGCAAAGTAATCGATAGTCTCTGTCTTGCCTACTTGACGAGGGCCCTTGATGATTAGCGGGGAGCGATTCGGGTCGGATTTCCATGCATTGAGATAGGCATCGGCTTTGCGTTTGAGATACATGAGGAGCCCCTTTCCGAATTACTGCTATATCAATGATTTTACACTTTCATGAGCGAGTTTTCTACCGTCTGGCACATTTCATGAGCGAGTTTTCTAGTAATTTCCTCATTTCATGAGCGAGTTTTCGGCGGTTTGTCACATTTCATGAGCGAGATGGCGGGGAATGCCAGCTGCCAGTCCGCCAGTCATCCATCAATCGTCCGCAGATTGTCCGTCTGTTGACGCGGGAAACATGCCCGCGCTATAACTGAGCCCGGTATGAAGGGAGAAGGGAATAGGAACAGACGATATGGCAGTAACACACACCGCAGCAGATGCCATTGCGGCAACCACTATGACGAACGCCGTGGCAGACATCGAACAGGAAACACCGGAAATCGAGAAGGAACGCCAGCTTGCCGGAGTCGGAGCCGGAGCTGGAACCGTGGCAAACGGCAAGAAAAAGCCGCATGACCATGCGCTGGCCAGCATCCTCGGCCCCGCGTTCGTGGCGGCCGTGGCCTACGTCGATCCTGGCAACGTGGCGGCCAACATCACCTCCGGCGCGCGATACGGCTACCTGTTGGTGTGGGTGCTGGTGCTCGCCAACGCCATGAGCGTGCTCATCCAGTATCAGTCCGCAAAACTCGGCATCGTGACCAACAAATCCCTGCCGGAACTGCTGGGTGAACGTATGAGCGATGCCGGCCGCTTCATGTTCTTTATGCAGGCCGAGGTCATCGCCATCGCCACCGATCTGGCCGAGGTGATCGGCGGTGCCATCGCCCTGAACCTGCTGTTCGGATTGCCGCTGTTCATCGGCGGTCTGGTGGTCGGCGCAATCTCCACGGTGATGCTGTGGTTCCAAGGTGGCAAGACGCAAACCACGTTCGAGCGCATCATCATCGTGATGCTGCTGATTATCACATTCGGCTTCATCGCAGGCCTGTTCGTGGACCCGCCGAGCCCCGGCGAAGTGGTCAAGGGCATGATTCCACGCTTCCAGGGCACCGACTCGGTGCTGATGGCCGCCTCGATTCTGGGCGCCACCGTGATGCCGCACGCCATCTACCTGCACTCCACGCTGGTGAACGACCATTACGCAGGCGGCGAAAAGCCGTCGATCAAAACGCAGCTGAAAGGCTCGAAAATCGATGTGGTCTGGGCGCTGTTGCTGGCCGGCACCGTGAATCTGGCGATGCTGGTGCTCGCCGCCAACTCGCTGCACGGCATGTCTGGCACGGATTCCATCGACGGCGCACAGCGGGCGATCGCGCAGGTGCTTGGCCCGGTGATCGGCACGATCTTCTCCATCGGCCTGCTGGCTTCGTCGCTGAGCTCCACATCGGTCGGCACGTACGCCGGCTCGGAAATTATGCACGGTCTGCTGCACGTTAACGCTCCGATGTGGGCCTGCCGCGTGGTCACGCTGGTGCCGGCACTGATTGTGCTGTGGTTCGCCAAGGACCCGACTCAGGCGCTGGTCATCGGCCAGGTGGTGCTTTCCATCGGCATCCCGTTCGCCGTGATTCCGCTCATGCGCTATACGCACAGCAAAGAACTCATGGGCAAATGGGCTGATGGCACGATCAAGCACATCATCTTCCTGATTGTGGTGGCACTGATTGTGACCCTCAACGTGCTGCTCATCGTCCTGACATTGATGGGACGGGCGTAAGAAGCTGATGAGCCGGCTCCCGCCAGCGGGAGCCAGCAGCTTACCGAGCCATACGCCGTGCGCGGCGTTCGCGCAGCGCACGCAAGGAAATAATGTCACGCGTACGCCCAGCGCCGTCACCCTTGACGCCGAAGAGCACCATCAGCACCATCACAAAGCACAGCAGTGCAGAGAAGCGAAGCACCCACTGGATGCCAAAGATGGAAGCCGCAACGGCTGAGACTCCCGCCTGATGCCTCCATGCGGCGAACGTTTCCATAAGAATCACCAACACAGGTGCACCCACGGCACCTGCGATTTGCCGCGCGGTGTTCGTGACCGACGATCCGGCAGACACCTCATCCGGCCCGTTCAGGCAGTTCAGCGACCATGTGGTAATCGGCATAAGCAGGAATCCCATGCCGATCTGACGCGTGAACTGGCAAATCGACACCCACCAAATCCATGTATCCATAGACACCAAAGACATGCCGAGCGTACCGACGGTCAGCACAATCGAGCCGCACAGCGCCACGGGTCGTGCGCCGAAACGGTCCATCGCCCGCCCGCCGAAGAACTGGGAAACGCACTGGCCGAGGGCGCCCGGCAGCATAATCAGGCCGCTCATGGTGGCCGAATAGCCACGGTCGGTCTGGATATACAGCGGCATGATGACCAGAATCGAGCTGAACGCAAAGAACGCCAGAGATGCCGTGATGGTGCCGACGGTAAAGGACCGATTCTTCAGCACTTCAAGATCCAGCAGCGGAGGCTGGGGAGTGCGGCCGGCTCCGCTCCCGACTGCGCCGCCTTGGCTTCGCGATACCGCCGACCGTGACGCAGGTTGCGCATCACGAACCATACGATGCCGACCAGTCCCACAACCATCGGCCCCCACGTTACCGGAGCGGCGAATCCATAGGTCTCCGAATCGGTGAAGCCGAACATCAGCCCGCCAAAACCGATTACGGACAGGCTTACCGAGAAGAAATCCGCGCGGGCCGACGGGTCATGCGAGCCGAAATTATGCAGTCCGAACATGGCCGCCACCAGCGAGACCACGCCAATCACGGTCATGGTCAGAAAGATGGAACGCCAGCCGTTCGCATCGGTTTGCCAGCCGCCCAGCGTGGGGCCGATGGCCGGTGCCACACTCATGGCCATGCCCACCGTGCCCATCGCGAATCCGCGGCGAGACAGAGGATAAATGGAAAACACGGTGATCTGCAGCACCGGCCACATCACGCCCGTGCCCGCGGCCTCAAGCACGCGCCCGAGCAGCACCCAGATGAAGCTCGGCCCGACCCAGGCCATCAGCGAGCCGACCGTGAACACCGCCATTGAGCAAATCACGATCTGGCGGGTGGAGAAGCGCCGGGTCAGAAACGCGGTCAACGGCACCATCACGCCCATGACCAGCTGGAACACGGAGGTGAGCCACTGTCCGGTGGTCACGGAGATGTGGAATTCGGAAACGATGATCGGCAGCGCCGAGCTCAGTTGCAGCTGCGCGAAATTACCGACAAAGGTAATAAAGGTCAGGATTGCGATGGAAATAAATGCCGCGCGGCTCAGTTTACCATCCACGTATGATTCCTCACGGCTCAGTACCCGCTGCAATTCGCCGCGACGATTCTTGATTCCCTGAGCTCCAGTCACGCACTACCCCACTTCTGTTGCCCGGCCTGTTGCCTTGGCGGTGTCGGTGGCGTATCTGTTCAGTGATACATGCGCCTCGCATATCAATGCGTATTCGATGTATTCGGCGACCGTCGTCTTCGCGTGCTTGGCCGAGCAGCCTCTCAAAGCACCCCAATACGCTATACCCAGGGGTGGTCCAGTCGGTTCGGAATATGTGCAGAAGCGGGGGCGAACACGCTTTGTGCACAAGACCGGGGCATAATAGGCGGTTGGTTATTGCAAGAGGTTACAAGTCAATAAGATCAGTTTGGGAGTTAGTATGAGCGTTCATAGGGCAAGTCACGCAACAAAGTATTCCACGCAGAAGGCACCGCATCTGGCCGTGGGTGGTGTTGATTCTGGCGCTACTTGTGGTGCTGCTAGGCGTGAGCGGATTCTTCGGTTTGAAGCTGTATTCCGAAGCCAAGCAGGTAAAGGCGCATGAGGAACAGGCGATGCAGCTGCTGGGCGGTGTGACCGACCTCGGTAACCTCGACAACCTCGATACGGTGAGCCAGCAGATCAGCCAGGCAAAGACCGAGACCGCGGCTGCGAACGAGATTGCGCACGGCACGCTGTGAACATCGCTTCGAAGGCGCCGGTGTACGGCGACGACATCACCACTGTGCAGGGCATGACTTCGGTGGTGGATTCGCTGGTCAGTGATTCGGTGCCGCAGTTTATGAACGTACTTTCCACGCTGAAGAGCGCACAGCTCAGCTCAGGCGACGGTCAGCTGAATCTGCAGCCGATTCTGGAAGCCCAGAAGAATATTGCCACCGCGAACCAGTCACTGCAGCAGCAGGTGCAGAAGTATCAGCAGCTGCCGAAGGCCCATATCGGCATGGTGAAGAACGCCTATGCCGCCGGCAATACGCAGCTGACCAAGATGGCGGACAAAGTCAATCAGCTGTCCGGCACGTTCCAGATTCTACCGGACTTCCTTGGCTCCGATCAGCCGCGCACGTATGCGTTGATGGCTATGACCACTTCGGAGGAGCGTTCGTCCGGCGGTCTGATCGGTTCCGTAGGTGTGGTAACTACTGATAACGGCAAAATCAATATTGGCGATTTCCGTTCGAATGGTGAATATATCCCATATGGTGCTGGTGATCCTACGGAAGACGAGCAGCGCATCTTCCAGCAGTGGGGACCATTGAACATGTCATTCGATGTGCGAGATTTGGCCGTTTACCCTGATACTTCACGCAGTGCCGAAGGCATGCGCGCGATTTGGCAGCGCACGCCGTGGGGGAGCAATACTCAGCTGGACGGCGTGCTCATGGTTGATCCTGTATTTTTGCAGGAACTTACGAAAATCAGTGGTAATGTCACTATTCCTGATGGAACGGTGCTTACGGGAGATAACACTGCTGAGTTTTTGTTGAACAAGGTGTATGTCGATTACCCAGTCTCCATGCAGGACGCCCTATTTGCTCAAGTTGCAGAACAAGCAGTCGGTAGTATGTTCAGCAATGTTGATTTGGCTAAACTCACCAAGGTCGCACAGCTTATGGGTAGCATGGCCGAAGGCCGCCACTTCTCCATGTACGCATTCGACGAAACTGCTGAAAAACCATTAGTGATGCAGGTTTTACTGCACAGACTCCGAGCAGTGAAGAGCATCCGCAGGTGGGAGTGTATGTGACTGAGCAGAATCCGTCAAAGATGGGATGGTATATTCATCGTACTTCGAAGGTGACTCGTTCCACCTGTGGTAATGATGGTTCCCAGACCTATCATGTGGAATATAAGATGACAAATACACTTGAGAACAGCCAGATTGGTGCTCTAACGAGCTATATTCTTGGATCCGGCGGACAAGGAGTAGAAAAAACTTTGATTTATGCGCCCGCCGGGGGCTCTATCTCAAATCTTAAGACCAGTGGTGGTTCAGTGACGGGGAGTCGTCAAGAAACACTGAATGGTAAAACCGTGTATGCGAGCAATGCCACGATAGCTCCTGGAGAGTCCGTCACCTATTCCTTCGACGTGACCACGTCCACCAAGGCTGCCTCCGACCTCACTATCGACCAAACTCCAATGGGCTGGATTGATTCCGGTGTTACCACCGGCACTGCTGCCTGCTCCATCAACAAGCAGTAAAAGTTCCCTCTGACGAGGACGTCAGCCACAGGCTCTGAGGGAGAGACAAAAGAAGGGCGTCAAAGCTGACGCCCTTCTTCGCATTGCGAAAACTACATACCAGTTCCATTAAATACCGCGCCCACTGTCTTCAGCAGAATCGCGATATCCCCCGTGATAGACCAATTCTGAATATATGACACATCTGCATATTCAGACTGTTCCTGAGACAAATCATTACGCCCGGAAATCTGCCAAGGGCCGGTGATACCCGGCTTGACCAGTAGGCGAGTGGAATACAGTGGCGAGTACTGGTCAACCTCATATTGACGTTGCGGACGCGGCCCCACCATAGACATATCGCCCTTCAGCACATTGAAGAACTGAGGAACCTCGTCAATGGAAGTCTTGCGGATGAACTTACCAATTTTAGTAACACGAGGATCGTCCTTGACCTTGAATGTTGTTCCCAGTTCCACGCCAGCTGCGGCAGCCACTTCGGCATCCATCTTATCGGCGTTCAGCCGCATGGAACGGAATTTGTACATAGTGAAAGGCTTGCCGTAGATGCCGATACGAGTCTGTGAGTAGAACACGGGGCCACCGTCTTCTCGCTTAACCTTATATGCAGCCCATAGCATGATGGGCGAACTCAGAATGATTGCCACCAGGGAGAGAACGATATCGCACACACGCTTAAAGATGCGAGTCGGCAGAGAATACTGTGCAAGTCGGGCTGTCAAAATCGGCATAGAGGGGTCATTGTGTAGCTGCAGGTTTGCGCCGCTCAGATCTGCAACGGATGCAGTAAGAGCCAGCTCGATGCCCATAGATTCAACAGCGAGCGAAAGAGTACGCATGGTTTCAGAATCATGCGTCAGCACATCAGCGATCAGAATAGTGCGAACCTTCATCCGCTTGGCGGTCTGAGGCAAATGGGAGTTCAACGCCATCACCTTGAGCCGCGCTTCTTCATCATTGGCAGGAATAAACGGAACCGATATAAGATGTTGAGCAGCATTCGGGTCATCCGAATCACACACAGAGGCAACAGGGCAGACCGCGATGGGTGCATACCCCAGGCTGAGGCATGCCTTGAGCTGCTTCAGCGTTTTACTGATGCCCTCCGGAGAGCCAATGATAATAGTGGGGTAGTTGAACTCGCCTTTTGCTCGATTGCGGTGAAGCGCACGACGCATCAGCCACCGTTCAACGATAACGAGGATGAGAGAAAGGATAGGAATAAATACATTCAGGGAACGCGGCACATTCAGATGGAACAAGTAGCCCAATGTACAGAGCATAATGAAGTCGATAAAGGCCGCATTAAGCAGTTTGGCATATAGTCCGTATCCCTCGCCCATAGTGTGGCGTTCGTAGCTTCGAGCTGCGTAGAGGCTGATGAGCCAGGAGATGCAGGCCAAGCTCAGGAAACTGAATACACCATAATCGGATGGTCCCATGTTCTGCACATTGGTATATGCTCCTGGATTGCACGCGAATACGATGCAGGTGGCGATGATGGTCATCAGCAGATCCAGAATCACCATGGTCGTATTGTACAGGTAACGCCATTTGGGCACTGAATATTCGGTGAGATGAGGCCTATCGCCAGCATCGTTATGAGTAACGGTGCCATCCGGAGAAGATGAGAAGTAAGTGCCGTCAAAAAATGTTGGTGCAGCCGTATCAGGAGTTGCGTCCGCAATGTGAGAATCCGTATGTGCTGCCTGAGCACGGCTGATTTGCACTCGGTGCAGTGTCTCAGTCTCTGCTGTGGTGTTGCTCATATGTTGAGCCGTTGCTGATGCCGTGGTGCTGATTCTTGACATGGTACGTGAACTTCGTCCCCTTAAGGTATTTCCTGAAACTGCAAGGAAATCATGTTAATTTCATCTCTGTTGCACACCCTACCATGAGTCCGCCCCCCCCCCTATAGCAAAATCGCTCAAAAAAACGAATTTCCCATTAGCGTTCTGTGAAGATAAAGTGATGGTGGGCGGACGCGGATTGGTCACAGTCCGACGTATCGGACTAAAATGGTGCGCTAGTGGTTTGTACGCAGGCCCGCAAGGTAGCGTTGTAAGTATGAAGAAGGACTGAGCCCATGCACATTATGTTCGTCTGCACCGGCAATATTTGTCGTTCTCCCATGGGCGAGTTGCTGCTCACCCGCTACCTTTCCGGTACCACAGTGCAGGTTTCCAGTGCGGGTACGCATGGTTTGCCCATGCATCAGATTGATCCCAACAGCGCCCTGCTCATGGAGAGCGTGGGCATCGAACCGGGTGGGTTCCGTTCTCGGCGCCTGACGCAGCCGATGGCAAAGTCCGCTGATCTGATCCTGTGCTTTGAAAAGGATCAGCGTAAGGACATCGTCACGTTGGCTCCCACTGCTGTGAAATACACGTTCCTGCTGGGCGACTTCGCAAACATGTGTGAGTACTGCGCGCGCAACGGGCTGGTCAAGGGCTTGACCATTCAGGAACGCTTGCAGTCAGTGATCAACTCCGCGTCCATTATTCGGCCAATGCTTCCCGAACCCGAGGATATTGAGGATCCGCACGGTAAGGAATATGCAAAGTTCCGTACTGCCGCAGAGCAGACGAACAAGGCGCTGCGCACCATCCTGACCAGCATGCGCAAGCACTACCGCGTTGAGGAAGCCCCGGTACGGCCTCAAATTACGCGTCAGTATGCTTATACGGTATGAGTGTTTATTGTGATACGGGTATCTATACTTCATACTTCCAGATGCGGAAGATAGTCTCGTTCAAATATATCGACAATGACGACCTTGACAGCAAGGTATAGTTCTTCTGCCAATCCGGCAGCGCTTCGTATATTGAATTCGTCGGCAGTTCTCATGAGCTGCGGAAATACAGGGTTTGCGGTGGGTTGCAAGGAATCTGCTTCTGCTTCGCTTCGTGGGACAGCATCATTGCGAACAACAACAAGAGCAATACATTGATTGCGGCTCACGGCGAGATTAATAAGTCCTTCATATTCCAACATGAGTACTGAGTCGTAGAGCGGTAGTGCCCGAGTTTTTGCGCACTTTGGTCTTCGCCCGTCCCCGTGGCGATGATCAGTTCGCTGACTGTACGTTCTCACCGAGCCTTGACATGTCGAGGTAGCGTCGCGTCGACCACTCGCTGGAA